>Ga0209828_1003150_pt1 | contig 12881 bp, 10 predicted proteins | sample MaitaG_FD_187429 | JGI IMG/M metagenome (GOLD analysis project Ga0209828, IMG submission 187429) | Marine algal microbial communities from Maine, USA - Maine_Asex2 metaG (SPAdes) (version 2) | ecosystem: Host-associated > Algae > Red algae > Unclassified | place: Maine, USA | collected 2015-01-05 | reverse complement strand
GATGCAATTGTCACGGACTGCGTCGACCCGCCAGCGACGGCAGGGCGACGCAGTTCTTCAGGGCAAATCTCACTGTGTCGTCGGCCACAGGTGGCGGGGGTCACATCGGGGTCGTTCTCGCAGCGACCCTTCTTAGGGTCCTGGTTTCCATCTCCAAGGAGGACCTATGTTCGGTCTACCCAAGAAGAAGTCAAACCTCGCTCCCGACGTCAAAGCCAAGCTGTTCTTCACCCCACTCGGGCGGGACCTCGAACTGATTGCCAGCGTCGGTCGCACGGTCGAAGCCGAGGCTGGCGAGGTCATGATCGCTGAAGGTTCCTTTGGCGATGAGGCGCTGATCATCATCGACGGCACCGCTGCGGTCAGTCGCGGTGACGAGGTCGTTGCCCACGTTTGCCGCGGCGACCTGATCGGTGAGGCCGCGCTGCTGACGGGAGCGCCGCGGAACGCGACCCTCGTGGCGACGTCGCCGCTGACGGTGGTGGCTATCAGCCGCCGCGAGTTCCGATGGTTGTGCCTCGAATCTCGGGTGCTCGGGCCGCTTGCTCGGGATCTGGTAGCTACCCGTTCGGCATAATCCGACGGCCGCTTCCGGCCGTCGCCAGCCGGCGTTCGGGCCTCGGATCGTGACTCGCGGGTGGGCTGGCACCTATCGTTGCTGACCGTGGAGCCACAACTGGCGGTCGGAATCGTGGGAGCGGGAGCAATGGGATCGCTGCATGCTCGCGTCGTTTCTGAATCGGACCGCGCAAAAATCGCATTCATCAGCGACCCCGATATCGAACGGGCTACCCGCCTCGCCGATCGTCACGGCGGCGCACCACTCGCCGAGCCTGATTTCGAGGGCTGCGACGCCGTCATCGTCGCGTCACCAACCGAGAGCCATGCCGAGTGGGGCCAGATCGTGCTCGACCTCGGGATTCCGATGCTCCTCGAGAAGCCGATGGCGCTGCGATACCGCGACGCGAAAGGGCTCGTTGAGAAGGCGCGGGCGAACGACGTGCCACTGACCTGCGGTCTTGTCGAACGGTTCAACCCGGCGATCAAGAAGGCGATCGAGATCGCCGACTCACCGTTGCAACTCATCGCGCTGCGACACTCGCCGTATGTTCCGCGGATCAAGACCGGGGTTGCCGCCGACCTGGCCATCCACGATGTTGATATCGCGATGCGGGTATTCGGTGGCCCGCCCGACACCGTCCGAGGGTCGACGGCGTTCGTCCACCCGGAATCGGCCGGTGGCGCCGAGGATGTTGCGTCGATCGTCATGACCTTCGCCGGTGGGGGTATTGCGTCGCTCAGCACGAGTCGCATCACCCATCGCAAGCGGCGCGAGATCATCATCTGCGAGCTCGACCGCTCGATCGAGATCGACCTCATCCGTCAAGACATCACGATCTATCGCCATGTCGAGAATGAGACCCTCGACGAATCTGAGATGGGGCTCATCGGCTATCGCCAGCAGACGATCATGGATGTGCCCGTTGTCGAAAACCGTCGCGAGCCACTCGCTGCACAGCTCGATCATTTCTGCGCACTCGTCGATGGAACCGCCGACCGCGATCGCGAACTCGACGAGATCCTGGCGCCGCATCTCGTTCTCGACCAGTTGCTGAACGGCGAGGGCTGACTCATGCGGATCGCTTTCATCAACAACTTCTTCACGCCGCGAATCAGTGGCTCGGCTCGCCAAACCGAAGAGCTAGCGCTGCGATGTGCGCGCAAGGGTCACGACGTCTTGGTCGTCACGACCGCGGCCCGCGGCGCACCGGGAACCGAGGAGCGCGACGGCTTCAAGATCGTGCGGCTGCCGAGCTTCACCCCGCCGCCGTCGAAGTTCTCGTACGGCTCAGACGTTCCATGGGCGGGATCACCCGGCAACCTCCGGCGGATGTTCAAGACGCTCGACGACTTCGGACCCGACGTCATCCATCAACACGGCCAGTTCTTCGACCTGACGTTCCTCTCGTCGATCTATGTGGCTCGTCGCAACGTGCCGGTCGTGCTCACCCCCCATACGCGCCTGGAGCACCCCGACAAGTTCGCCGATTTCGTTTATCGCGCCGGCGACCGCATGTTGGTGAAGTTCTTCATCGATCGCAGCACGCCGCACTTCATCGTGATGGATCAGACCTTCGATGAATATGTGCGCGAGCGCTATGGGGCGACGGATGATCGCATCTCGATCGTGAACCTTGGCGTTGATCCAAACGAGTTCTTCGATGTGAAGGGCGAGCGCATTCGAGAGCGCCACGGTTTAGGCGACCGGCCCGTCATCCTGTCGATTGGTCACGTCATCCCGGTGCGGGATCGCGTGACGATTGTCGAAGCGATGCCAGCGCTGTTGAAGAAATGCCCCGACGCTTGCCTGCTGATCGTGGGCGAGATCCTCGACGAATCGTTCGTCGCCGCGAAAGAGCGGCTCGGCCTCACCGATGAGCACGTGCTTGCAGTTGGTCCGATGCCTTACCGAGAGATCCCGGAGTACGTCGGTGCGGCCGACATCGAAGTGCACGACACCGACGGCCACGGCATGGGCAACGCGAACCTTGAGGTGATGGGTGCTGCGGTGCCATCAATCGTTGGCGTCGAACCGGACATCTTCATGAAGGTCGAGATGGAGTCGTGGGGCAACATCGTGCTCGTCAAACCGCGCGACGTCGCCGAGCTTGCTGACGCGATGGCGAAGCTGTTGACCGATGAAGTCACCGCATCGAATATCGGCCTGGCCTCACGGCGACTAATCCTCGACTACTTCACCTGGGACCGCATCATCGCCGAACACGAAGCCGTCTACCAAAAGGCCATCGCGCAGGCGAGCTGACGCCGGGTGCCGAGTTCCGCGTCGCCCGACCTCAAAGACTGACCAAGATCAGGGATGTCTTGCGACCGACGTGCCGGCGCTATCAGGTGAGCTTGCCATCAGCACAGCGTCCCTTGCCGAGCTCCACTTCGGTGTGCTCGTCACTGCGGAAGCGTCGGTCCGGGCGCAGCGCTTGCGGCGCCTCACGGAACTCGGGCGCCGCTTTGACGCTCTACCGGTCGATGAACTGGTCGCGGCGAGCTACGGGCAGATCACGACGGCCGTTGCCAAAGTTGGACGCCAGCCCCGGGCTCGGGTCATGGACCTGCTCATCGCGGCTACCGCCCACGCCCACGAAGCGAGTTTGTACACGAGTAACGCTGCGGACCTCGTGGGCGTCGAAGACCTCATCGACATCATCAGCGTATAACGCTCTAGCGGGTCGTCTACGCCTTGTGGGAGGCCCGGGCTGGTGTTGGCGGGGATCGTGGCAAGAGGAGCGGTGACCTGGGCATGGGTCGGACCGTGGGTGGCGCCGAGGTCGGCCATGGCATCGAGGTCGAAGTCGAAGAGCTCCGCAACTGTGGGTCAAGACCCGGCCGAGGTCGGCTTCGCTCCAACCGACGAACGATCGCCGCAATGCTTCGCGGCTATGTGGAAAGGTGCCCTCATCGTGCGGGTAATCGGCGCCCCACATGACCCGATTCACGCCGTCGGGTAGTTCACGAATCGCCGCCGCCTCCGATGGCGATGGGAAGCTGGCCCCGACCCAGCAGTTCCTGGCGAAGTACTCCGATGGCGAGAGCGGCAACATGTCGGCCACGTCGAAGTTCAGCTCGTCGACCTTGCCCGAGTCCTTCACCTGTTTCCAGTAGCGATCCATGCGAGCGAGCGCATCCACCTCCATCAGCATCAGGAACGGCGTGAACATCTCGCGTTCCATCTTCGGGAGAACCGCTGCCGCCGTGCTAGTTCACGATGAGGCCACGGTCCTCAGAAAGACATTGGCCACGACGATTCGAGGTAGTCGCGATAGACGTCCATGCTCGCCCCCGGCGTGCGAGTCAGCCGAGATGGTCATGATGTTCTGCGCCGTCGCTACAACCTATGCGCGGTGTGGCTACGCGGAGATTCCCGCGCGGTACTCGTCGGCAAGGCCTTTGGCCAACTCGGCAATGCCGTCCTCGACGAGAATCGTCGGCTCCCAGCCGAGAATCTCTTTGGCCTTCGACCAGTCGGCGCGGCGCCGGGTGACCAAAACGTCCCGTGGCGAGAACTGCGGCTCGAGATCGCTGCCGAGCGCCTTCAGAAGGATGCGGGCGAGATCGGCAACCGAGGTCTCGGTGCCCGTGCCGATGTTGCAGATGTGGCCCTGCTGGTCTGACTCGAGCGCAAGCACGAGCGAACGGGCGATGTCGTCGACGTGGACGAAATCCATGGTCTGGCTGCCGTCGCCATCGATCATCGGCGCCTCGCCATCGATGATGCGCTTGATGAAGACCTGGATGACCGACGTGTAATAGGCATCGATGTTCTGGCCCGGCCCGTAGACATTGAAGAACCGCAGCGCGTTCCATTCGATGTCGTACTTCTGGGCATAGAACTCGAGCAGTCGTTCGCTGGCGTCCTTGCTGATGCAATACGGCGTGACCGGGTTCCGGGGCGAGTTCTCATCCATCGGCAGCGACTCTGGCTCGCCATACACCGATGCGCTCGACGCAAACACGATGCGGCGCACCCCGTGGCGAACCGCCGACCGGAACGTGTTTTCCGAACCCATTAGGTTCACTTCGAAACCTTCGGTCGTGTCGACCTGACTCTTGTTGATGTTCGTCGCGGCGAGGTGAATCACGTCACTGACACCGTCCATGGCCTCGTCGATGCGGTGCAGGTGTCGGACGTCGCCCTGCACGAATTCGACGCGTGGGTCGGCCATGAGGTCCGAGGCTTTGTCGTCGGGGCGGTAGAGGTTGTCGAACAGACGAGGCGTGTAGCCGAGATCGAGCAAGTGATTGGTCACGCGGTGGCCGATGAAGCCGGCGCCACCGGTGATGAGAACGGTCTTGGTCATGCCCCGACGGTAGTGGCTACGGCTTCGCAGACCCGCGTTACGTCCGCCTCGGACAGGTCAGCGTGCATCGGGATCGCGAGGTGCCGTTCGAACAGATCGGCCGACACCGGGCAGACCTGCTTCGACTCGTACAGTGGCTGCACGTGGGAGGCGTACGTTCCGAAGTTGCAGCCGATGCCTTTGCTCCGCAACGCGAGCGCGACCCGGTCGCGTTCGGACCGACTCGGAGCGGCGAGGATGTACGACTGCCAGCTGTGCAACCGACCCGGCAGCGTGACCGGTGTTGTCCACCCGTGAAAGCCGGCCAGATCCCGGTTGTACCGCTCGGCTACCTTGTTGCGGCGGGCGACGAGGGCATCGAGTTTGTGCAGCTGCACCAGCGCGACAGCAGCCTGAATGTCGGACAGCTTGTAGTTCCAGCCGAGCTCGTCGAACACGGGTACGGCGAGCTCGGCCCGCCCGGCCCGGGACAGGGCTGATTCCAATCCGAACGCGGCCCGCTTCCGGACCCGTTCGGCGATCGTTGGATCATTCGTCGTGACGACGCCGCCTTCGCCGGAGCTGATGCCTTTGCGGCCGTGCAGTGAGAAACACGCGACCTGACCGAACGTGCCAGCAGGAATGTCGTTTAGGCGAGCGCCAGCCGAGCAAGCAGCGTCTTCGATCACGGCCAGGCCGTGACGGGCGGCGAGGGCTTCGAGTTCGGGGTAGTCGGCGCATTGGCCGAACGAGTCGACGGCGATGATGGCCTTCGTCGTTGGCGTAACTGCGGCCTCAGCGGCGTCGATGTCGATCGTGAATGAATCGGCCCTGACGTCGACGAAGATCGGTTGTGCGCCGGTGTAGAGGACCGAGTGGCCGGTCGCGGGGAAGGTGTAATCGGCTACGAGCACGTCGTCGCCTTCGCCGATGTCGAGGGCAGCCAGGGCGAGGTGTAGCGCTGCTGTGCAGTTCGACACCGCAACGGCGTGATCGGCGCCGACGTAGCTGGCGAATGCGGCCTCGAACTCGCGATTCTTTGGCCCCATGCCGGCGACCCATCCCGATGCCAGCACCTCGGCAACCGCGGCGACTTCGGCCTCGTCATAAGAGGGACGCCCGAGAGCGATGTCCTTCAGGTCGGCGGCGGAGGTTGCAGCGGATTCGGCCATAGCCGACGAGGCTAACTCCGGTCGCCGTAGTGGGGTCGGATCGATGCGCCGTGAGATGCACGTAGCCGAGTTTGTCGAGCGGTACGCCCACGGTACGCGGCGTTGCGAAACTAGCTGTCTGCCTACGGCGCCGCGGTGGGGCTGGGTTTTGGGTGTGCGTCTGATGGTGGGGTCGTCGAGTACATCGAGGACCAAGGCGCGGTTGCCATCGTCGTCAACTCGTCGGTCGGCCTGCTCGACGGGTCGCTCGTCGATCCGCAGCTTCGGCTCAACCTGTCGCGCCACTACGCGGCCGCCGAACAGGCCTTCTTCGACGGGCGCTGACCGGCGAAGTTCGAGGAGCTGTTCGACCAGTGCTGGTCGACCGAAGCTGACCTGCCTGGGACATTTGACAAATTCCCCGTTGGCAACATGAGCAACTTAGCGCTAGGGTCACTCGGGCTGAGCGAGCGGAGTAGGGGCCTCTTCATTGAGGTCCTGTATGCAACCACAGCGAGAACTGCGCCGAGATAACTCGGGGCGGTCCCGTAGTCGACTCGTCACTGCTGCCCTGATGGTCGGCGTCTTTGCCGTTGCCGCGGCAACGATGGCCACGATCAACTCGGCTGGTGCCCAGGTCGCGTCATTTACGTTCGAGGGTTCCGGTTGGGGCCACGGCGTCGGCATGAGCCAACACGGCGCCCGAGCCATGGCCGCGGACGGCCACGATGCCGGGTCGATTCTGTCGCACTACTACGCCGGCACCGACCTGCAGGTGCTGCCAACGGTCGAGGACCTTCGAGTCCATCTCAGTGACTCATCGGAAACCACGCTCTCGTCGAACGGTCCGCTGACGTTCACGCAGAGCGGTGCCGTTCTCGTCGGCACGGCCGAGGGCGAGTCGATTCGCATCTTTGTGCACGACGGCGGTCTGCAGATCGGCCCCGCATGGGCCGCGGCCAACAAAACGAATCCGGTAATCGTTTCGTTCCCGAAGCCGGTTCGGGTCTCCTCGGCTGGCCACAGCTACCTGTGGGGCAAGTTGCAGCTCACCGTCGTCAACGGCAAGGTCCGGGTGGTCGAGGCTGGCCTTTCCATGGAGAACTACGTTGCCGGTATCGCCGAGATGCCGTCGGCCTGGCCGCAAGAGGCGCTCCGGGCCCAGGCGATCGCCGCCCGCACCTACGCCCTCGAAGTAGCGAACGATCGTCGATCGGCATCGGGCTGGACCCGCGAGTACGACATCAGCGCATCGACGACCGACCAGCACTACATCGGTTACGACGCCCAGGATGACGACTGGGACCAGGCGTGGCTTGAAGCCCAGAACGCCACCGCTGGCATCGTGATCAGCTACGCCGGGTATCCGATTCGGGCCTACTACTCATCATCGAGCGGTGGCCACACGGAAACCGCCGACTTTGTGTTCTCAAACCCGCAGGCTTTTGCGCCTGGTGTGCCCGATCCCTACGACCAGGTCGACAACGAATGGTCGTCGTGGACCCGCACCTATTCGGTCGAGGATCTCACTCGCTGGATCAACCGTTCACCCGACACGAACATCGGTCAGATCCGGTCGATTGAATTCGGCGCCATTCGTGGCATCTCCGGCCGTACCGACAAGACGCCGGTAACCGTGACCGGTGCCAACGGGACGCTCGACATCAACGGTCGACGCCTCATGCTGTTAATCAATGCTGGTGTGCTTGGCGAAGGTGGCGGCCTGAGTCGTCACCTGCCGGGCACGCTCATGACGATCTCGGGTTCGGCGGCCGGCGCCACCGGATCGGCGCAGACGATCGTGGCGCGCACCGATGTGCCGACGCCGACCGACCTCGGCGACGCCGAACAAGTTGTCATCGACGACGTGCGCTCGGTGCCGCTACTCGAGCACGCCCCGGCTCGGCTCACGAACGCGCCGTTTGGGCGCATTGATCTGTTCGGCAACGACGATGGTTGGCTGACGCTCTCTGGCTGGGCCATCGACCCCGACGTGCCGACGGAGCCCGTCACGCTCGACCTTTACATCGATGGCATTCGGACCGACAGCTTCAAAGCCGATCGGACCCGGGCCGACCTGGCCGAACATTTTCCAGCTGCGGGAGCGGACCACTCGTTCCACACCCGATTCGATATCGGCTCCGGTGAATTCCTTGCTTGTGTGATGGCCCGCGACGTCGACGGTCGTAGCGATGACGAGATCTTCTGCGCCCCGGTGCAGATCGCCGGTGACGGCGTCGGCGGCATCCTGATGTCGTCGGCTAACTCCGACGGCGTGTAACGGCGTGCCGAACGGTTGGGGCCGGAGGCTTGACCGATGGAGCTGCGTCCAGAAGCGCTGCCGACCGGAGGCTTGCATCGACGCAACCTGTGATTTACGGTATCCCTCGTGATGTAAGTGTTAGGCAACTTCGGGCGGGGAATGGTTGGGACCACTGCTATGGCGGTCAGGGATGAGAACGTAGGCGGTCGTATCGTCGGCCGAAGTGAGATGGGCTGGTATCGCGTCCTTGGAATTGCCGTGTTGGCGGTGGCGTTGCTGGCCACCGCGCTTGGGGTGGCCGAACCGTCGACCGCGACGGCCGAACCATCGTCGGCGGCGGCCGCGGCGCAAGTTGTCATACCGGTGCCGGGCCGCATCGAGGCAGAGGACTATTCGGGCTTTTCCGACACCGACGCAGGCAATCAGGGTCGTGCAGCTTCTTTTGTCGACGATGTCGATGTTTGGCCGTTGATCGGTGGCGGCTACATCATCGGGCGGGTTCGGCCCGGCGAGCACACGAGTTATGACATTTCCGTGGCCGAGACAGGGCGCTATGAGTTCGTGTTGCGGAACGCATCCGGCGGCACGGGCGGCACCGCGACGGTCAGTGTCGATGGCGAGCCGATCGCTGCCGCGACCGCGCTTGGAAACACGAACGGCTGGTGGCGGTTCCGTTCCGCAGTGTTGGGTGAGGCCCACCTGGAGCGAGGCAACCACACCTTGCGTATCGACTGGGGTCCGGGCCAGTCGAACTTGGACTATCTCGATGTGGATCTCGTGTCTGGGGTGTCGGGCAGTACCAACAAATCAGCGGTCACTGTTCCCGGGGTTGTCGAGGCTGAAGACTACGTGTCGTATCGCGATACGACCGTCGGAAATCACGGCGCAGCGACAGAGTTCACTGACGACGTCGACGTCTGGGGTCTACCGGCCGGCAGCATCGGGTTCAAGCTTGGAGGCGTCCATGAAGGCGAATTCACGACCTATGACATCGACGTAGCCGAGGCGGGCACGTTCAATTTCGCGTTGGTCCACGCCTCACCCGGACCGGGCGGTACCGCGACGGTCAGCATCGACGGCATCGCCCTCGGCGCACCTCGAGCGCTCGGCAGCACCGGCGGATGGACGACCTTCCAACAAGACCACATCGGTACCCGGGTGCTTCATGCCGGCCGGCATGAGTTGCGGGTCGATTGGGGACCGGGCCAATCGGACCTCGACCGCATCGAGGTCACCCGCGAGACCGGTCAACAAGGGTCGGTGTCCGACGCTCCGGTTTCCTCGGTGCCGGGCATTGTTGAGGCCGAGGACTATGCCGCGTTCGGCGACGTCGATGCTGGGAATCGAGGTCGGGCTTCGACCTATGCAGACGGTGTCGACGTTTGGCCGATGATCGGCGGCGGCTACCTCGTTGGGCGCGTGGTCGAGGAGGAATACACCTCGTATCAGGTGACCGTCACCGAGGCCGATACGTACGAGTTCAGCATCCGGCACGCATCGGGAGGCGCTCGCGGCGGCGTCGCAACCGTCAGCGTCGACGGCACGTCGATCGCGCGGCCGACTGCGCTCGGCAACACGAACGGCTGGTGGCGATTCGCAACGACCCCGGTGGGCCGAACCGATCTGGCCGTGGGCACGCATACGGTTCGGATCGACTGGGGTCCGGGCCAATCGAACTTCGACTACCTCAAGATTGAACCGGCGGGTCCCGCTGTTCTTGGCGTGTCAACAGAACTCATCGGGATTGACTTCGATGGCCGCGTGACCGACGCATCCGGTGGTGGCGTAGCGACAGTTCAGGTTGATCTGTTCGAAGCAGTCGATGAGTTCACGCGTGGGCCGTTCATCCAATCTGGCGCCACCGCCGACGACGGCCGGTTCAGCTTCGAGTCCCTGCCAACGGCCTGCTACATCGTCGTCGTCGTTGCCCCCGGAGACGCACGCTTCTCGACCGGTGCCCAGTGGCACGAAGAACATGCGTGTACCGCGCCCATCAACGGTGTGGTGTGCGTGGGCCCGCACGTGGTGAACGCGAGGTACGACCATGTTGGGTTGCGGGCGAATGCGGGCGAGGACCCGCGCGATCACAGCACGATTGCCGGTCGATGGGTCGAAGCCGGCACGGTGGTCACCGTCACTGGGAGCTCGGGCATCTGGCGATTCGTCGAGAACGCGACGACGACCTCGGGCGTGGGCTCCGGTTGGGCTGAGGCCGACCGCCTCGATCCGCAGCCCGGCGTCGACTGCGACGACGACGGGCCGATCGGCGGTGTAGTTCTTGAAGTCCTGAACCCCGACGGTGTCGTCATCTACGACCTGAGCGAATCGCTCGACTCGCTTCCACTCGAGGATCTTCGGTCGCTTCCGATATCGGAAGTAAAAAGTCTTCGAATCCGAGACGACGATGACATCGTCGGCGGTATCGATCTGGAAACGGCCGCAGTTTCCGCGTTGCGTGAAGACCTGGATGCATCGCAGTATCTCGACCGGGTTCTGGCATCAGCAGCTGGCCTGAGTGCCGGCAACGAACGGGGCTCTGTGCGGCCGACAGGCTCCGGCGCTGCCGTTTTCAGTCAAGAAGAATCGGACCCCGTCGCTGAGGCAACCGAAGTAGCGGCGCTGCTTGCCGATGACACAAGAGCGTCGGTCACGTCCGCGGCGCTGGATTCGTTGGACCAACAGGCCAACAGAGGATCATTCACGCTGGCCGACAACATCACGATCAATGCCGCTGCGGAAATTGAGATTGACGCTACGGGCAGCTACCCGATTTCGATTGCCATCGACGGGCAGCACGACGACATGGTCGTCGTCGGCGATGCCCTGATCTCCGGGGCCGAAAACGAAGATCACCGAATTCTCATCCAACCGAACGACTTTGGCGGCACCCGAATTGCGGTGTCGATCGATCGGGCGACGGCGCCGAGCGAGTACGAGTTCACCTTCGATGCGTCGAGCGGTGACCGGCTCGAAGCCGGCGACGACGGCTCGGTGCGTGTCCTTACTGCCGACGACAAGACAACAGCAGTGATTGCGCCGCCCTGGGCGGTCGATGCGAGCGGTGACACCGTTCCGACCAACTACGAGATCCGCGGCACGACGTTGATCCAACACGTCGACCACGCGGGCGCCGACTACCCAGTTGTCGCGGACCCTGAGGTAATCGTTACCGCGGCGGCCGAGGCGTACCTCTATCTGACGCCGGGCGAGACGGCCAAGCTGGCGACCTACGGCCTCACCCGGGCCCGCAGCTTCTGGTGCGCGGTCGCACTTCCGCCGCCGCACGGCCTCTGCGATTCGCATCCGTCTATTCAGCGCGACCTGCTCGATCGAGCCAAAGTTGCTGCCAGGCAAAAGGGCTGCATCGAGCTGTTTTTCTTCGTCGCACCGGACGGCGATGCGCTGTTGAGCACCGTCGATGGGCGTTCACTGCATGACTATCGATGTTCCCAAATCAACACCGTCGACAACGCCGTCGATTTCCTGCAACCAAGCACGATGTCGCAGTCCAACGGCAGCGCGGGGCTTGGCAGCCTGGTTTCGGCGCTCGGCAACGGGGCCCACCTCGCGGATCGGTTCATCGGCGACGTCAACGTCTCAGCAGCCCAAGCGTTGACCTCGCTCGTCGACAGCAGCCTTGACGTCGCCAACCAGGTGCCGGACCCCAACTCGATCATCGCCTCGGCGGCAACGCACCTGGCGGTCTCTCGTCTGGCCTACGAGTACCTCCTGGACACAGATCTGGTGAACACGTTCATCGGTTGTGGTTCAGCAGTTCTTGAAGAACTCATCGGTCTGTGGGACACCTTCGTTCTGGCGGCGAGGCTCAATGCCGGACCGGCAGAACAGGCCGTGGTCCTGGCCGAGTTCGTCGACATGATTCTGGCTGTCGACGCCAGAATCGAAGAGGTCGGCGTCGGGCAATTCATGCTCGAGGTAGGCCAGGATCTGGTTTCCTATGATCTTCTTGTGACGGGCGAAGAAGCCCAGTGGGCAGGAAAGATCGTCTGTCAGATCGCCATCGTGGTCATTGCCGCCTACCTCTCCGGTGGCGCCGCCGTGCTGACCAAGATTTCAAGACTGATCGACAAGCTGCGGTTGCCGAAGAGTCTTCAGAATCGGTTGAAGAACAAATTCGGCGACCGAGATGTCGATCTCTGCGACAGCTTCCCGGCCGGCACGCTCGTGTTGATGGGTGACGACGACTACCAGCCCATCGAGACGATTGAGCCGGCCGATCGGGTCACCACCTATGACCCGACGACCGGGGTCTGGTCGCAACAAGTTGTTCTCGCCCAGTGGTCGGCGACCAAAGACACGGCGATGGCCACGATTTACCTCGCCGGCGACGGACAGATCACGTCGACCGACGATCACCGTTTCTGGGTCGACTCAGAAGGGCAGTGGGTCGAAGCCGATGAGGTCGAGCCCGGCGACTTGCTACTCGGCCCCTCCGGAGTAGCACGGGTGAGCGGCGTCGTTGTCTCAGACATCTAACTTCGGTTGCAGGGTCCATCGTTGTTGGTGGGCTTGTTTCTAGGGTGCGTTGTGCCCGGTTTGTTTGGTTCGGCTAGTAACTGTGACTGGAGCGAGTTCTGCTCGACTCCTTGCAAA
>Ga0209828_1003149_pt1 | contig 12882 bp, 8 predicted proteins | sample MaitaG_FD_187429 | JGI IMG/M metagenome (GOLD analysis project Ga0209828, IMG submission 187429) | Marine algal microbial communities from Maine, USA - Maine_Asex2 metaG (SPAdes) (version 2) | ecosystem: Host-associated > Algae > Red algae > Unclassified | place: Maine, USA | collected 2015-01-05 | reverse complement strand
TCAATTACCCAATTGGTAAACACATCTTGGCTTACCACATCGGTTAGTAAAGCGTAGTAATTACCTTCGGGTGTAACGGCAACGGTTGTTCCTGGGCTACTTAAAGCTTTGCTATTTACTACAGTAGCACTTTCCCAATTATCGGTGCTGTTTAGTTCTACTAAAGTTTCAAAAGAAGTGATGCCTATTATATTACCATCGGCTTTATAAACCATACCATCAAAACCAGCAAAACGTTTGTCATTTATAGTAATAGTATTTATTTCTTCAGGCTTGTCAATAGGTATTTTAACTAACTGGTTTGCAAATAAGTTAGAAACTATTAAGTAACCATTTGGGTGAAAATCAATACCATTAGGGCCAACTAAGGCTGGGCTATTTAAAAATACCGTTGGCTCGTAATTTTGATCAATTTTATAAATTACATTGCCTAAAAAATCGGTAACGTAAATATTGCCCAAACCATCAACTGTAATATCGTTTGGGGTTATATTGATTGCATTGGGTAGCAACTCTAAAAACGATACTTCATTTAATTTTTCGCCAGTAGAAAGTTGGTAAACATTTAAACCGCCAATATTTTTACCGCCTCCAAAAGCCATTGGGTCTAAACTGGTTACTAACAAACGATCACCTGTGTAATCAATATGAATGCCAGCGCTCGATTGTAAATTTTCGTCGCTAGTAAAGTTGGTATAGTTGCCTTCAAAATCTACCTCATAAACATCTCCCATTGTTAAAGAACCCACTAAAAAGGTTTGTTTGTTTTTGTTGTACTCAATACCTTCTGGTTTTAAGTTTCCAAACATTATGGTTACCTCTTGTGGAAACACTATTGGTTGTTCTGGTTCGTCTTCATCTTTTTTACAGCCGCTAAAAATTGCTAATGAAATTAGTAGTAGTACCAAAAATAAGTTATGGCTCTTCTGATTGAATATTGTATTAACCGTCATAATTACAATTATACGCAACATTTAAAGAAGCAAAAAATAGTGTGTCACAATTTTTCCAAATTCTATTTAAATAAAATACTGTTTTAACTGTTTATTCGTTTATTATACTACAAATGAAATCTTTAAAATCTTTACTTTTTTTTGCTTTGTTTTGCATTTCCAACATCGTAGCACAAACTATAAAACCGATTGATGCTGCTTGGCATAAAAACGACACATTAAACTATCAACTTAATCAATATGTAATAGAACAATTAGAAGATGCGCTGCCCGACACTTTGCAACGTATTGAAAAACAATTACAAATGGTGGTGATAGACTCTGCAAAATTTGGTTATTTAATTGAGTGGGATTTTAAAACTATGGCAGTTGATGGGCCAATAAAGGATCCTTTTATAAAACAAAAAATTAAGCTACAATTTAAAACCGACGCTTTAGGTATGATGCAAGAGATAGTGAATTGGGAAACCATTCGAAAACAAATATATGACGAAATTGAGTTAATAATTGACCAGCAGTTGTTAGACTCAGAAGTGTTGTATTGGGGTAATCAACCCTTAGAATCGGCTTACTATTTTAATAGCTACGAAGGTATTAGTTCTTTATTTTTAAAAGATTTGCAGTTGATGCATCCACATTATGGAACGGTTTACAATTTAGGGGAACCCGTAAATTTTGAGAACAATATAAAAGTAACTTACGGCAATGGCAAAGTGGATGCTAAAGGTAAAATGCTTTGCGATATAGATGAAGATGGGTTGATACAAATAAAAAGCGACACCAAAACAAATGAAGCAGCTATAAAAAATTATTACTTAAATATTTTAAAAGAAGTAAACGGCAAACTGCCCAGAAAGAAAAGAAAGGAAATTGCCAAAAGTGAACTGTTTATTACGGAAGTGAGCAATTATAAATATCACCCAGATACCTTTTATTTAGTACAAGGTAATTTTAAACGCACGCAATTGTTAGATGGGGTTTATAATATTGAAGTGGCGGAGATTGAATTGCGATGAAACTACCTACCTTTATTATCATTTAGAAAATATATCAATTTATAAACGATGACAAACTAAGTTAGCTTTACTAAAATTAGTTGTAAGTATAAATTGGTTGAACAACATCACCTTTAAATGACAACATATCATTCTTTTGATCTTTTAAAAATGATAATATATTTTTTGTTATCATTGTTATTTAAATCGAAGACAGTGTTTTTTTTTAATTATAGCTAACATATGGTGGTATTCTATGAATCTCAACAAATGAGAAATGTACTGACATCATCTTTTGTTTGCAACTGACGCTTACTTATTTATGCCTATTTCAGTCATTGCACCTTCGACCCAAGTCTGAATTGGCTTTAGAAGTTCATCTGGAATGTCATCCTCAATGAATTCTAAGATCCTGAATCTATTAAATACGAGATAGTTTTGTTGACAATTATAAAAACTAAAATTTTCATTTAATGTATCACAAATAAAAACAATTGGGATTGGAATCAAAACAGGATCATTTAAAAGCCATCTTGAACAAAACTCCGAAGGGTTTAATTTTTTAATATCTTCTCTCCAATGAGTACCAGTTTTACATTGGCAAAATGCAATTAATTTCCCAATACGATTATCTGAAAAATTTTTATAAACTACAACATCTATTGCATCGTCATTTGCTGTTGGCGAATTATTGTTAGGGTTTTTAAACGAGGTTCCTTCCCCAATTTTTTTAATTAAATCTGTTGTTTTTGTTTGAAATGATCCTGGCTCAGCTGTTCCAAAAACAAATGATTTTGAATCTTTTCCAAAGTATTTGTAAGCAACATAACTACATAATTTTTCGAAAAGAAGTGTACCATCTATACCATTTTGAATCTTCTTAGTTTTCATATTTAGCCTAGTACAAAGAATCATATATTTATAAACTAAGGTATTAGCGAACTCATCGTCATTAATTTTAATGGAACTTATATTCAGTTTAAATGGATACTTTTTATTAGAGAATATCGCTCTTCTTTCCAATTCAAGAAAAACTTCGTCCAAGCCGTCATCTATACTGTCATCTTCACTTGTAATACCATCATGAACCATTTCATCGGAGCCTTTAGACAATGCAGATACAATGTTCACTCTAGAAATAAACAACCCTGGATTTCTTAAAGATTGAATTTCCCAAAAGTCAGCTTTTTCCTCTTTGTATGCTCTAGGGCTGGGGAGAGATTGAATTTTATAACTCATTCAGTTATCCTTTTCTTCTTTTCTTTTTTAGATATCTTTTTATGGACTTTTTCCATTTCATCGTATAAATCATCAGCTAATTCTGCTACTGACCCTGCTACTTTTAAAATATTTTCTTCGCCATTATAACCTGTTGTTAAATATGCCCTTGCCTTTTGAAGGCCTCTTTTCGCAGCAAGGATGCTTTCCTCAAATAAAGTATCTGAGGATCTACTTAACTCATATGAATAAGCCAAACTCTCTCCATCTTTTAGTGCTGTAATTGCTTCTTTGCTTTGAAGTATTTCGTCAAGAAATTTTAAATCAGGATTTTGAGATTTAATTACTGGCAAAGTTTGATTTCTTTTACTTCCATAAAGCCATTCAAGAAACTGACCTAAGTCTTTTAAATTTTCTTTGGGAACAGGATTTGGGGCTTCATCTTCTACTTCTTTTATATTTAAAAACTGCCTAATTCCATCTCTTTGCAACCCTGTATATAGGTGAGAAAAATAAATTCGATTAGCTTGAATATCATCGTATTTATACACTTTCTCTCTGTTTGCTTGCTCTAGAACCATTAAACCTTGATACAATTTTTGAGCAGTTTTATTCGTATCTCCAATTTGGTAAGCAATCTGTTCAATAGGTATACTAAAAACGTTGTGTATTTCAGCAATATATTTCGCCTTGGCAAAACTGCCCCATTTAGCAGGGCCATTGACATGTTTAAACCCTACATATTTCCACGATTCCTCTTTGGAAGCAACAACTATACACGGTAGTTTTGCAGTTTCCTTAATTAAATCTTTATTGATTTTATTCTTGACATGTAAAGGAATATTTTCATCGTACTTATTATGAATGAGTTTTACAGCTGCTAAACGCCGATTGCCTTCAATTGCAATAAATTTTTCTTTACTCTTAAGAACTATTAATGGTTCATAATCCCAGAAGCCATTGGAAACAATTGAATACATTAATTCGTTTACCGCCATTTCTTCCCATAGAATTTTTATCACCGCCGATTCACTTGATTTCTGGCTTATTCCAAATTCACTTAATCTTGGATTTTGGTTATCTAAGACTATCTCATCTATTGGTATATATTTTATTTTACTATTCATAATTATACTGGCAATAGATTTAATAGTGAGCTATGAGAACCAATTTTTAATTGTTTAGGCAAAAAAAGTGAATTTGATACCATCATTATTTCTTTATCTTTTTTCTTTGATTGTAAAGTATAGGTCATTGGTAAATATGCTTTCCTAGTTTTTCGATACAATTCTATTATTCTGTCACAATTATCATACGTTAAAAGCCAGTTTGTATTTTGATTGTCTTGAAGTAATTTTGATAGTTTGAAGTGATCATTATCGGTGTAAAAATTTAAATAGAGATTTTCGCCTTGATTATAGTAAGGAGGGTCAAGAAAAATAAATTTTTTCTTTTTTCTTTTCACAATGTATTTTAAAAAAGTAAAAGATTCTTTATTATGAATCTCTAAAGATGAGCTAAATTTTGCAATCTTAATTATTCTGGATATCAGTTCTCCCTTATTAAATCTTACATCCATTTTATAGTTCCCTGTTTGTTTCATTCCCCCAATTGGGCCTGCTTTGTAAAGTATTCCTGACCTATTAGTTCTGTTTAGAAAGAATGTTGAAAATCCTATTTCAAGATTCGAAAATTCCTTATGATTGTCGTATATATATTTTTGGCTGTTCCAATTGTCTATTGTTACTTCGGAATCATTTATTAGCCTAATTAGAGATTCTGTTCCATTTATTACTGACCACCAAAAAGAATATATGTGTTTGTCTAAGTCATTTAAAACTACCTTGTTACATAATCCAGAAAACAACAAGTTTATAGATGCACCCGCACCACCTGCATACAATTCATAAAGATTGCAGCCTTCAAGGTTATTCAATAGAATTATATCTTCCAGAAAACTTGAAATTCTTGATTTTCCTCCAGGATACCTTAACGGGGTTGAGAAATTCTTATTGAAAACCATTCTCAAAGTTTTTTTTTGAAACAAGTACAAATATACAACTAAAGCTTTTATTTATTACATTCGTCATTGGGTTTCTATTTTTTTTCAGATACCTAACTCAACCCATCAACCAAAGCATTAAAAGCAGCACTTGGCCGCATCGCTTTCATCACCAATTCATCGGTTGGCGAGTAGTAACCTTCTAACTCAACAGCAACGCCTTGTATATCATTTAGCTCGCTAATTATTGTGGCTTCTTTTTCTAAAAGTGCTTTATGGAAAGGTGCAAATGTAGCTTTCAATTCAGCATCTTCATTTTGGTTGGCTAAGGCTTCTGCCCAATACAAACATAAATAAAAATGGCTGCCCCGGTTATCTAACTCCTTCACTTTACGCGATGGCGACTTTCTGTTCAACAACACTTTTGAAGTAGCTTTGTCTAAGGCATCACCCAAAATAGTAGCCTTTTTATTATCGCTTTTAGTGCCAATAAAATCTAAAGAAACGGCAAGGGCTAAAAACTCGCCCAACGAATCCCAACGCAAATGGTTTTCTGTAACAAACTGCTGAACGTGTTTTGGGGCAGAACCGCCAGCACCTGTTTCAAACAAACCACCGCCATTCATTAGTGGTACTATGGAAAGCATTTTGGCACTCGTACCAACTTCTAATATCGGAAACAAATCTGTATTATAATCACGTAAAACATTACCGGTAACAGAAATAGTATCTGCTCCTTTTTTAATTCTTTCCAAAGAAAATTTAGTTGCTTCTAGTGGCGATAAAATGCGGATATCTAATCCCTTGGTATCGTGTTCAGGTAAATAAGCGTTTACTTTTTTTATTAATTCTGCGTCGTGTGGCCGGTTTTCATCTAACCAAAAAACTGCTGGCGTATTACTTTGCCTGGCTCTTGTAACCGCCAACTTTACCCAATCTTGCACAGGTAAATCTTTTACTTGACACATTCTCCAAATATCGCCAGTTTCCACTTCGTGTTCCGTTAACATCTTTCCATCAGCATCAACAACCTGCACTTTACCATCGGCAGGTATTTCAAAAGTTTTATCGTGCGAGCCATACTCTTCCGCCTTTTGCGCCATTAAACCCACATTAGGTATGGTACCCATAGTAACCGGATCGAAAGCGCCATTTTCTTTACAAAAATCAATAGTGGCTTGGTAAATGCTGGCATAACTACTATCTGGTATTACCGCTTTTGTATCTTGCTGTTCTCCTTTAGCGTTCCACATTTGGCCCGATGTACGAATCATCGCTGGCATAGAAGCATCAATAATTACATCGCTTGGCACGTGCAAATTGGTAATGCCTTTGTCCGAATTTACCATAGCCAAGTCTGGTCCGTTTTTATACGCCGCTTCAATATCTGCTTTAATCGCAACTGCTTCAGCTTCTGGCAAACTTTCTATTTTTTGCAACAAATCGCCAAAGCCATTATTTACATTTACATTTAATTTTTTTAAGATGCTGGCATGCTTATCAAACACCTCTTTAAAAAACACTTTAACGGCATGGCCAAAAATAATGGGGTCAGAAACCTTCATCATTGTAGCTTTTAAATGCAACGAAAACAAAACACCTTTTGCTTTTGCATCGGCTACTTGCGCTGTTAAAAAAGCTAACAACGCTTTCTTACTCATGTTAGCAGTATCAATAATTTCACCAGCCTGTAAAGCAATATTTTCTTTTAAAACACTTAGCTCGCCAGCTGTGTTAATATGTTGAATGGTGGCAGTTGTTGCAGTCGCAATGGTAAGCGATTGTTCGTTGTTTCTAAAATCGCCTGCGCTCATTGTTGAAACGTGCGATTTGCAGTTGGCCGACCATTCGCCCATTGAATGCGGATTGTTACGTGCAAATTCTTTAACAGGTTTTGGTGCTCTTCGATCGCTATTACCTTCTCTCAAAACAGGGTTTACCGCACTGCCTTTTACTTTATCGTATGTTGCTTTTATAGCCTTTTCTTCAGCTGTTTTAGGTTCATCTGGGTAGTTAGGTAAACCGTAACCGTCGTCCTGCAATTCTTTAATTGTGTTTTTTAACTGCGGAATAGAAGCGCTAATGTTAGGTAATTTTATAATGTTAGCATCGGGTTGTTGCACCATTTCGCCTAACTCGGCTAAGGCATCAGGCATTTGCTGGTTTTTGGGCAACATATCAGCAAAAACAGCCAACACTCTGTTGGCCAACGAAATATCTTTCAACTCCACCTCAATGCCTGCTTGCTTAGTAAAGGCTTTTATAATTGGCAATAAAGATTGTGTTGCTAAAGCTGGCGCTTCGTCAGTTTTTGTATATATTATTTTTTTCATTTTTTATATGATAAGATGATTAGCTATTCAAAGATCAAATATACAACGTGCAATGTGTTTTTTAGTATTTTATTAAAAGATTGAAAATATGGTGAAGTAATTTATAAAGATTTATTTAATAAACGCATTAAAATTAGACTACTTGGAAATAGTGTGTTAGAAAATAGTTATTTTTACAGCTTTCATAGTTATTTTAATTTAGTATATTGTAAAAGCCTTAGATTTTTATTGAATTTAATTACAAATCAACATAATGCCTGTATTTTCCAAATTCAAAAAACAACTATACGACAAACTACTTATTGGAAATAACCTAGTAATACTATGCGAAAAACTGCACGTTTGCATAGTTGCCATACTTTTAACGCAGAATATACCTATTACTTTTTACAGATACACCTTCACACAATTTCCGCTTTATTTAACTTGGGTTAATATTGCTGAAATTTCAACCTATACTCTCTCATTAATCTTATTTTATAAAGGCAAACGAGAGCTATCTATTTTTGTAACAGCATTTGGTATACCAGTTATATTCATCTATCTTTTATTTTTTTCGGGCCTGGATGTAGCACTTGTTTTTAGCAAAAGTTTTTGGTTTCTACTGTGTTTTAAACTAATCTATATTATTATACTAAGAAGAAAAATAACGAGATATCTATATATTATTTTTTGTCTATTATTATACTTTATACCTGGAGCTATAATTACCTATACTTACCCAGAAGATTTTATTAAAATTATTCAAATATTAACATTAATATTTATTCCTTACATCATATCAACATTTGTTGAAATACAAGACACTCAAATTTCTAATCTTCATAGCAACCTAAAATTAAGACTGCAAGAAAAATTAGTATTAACTGTTAAACTAAAAAACAAAAATGAAGAACTAATTACTTTTTCTCATATTATGAGTCACGATTTAAAGTCTCCACTTCACGCTATTATTTCTTTTTCCAATTTGATAAAAAGAGGTAATAATTTTAGCAGCGCTGAGCAAGAAAAGTATTTTACCTATATAGAAAAATCGGCAATTTCAATGAGTATGCTTATAGATGATCTATTAGTTTATTCAAAAATTGAAGCGCAACAAAGCGAATTGAAATTAGTTAAATTGAATACCATTATAGAGGAGGTAAGTTTTAATTTTCAGTTTGATTTAATTGAAAATAATTTAATGTTAAATGTTTCTGACTTACCGCTAATTAAAGGTGATAAGTTAATGCTAAAAACCTTATTTCATAATTTAATATCAAACTCAATTAAATATCAACCAAAAGAAAAATTGAGCCATAGGCCAACCATTTCAATATCACATCAAGAAAACAACAATAACCACTTTGTGTTTTTAGAAGACAATGGAATTGGAATTAAAGAAACCTATATATCTAATTTGTTTGTACCTTTTAAACGTTTTCATTCCGATAAAGAATATGAAGGCACAGGCTTGGGCTTGTCTATTTGTAGACAAGTAATGGACAAACACGGTGGAAGTATTGAATTGAAAAGCACTTCTGAAAATGGCAGTTTGTTTAAAATAATTTTCCCTAAGAAATGATGAGAAAATAAAGTATTTTTTTTGATCAATAATATACCATAAGGCGGCTAATACGGCGGGGCGCAGTTGAAAAAAATAGCCTCGCAGAAGTGGTTATACCATCTTATGCTTAATGTTTGGGTTTAGCTTTTGAAGCGTAATAAAAATTGGTATTAAAACGGATGGCGAAACCAAAATTTATGCGAGTCGCAATCGTTTCGCTTCAAAAAAAGTTTGCTAAAGCTTATGGTAATATTTTTTTTCTGAAATCTTTCATCACACTATTTTGCTATGTTTTGTTATTTATTGTTACTCTTCTTGCCCTAATTCTTTTAAATACATTTTACGTATTTTTTTTATATGAAAGTCTAAGCGTTCTTTTTTCCAGCGTTTGGTAGCAATGGGTTTTAAGGCAATTACCTCAATTGCTGCTGGCCTAAAAATATTGCTGCCCCGTGGCATAGCATCGTGTGCATTGCGAATAATTACTGGCACAATTGGCACACCAGCTTGCATGGCCATGTGAAATGCACCTTTTTTAAATGCGCCCAAAGTATAATTTTTACTGCGAGTACCTTCTGGAAAAATAATTAATGAGGTACCATTTTTTAAGGCTTCAACTGCTGGAGCCATCGCTTCAATTGCTTTTTCTTTGTCTTTTCTATCAATAAAAATCACACCTGCTGCTTGCATTAATTGACCAATTACTGGCATCATTTTCAATTCTTTTTTAGCAATACCAGTTGCGTTTTTTCTAATTAACTTACTTACAATAAACAAATCGGTATTGCTTTGATGATTAAAAATAAAAACCGCCGGCCGATGCGACCACAAGTTTTCTTTACCTTTTACTACTAGCTCAATGCCTGCGGCACCAGTTACCAAATCACCAACGGTAGCCATTAATGCATTAGTGCCATCAACCTTTGAATATTTTACGATACCATTTGCCAAGCCCGATAAAGCAGCCGGAAACAAACTACTTGCTGCAAGGGTAGTGCGCAACATGGCATTAGTACCTGGCCGCTCTGCACTATCAAAGCGATAAACGGGCCAACCATTTTTAAAGGCCATTGCAGAAAGTTGCACATCGGGGTTAACAGGTTGCGGCTTGCCTACTATTTCTAAAAGTGGTGCATCTTCGTGGCTATCGGTATAAAAATAACTTTTACTTAAATCTAACTGATGCTTTTCTGCCAACTGCTGCCCTGCCCAAGCTTTACCTTCGCCCCAACAAGCGGGTTCAACAATATTGCCTGTAAACTTATCATTTTTTACCTCCATTTGAGTGCACATTACATGCTCAATATTTAAATCGTGCGCAATAGGGTTTACTTGGTAAGGTGTAGCTGCCGAAATTATGGCTACGGTATGGCCTTGCGCTAAATGGGCATTTACTAAGGCACGCGCTTCTGGGTAAATTTGTTTGGATAGATGCTTGTGATATACTTCCTCACCAAGTTGTATAAATAATTTTTCTGAAATACCTTTTACGCCTTGCGCACTTACCGAAGCTAAACCTGCAAAATTACGCTGACCCATTGCATATACCATTACGCCACCAAACTGTGCAATAATTTCTTTGGCACTTGCCTTGCCACTAAACATACGAGTTTGTACAAAACGTTTGGCAGAAAAACTGCTAATCAAGGTTCTGTCCAAATCAAAAAACGCACCAATATGTGGCCCTTTTTCGCTTTCTAAAATACTTTGTGCAATAGCACTTGTTTTACAACCCGGTACAATTTCTCGCTCAACTGGTATAAGGCTTTTGGTTTCTTCTACTTGTTGAAGGCTTGTGCCTTGCAACCATCGTATTTTTTCGGCCAATTGATTGAGCTGTAATAAAAATTCATTTAGTGTTTCTTTTTTATCATCAGTTACCGTTGGTATTAAATCTAAATTTTGAACCAAGCGAATACCATTTATTAAAAACGGCTTGCGTACCGCTTCTACACGTTGTATAATGCCTTGCCAATGCAACTCTTCACTTATAAAAACACAATCGTTAATAAATTCTTTTTCGTTAAAAGCAATGCTTGCATCTCTATCTTTTAAAGCGTAAGCTACTACTCGGTAAGCCTCTACATAATTTTGTAAAACTACTGGTGCAATTAATGTTTTTTGTAAGCTTAAAAAATGTTTCTTTTCTGTTAATTTACTTTTTATTAAATGAGGCCAATTAGCGCTTAGTGCTTTTAAATTTTCTTCTATTTCATTTATAAAATCTAATTTTTTTGAAAAGAAAAATTCAAACTTAAATAACTTGCGCAATGCTAGTATTTGTTGCCAAAAATTAGTGCCTTGTTCGCCATCTGCTGCATCTTTTTGCAATAAGGCCAACTCAATAAATGCCCTTTTAAACAAGTGTTGTATGGACATGTTGGCATAATACGTTGCCTGTAAATAGTTTTCGGAGTTAAGCACAAACTTAGCTTGTATGCCTTGCCCACGTTGTAGCAACAAACCATCGCGCAGCAACAAATTAATTGCCGCTTGTATACATTCGCCCATAGCCTTGCCTCTGTCAACCATGGCATCGGGTTCGTGCTGCTCAATTAACAACATTAAGTTAATTACGTTATTTTCAATGGCTCGTTTGTTTAAAGAAAACTTTGCCAGCAAGGCAATACATATTAATGATGCTGTAGTAACAGGTGTAATGTTATTTACTTGATGGGCCAATTCAATTGCGAATTGCGAAATTTCATTTTCGAAAAAACTGGTGTTGCGGCCTTCTTTAATTATTGAAACTGTTTTGGGCGCATCTATTTGCACGGGCTGGCCAAAGCGTAACGAAATTTTACCGAGGTTGTGGTTTAAGCGACGAGCATAGTTTAAAAACCAGCCCAAACTTTCTTGCTTTTTGTTGTTGCCCCGGCCTTCGGCAGTCATGTCTTGTACATCGGGTATTAAATCGTACACAATAGAAACGGGTACATATTTTACCTTGCGTTTGCTGTTTTGCTCGGCTTCGTAAATGTATTTTAAAATACCCATTTTAGGCCAAACCAGTTTGCCAGTTCGAGAACGAGTGCCTTCTAAAGCCCACATAAAATGCGCACCTGTATTAAGTAAACTGCCAATAAAATGCCGTAAACAAACTTTATAAATTAAATCATCTTTAAAAGATCGCCTAATAAATATTACTCCGTTTTGGCGGGCCAATTGGCTTATTCCTGGAATATCTAAATTAATGCCTGCAAAAATATGTGGCAACGGCACGCCGTGTTGCATTAATACTATGCCCAGCACAAACATATCTAAATAAGTTTTGTGCGTCATTACAAAAGCAATTGGGTGTTGACGTGCCATTTTAGCAATGGCTTTTATTTGATTGCTTTTAACATCAATATTTTTATTGTAGCCTTTGTACAATATATATTGCGCAAACTCTAAGCCTAATATATTGGTTAATGGGCTATGTTGCGTTTGCAACTCTTTTAAACATTCGGTAGCAGTTTTATGTATCTCTTCATAAGGCTGATTGAGCTTTTCTGATATCGCAATCAACTCTTTTAAAAACTGCGGATTATTTAACAACGTATTCACAATATGCTAACTTACAAAATTATGGGGTATTAATTTTTGTTTAGAAGATAAAAGGGTTTGAGAGTTGTTTTTTCAAGATGAAATATACAAAGTAACCTCACAACAATGTTGAAATAACTTATAAAAAAAGTGGTGATGGAGTTGACCAATTACAGTATAGCGAGTTTATTTTTTTCTCAGACATAGCATTGGAAATAGACAGAATAAAAAACTTTACTATTAAGGAGGAGCGTGGTAATAAATTCCGTTTTTCTACTACGGAGCTAAAGCGGTATGTTATATGGTG
>Ga0209828_1003147_pt1 | contig 12888 bp, 12 predicted proteins | sample MaitaG_FD_187429 | JGI IMG/M metagenome (GOLD analysis project Ga0209828, IMG submission 187429) | Marine algal microbial communities from Maine, USA - Maine_Asex2 metaG (SPAdes) (version 2) | ecosystem: Host-associated > Algae > Red algae > Unclassified | place: Maine, USA | collected 2015-01-05 | reverse complement strand
TACGAAGACGTCTTCCAGTGTGAAGCCTGCCATGGCAGCAAGCATCAGCAGTATGCCGTTTCGGTTATTCATTTGATGTCATTCTGCATAAGTGATCTCTGTTGGTATAGTCCTAAGCTTGCTGGTGGGCATGAGTGTAAGCTGATACCGCAGGAATTACGATTAACTCAGGCTGTGTGCCACATACAGGACGAAGATGTTGGGGAGCCTCCGCTTTTCTTGGGCCGCTGATTGGTAGCTTATTTGCTAGTTATTCAAGCTGGCGACAGGCATTTTGGTTTTTTGCTATCTTAGCGCTGCTGTTAGCGGTTTGGATACTGAGCAAAGTGCCAGATAGCCCTGCATCAACCGATGAAAAGAAAGCACGTTTCCCTAACCTTGCTGATGACAATGAAAAAGAGAGAATTGCAGCGGCAATACCGACTGTGCACCGAGCAGGTTATGCGATTGGTGCTGCCTATATTGGGATCATTGCAAATACTGCACAGTTGGATTTGTAAAACAGCCGCACAGCTGATCTTCAGAGAAATAGCCATACCCAAACTTGTAAGTCAGACAAAATGACCCTGCCTTCAATTTTTGTTCAACGCTCAGACAGGGCATTAGTGATTGTGTGTCTTAGCTCTTTCGCCAATCGGGTGCATAGATGCCATCCAAGAACCTAGACCGAACCCCGGCAAACGTATCTTTCCCAACATTGCTGCCCCGTAAGGCCATATCATCAATTGCCTCTTTGTCATCCAGCTTAATCTCGCTTGGTGTTTGCTGATTGACACGAAGGTGGCGCGTTGGGCCCAAAAAGCTATTGGCCATATCAGTTGCAGCATCTTCTTGTGCTGAGAAAAAGAGATCGGTGCTGGTTTTTGCCCAGGTTGCCTTGCCTTTTCCAAGTGACTCGGAAAAGTCTGCCTCATTGCCCATCGTTCCGATGCTTAGTACATCAATCCTATCCAATGGAATTTTCAGATGCCTTACCGTTTCTGCCAATGCTGGAAGCACTGGGTTGTTGGCCCAAATACCGCCATCCAAAAATTCTTCTTTCGCAATAGACGTTTCCCATTCTGCTTCATCAAAGTAGGTCGGTGCTGCTGAAGAGGCGAGGGCAGCATCCACTGCTTTCATATCTTGAAACGCGGTTCGATCAGGGCTATGTGCTGTCACAATAGTTTCAGCTTCACCATGAACGGCTCTAACGGTCGGAATGACTAATCTGCAGCATGAATCCTCCGAGAGCTTTCGATCTCCAAGGACCTCCTCGAGCACTTTGCGGAGTGTTGTAGAGTCATGCTTAGATTTCAACCAATGCCTTGCCCACCTATCTTTAGGGAAAATTCTTGGCCCCTGTTTATGATAGAAATTCAAGATTTCTAGGGGTGTCAATCCGAGCCCAAGGCCAATTGCCAAAATTGCCCCCGTTGATGTGCCTGCGACGAGGTCAAAATGAGAAACCAAGTTGTTTCCGCCCCCGCTTTTGAGCATATCATCCCACTGAGCTAGTACAGCGGCTGTGAATGTTCCTCGCAGGCCTCCACCATCAAGCGCTAGGATTCTAAAATTACGTCCTCTTGACACGCTTTTTTGCACAAGAGGTAAAAGTTTCAATTGAGAAACAATTTCGCCGACTAGATATTCAGGCGATGTACTGTTGGCAATTTCGCTGTTTTTATCAGACGATAGGCCATTCTGCAAACTGCCTAACAACGATGGTTCATCTTTAACATACCCCATCATTGCGCCCCCGAAACCAGCGACTACAAACGCCGGTTTTCCAAGAGCGATCATGGTGTCAAGCTCAGCAGGAACGCCCGCTTTAGCCTTATTGGTATCCCACCACTTTCCGCCAAAACAGATTGCGACATCGGACCTTTCTGCCATCCACTCCCGCATTGGGACTAAATCTTCGTTTGGATTGCCGATAGCCGTTGGGATAATTTGCACTGATGCATATTGACGCTGCTGGTCAATCTCTGCGAGCTCTTCTGGCGTCACGGCATACTGCTGAGACCGCACTAGTGTTAGTGCTTCCTTGTTCCCAAAAGCGCTAGCGGCAATCGCTAGTGATGCTGTTAGTTCAGGATGGCTACCGTGGATGATCGTTCCGCCTTCACTAAATATTTTAGCTGCAAGCTTTTGTACGAAAGAATTAACACCTTCAATCACCTCAGCCGTATGTCCGTCAGGCAGTGAACCAGATAAATGTACTCTTACTCCGAGCAAGGGTAAACGTAGTGCCATGAAGGTGATGCTCCTTTATGTTTGTTACAGCCGATAAATGAACCTAAACCAGTCGATATTCCCCGCTCTCCAGAGTCACCACACGCAGCGCTTTCAATGTATCTAACACGTCCCGTTGCGATCATTATCAGCCTTGGAGAGTGAGGGAGATAAGTGAATTTAGCTTATTAGTTAAACACTTGCCAGTGTTGATACTGAGCGCCCCTAAAAAAGACAGGTTTTATTCTAAAAAGCAAAGAAGGGCTTGAGATTATTCAGCTAAGGGGTGAGATTTTATACGAGAAGCCAGAAGAGGAAGAAGCGGTTGATAGCTAACTGATTAGGATTTTTTTTATAGCAGTTTTTTTGGTGTAGACTCCTATACTTAGAGTCGGTTGTGCCAACTTTGTTTAAGTCCACAAAAGCTGACCAGTTGCGATTAAAGGTAAGGGAGTCAATGAAATGAAAAGTCTAATAGCGGGAGCGCTGTGCTGCGTCCTACCCGTTTTAACCTCAGCCGATGAGGTGTGGGATAGTACGCGTGGCAGGGTGGTTTATGAAACTGACATGGCAGCCACGGCTATCTGGAGCTACCGCAGTAAGCACCATGTAGGACTCATTCACATTGCGGGTCTGGCTGGCATTCATAGTAACCGTGACACTTATGAAGCGTATTGGGTGCAAAATAACTCTGAAAAGCGCTGCGACAAGCTGCGACCAACGCAGAATGGCAATACGTCACATTACTGGGGTCGCATCCATATTACGTTTATAGGAAAAGAGTTCCCTTTCGAGTGGCAGGCTAAGTGGAGTTACTGTAACGACCCAATGCAGAAGGAGCTCTGGAAGGGAAAGCCTGCAACTAATCTTTAACGTCTGTTAACCATTGGCTCTATTTGCTTCGTAACACACTGAGAAACTACTGACAATTTATTGTCATTGTCTCAGTGATTTGCGCGTGGCCGTCAATCTCAGCCAGTTGCTTCTGAACTAATGTGGGCGCTTTGCATGTCGCTTTAAATTTTTCGCCGAGCAGCATGTGGCTAGTATCAATAAATGTAGCCAAGCCGACAGCACTGTCGTCTGTCACGACAATGTCTAACGTGTGTCCTTTCAATGTATGGCTCTTTTTCAAGGGAAGCGTCAGGTTCATTTGGAGTCGGGACTCTTTGTTTAATCGTAGCTGGTACTTTTCAACATCAGCAAATTCGAGCGCGTTTTTATCTAATAGCAGCGTGGTGAAATACTTAACGTCGGAGAGGCCACTTAAAATATCAGCCGCTCGTTTTTTTAACGATGCTTCTCGTTTAGCTTCAGATAAATCTTCACCATCCATGAGGATAGCGGATAGCTCCTTATCATAAATCCAGCTCATTTGAATAGCCGTTAATTCATTCTCAGGATTATTGACGAGTTTTGCTGTGAGGTCTAGTTGATAATGAAAGCCTGCGGCAAAGCTAGATTGCATCGCGAATAACAAAACAAGAGTAGGGGCAGTAACTGATTTTATGAGGGGTGTAAGTTTCATGAAGAGTCTCTTCAGTATTTTAAGGGTTTAAGTCGCCAACTAATAGTAAGGTCACGACAAGCACTGCACCAGCGGTTGACCAAGCGCCCAGTATGCGCAAGATAACACCATCTAATACATTGCGCAGGCCTAAAGCAATGAGGCCAATAACAAGCAGTAGCGAGATCCCAAAGACAGCACTGCCTGCTAAGTGGGAGTAAATCTTTGCGATTTGCAAGCCTGGTATTCTCGGTACTGACGAGTCCATGCCGATAACAATGGCCGCAATGATAGCGATTATTGATGGCACAATGACCGATAAATCCCACTTAAAGATTACCAGTATTCCTGTCACGGCAGCGAGTGGTAACAGGATTAATTCAGCATTCCAGCTGGCTGTTTGATAGCGGGTCATTGCCAATGAAGCGATTAACACAAACAGGAACAAAGGGAGAACTATGCGCGAATTACGCCATCCCTGTTGCCCCATTAATAACGCAAGCGCAAATAGCGACAGCAAATGAGCAGGCACCATCGTAGGATGATAAAACCCTTTCATAAAAAAGCTGGTGCCAGCTGCCCATGCACTCATGGGTAGCAGTGACCCAATTAAAGCAATGAGCAGGTTTTGCGTTGAGAGTATTTTCATGACCAGCCAGTTAAAAAGCCAACACCCGCTAAGGCGATTATTCCACCAATGGCGCGTGCAATGATCTGACCTGCTGGCCAGCGAATAAGTTCACCAATACCGATACCGGCTAGATGTAGCAATCCCGTCGATACAACGAAGCCGACGCTGTACGACAATGCATTGGCTGCTTTTGGTAGTTCAGTGCCATGCGCATGGCCGTGAAAAATCGCAAAAGCGGCAACAATAATTGCCGTTATCCATAGCGGGAATTTGACTGCAAACAAGATCATTAAACCCAGCACAATAGACGACACAGCGATGCCTATTTCGATAAATGGAATAGGAACACCCACTAAGCCAAGCACACCACCAAAGGCCATCACCAATGGAAAGACCACTGGTAGTACCCAAATGGCAGGTTTACCAAGAAATGCACCTAATATGCCGACAGCAATCATCGCAGTCACGTGATCAAGTCCGGCTATTGGATGCATAAAACCACTCATCAATCCGCCGGTAATGCCTTCACCGGTATGCGCCAGAACCATTCCTGGTAGCGCCAAGATTAATAAAATAATCAATAGGTATTTCATCTGAGAGGCCATCATATTGCTCCTTGTCCTAAGGTAAGTAGTCTATTAAATGGCGCGAGTTTATCATGCAGCTAACCTAGCTGACTAGTTCTCAGCGGGATTGTCTTAACAGACTATTAACCAACCAGTTGGGCGCTGTGAACTCTTTACTTATGGTGAATAAGCCGGGGGTTTTGTAGCCTTTCTTAGGCGCTTTAATTGGGCCAGGTTTGTTCCAGCTGTAACCCCAGTTGTTTGTGTGATAACGAAACCATCGTAATTTAGTCGAGCCTTTTTTACTGGGATCATAAGCGGCCCCCAGCAATTGCCCCGCCCCTGTTTTTTGTACATTAAAGTCTTGAAGGGTCAGGTACTGCATGTTTTTACCGTGCACACCCGTTGGTAGAGGCAAGTGATTACAGCTGACATTGCGAAATTGATTTTTAATATTTAGCCCGGTAAAGATGTGTTTTCCGCCCATAGCAAAAATCGAAATGCGAAAGTGAGATTTAGTACTGTAGACCCCCATCGGTATGCTTCTAAGAGCTATGGGGTAAGCGCGCCATCTATTCTTCAGCCGTGTGTAGAGTATTAATCCTGAATTAGCGTAGTCTTGAGAAATAAGCAGCGGTAGAGCCTTCCCATTATGAAGGTAAGCAAGCAGTAGTTTTTTCTTTTGTAAGTATTGGATGGTGCTTCTTTTAATGGGGATTTCTTTGCCGCATTTCCAGCGCTTATCCCACTTAGGAGTCGGGCTCCATGCTGCAGGCAGTGAGAGCGGTGCGAAAATCAGTAATGAGAAAATGATGATGGTAGTATTACAGCGGCTGAAGAATGCTGTCATTCGAATAAGCCTTTATTTGTATAATATTTATACCGATAGTGCCATTAGACTTAAACTCATGCAAGGTTGCTGCTGTTATGGTTTATTGTGCCTGAATATGCTTATGAGCCAACGCACTATTAGCTCGCGATAGTTTTTCCGTCAACGCTTGCTCATCCTCTCTCGCTACCGCAATAGCAATCGCCAACGTATCCAACAACACCAACTGCGACATCCGCGACTTAATCGGTGCGTAATGCGTGCTGTCCTCCTGCACATCAATCGGTAGCACAATATCTGCCGTCTTAGCTAGAATCGACTGCCCCGCAGTAATCGCAATCGTCGTTGCACCATTCGCCTTGGCCAACTCAACGCTGTGCAATAAATCCTTAGAACTTCCCGAATGGCTCACTGCAACCACCACACAGTTCGGGGTTAACAAAGTTGCTGAAACGCAGTGAATATAAGGGTCGCTATAAGCCACAACGGGTGTACCCAGTCGAAAGAACTTCTGCTGCGCATCACTAGCAACAATGCCCGATCCACCTTGCCCATAAAACTCGATGCGGCTTGCTTGAAGCAACGAGTCAACCGCCCTGCCTAATTCTGGGCTATCCAAGTGCCTGCGGGTTTCTTGTAAGCTGGCAATCGCGCTGTCGATAATTTTATAGCCAATTTTTACTGGTGAGTCACTATGAGTAATATCGATGAGCAGCTGATTGCTTGACTGTGGTAGAGATTGCGCAAGGCTTAGCTTGAAAGATTTGAAGCCGTCTAATCCCAGTGTGCGGCAAAACCTTATGATTGTTGGCTCGCTAACTCCAATTTCTTTTGAAAGCACACCGATATGTCGTTGCACAGTTTGTTTGGGGTGTGCCAATACATAGGTAGCAACCTTAGATTCGGCTTTACTCAGATTAGGTAGTATCGATTCAATTTGCGATAGCATAGTGTGGCTGCTCATAACTCAAAACAATAATTTAGTAACTTAATTACATAAATGGCGACTTAAGCGTTTTAATAATCGCTTTTACAGCCTATAATGCCGTTATTATGTAGTTAAGCTACACATTAAATAATTTATGCAGGGGAGTCAAGAATGACTACGCTAAACTCAGTTGTCGACAGTGTAACGGATCGGATCAGGCAACGCAGCGCACAATCCAGAGACCGTTATCTACAGCGCATGACTGACGCGACTAAGCACGCGGGTCGACATGGCTTGGGTTGTACTAATTTAGCGCATGGTTTAGCGGCGGCACCTGCTGGCGATAAGATTATGCTGCGTCAGGAGCGACCTGCGAATCTAGGCATTGTCACTTCTTACAACGACATGCTGTCGGCTCATGCACCTTACGCACGCTACCCTGATTTTATCAAAGAAGCCGCTAGAAGTATGGGCGCTGTGGCTCAGGTTGCTGGTGGGACACCTGCCATGTGTGACGGGGTCACGCAGGGTGAGCCGGGCATGGAGCTGTCGTTATTTAGTCGTGACTTGATTGCGATGAGTGCAGCAATAGCTTTGTCGCATAACACCATGGACGGTGCAATGTACCTAGGTATCTGCGATAAAATCGTACCTGGATTACTCATAGGAGCGCTGCGTTTTGGGCATATACCCGCGATTTTTGTGCCCTCTGGGCCGATGGCAAGTGGTATCACCAATGGTGAAAAGGCCAAGGTACGTCAGCGTTTTGCAGAAGGTAAAGCGGATCGCGAAGAACTACTAGAATCAGAACTAGCGGCTTATCACAGTGAAGGCACCTGTACCTTTTACGGTACGGCAAACAGCAACCAGATGCTGATGGAAATCATGGGTTTACATGTACCAGGCTCTGCATTTGTTATGCCGCATGGTAATTTGCGCGATGCACTGACAACGCGTGCCGTTGAGCAGTTGCTGAATATGACGAAAAGCCGTGGCAACTACAAGCCGATTAGCCAGATCATTGATGAACGTTCCGTTGTGAATGGCATGATTGGTTTGATGGCGACCGGCGGTTCCACCAATCACACAATTCATTTAGTGGCGATTGCACGTGCGGCGGGTATTTTAATTGATTGGGATGACTTTAATGATCTCTCTGAAGTGGTGCCGTTAATTGCCAAGGTCTATCCAAATGGCCCTGCCGATATTAATCAGTTTCATGCCGCAGGCGGTGTAGGTACGGTTATTGGTGAGTTGCTAACAGCAGGCCTGCTACACGGCGATGTTGAAACCGTTACTGGTACAGGGCTTGAGCAATATGCTACCGAGCCGTTTATCATTGACGACGTGTTGGAGTGGCAGCGCTCGCCGAGACCGGGTCAAGCGCCAGAGATACTGTCGACCATTAATGAGCCATTCCGTCCTAAAGGTGGCTTAAAGCTTATTGCGGGGAATCTTGGACGGTGTGTCACCAAAATTTCAGCCGTCGATGCGTCCCACTGGTTAATTGAAGCGCGCTGTCGGGTATTTGACTCACAAGAAGCGGTCCAAGAAGCGTTTGATGCTGACGAGTTGAATAAAGACGTGATTGTCGTAGTGCGTTTTCAGGGGCCAAGGGCTAATGGCATGCCGGAGTTGCACAAGCTAATGCCGCTACTGGGCGTGCTGCAAGACCGTGGGCATCACGTGGCGTTGGTTACTGACGGGCGTTTGTCTGGCGCATCGGGTAAAGTGCCGACGGCGATACATTTAACACCAGAGTGCATGGCGGGTGGTGGTTTATCCAAGCTGCGCGATGGCGATGTTGTCCGTCTGGACTGTGGTTTGGGTGAGTTAAATGCTGTGGTTAATGCGGATGAATGGGCGGCACGTGAGTCGCAGACCAATCCAATGCCTGCCGAAGTGTTTGGCTTTGGACGCGAGTTGTTCTCGGTCTTTAGAAAAGGTGCGGGCGACGCAGAGCAGGGTGCTTGCACGTTTGATGCGGATGATGTGGCTTAGAGAGTTGTTTCTCGTTCGTTTCGGGGCTGGTAACTCAATTCGCTCACTCAGCGTTCCGCTGAAATGATTCGCCGAATTATGTTTCCAGCCCCTTCACTTGATACTGTTTTTGAGAAGGTTTTTGGTGGAAGCGTTTTAGTGCGACTAGGGTGAGTGAGTTCATAACTGAACAATTCTGTTCTTAGGTAGTTATTCAATCTAAGATATTAGATTGAATAACTGTATGTTAAAGTGTCACGATAAGATACTAGATTGGCAATTTTAAAACAATGAATCAACAGTTAAACTGCGCTGTTTAAGGAGCTACATACTATGAAAAACGATGTTTTTGCAACGCTGGGTAACAATCCGGTTATTCCTGTATTAGTCGTAGAAGATGCTGCTCATGCCGTACCAATGGCTAAAGCACTAGTTGCAGGCGGTTTGACTGCGCTAGAAGTTACTTTGAGAACGAAGTCAGCAATTGACGTAGTAGAGCGTATTGCTAATGAAGTGCCGGAGGCTATTATTGGGGTGGGCACGGTGACGCGTCCGGAACAATTTGAGCTAGTTAAGCGCGCGGGTGCGCAGTTTGTAGTGAGTCCGGGTTTGACGCCGACATTGGCGCAGGCGGCTAAAGATAATGAAATGCCTTTTCTACCGGGCGCTGTTACTGCGTCTGAAATCATTATGGCGATGGAGTTGGGGATTACTGATCTTAAGTTCTTTCCGGCGGGCACATCGGGCGGGGCATCCGCACTAAAAGGGTTTTCCACGGTGTTTGCTGGCGTAAGGTTTTGTCCGACCGGCGGTGTAAAGCCTGATAATATGCAGGATTATCTGTCGCTGCCTAATGTTGCAACGGTAGGTGGAACGTGGCTGGTGACAGCAGATCTACTGGAAAAAGGCGATTGGGGTAGTATCACGCGCTTAGCCAGTGAGGCTAAGGCCAAAGCAGAAGCCATTTTGTCTGCCTAGCAAATTATTGATTGATAAGCGACCTTGAGTATCCATAAGCTTGTGTGCAGATGACTATCTGTAATTTCTCTTAACAAATCATTCAAGTGTAATCGAAGTACAGGAAACTAAAATGAGAAGAACGAAAATTGTTGCCACCTTAGGCCCCGCGACGGATACACCTGAAAGTATCGAAAAATTGATAGCAGCGGGCACCAATGTGGTTCGTCTGAATTTTTCGCATGGTTCTGCTCAGGAACATGCGCAGCGCGCAAAAATGGTACGCGATGCAGCCGCTAAGCTGGGGTGCACCGTGGGTATCTTGGGTGATTTGCAAGGGCCAAAGATTCGCATCGACCGTTTTAAAGATGACAAAGTCATGCTGCAACTCGGCGCTACTTTTTACCTAGACGCTGATATGGGTGTTGAGGATGGCAATGAGGAGTCGGTTGGCCTGACCTACAAAACACTGCCTCAAGAAGTTGCTGCGGGTGATGAGCTATTGCTAGACGATGGTCGCATCATCTTAATGGTAAAAGATGTGGTCGATACGCGCATTCGTTGTGAAGTGGTTAATGGCGGCATTCTTTCTAATAACAAAGGTATCAACCGCCGTAACGGTGGCTTGTCGGCAGACGCGTTGACTGAAAAAGATATTCAGGACATCAAAACGGCTGCTGAAATTGGCGTTGATTTCTTGGCGGTGTCCTTTCCACGTTCTGCTGAAGACATGCACTACGCACGTCGCTTAATGAAAGAAGCGGGTGGAAATGCGGCATTGGTTTCGAAATTGGAGCGCGCGGAAGTTATTCATCAGCCAGTACTAGATGACATTATTGAAGCGTCCGATATTGTTATGGTTGCTCGCGGTGATTTGGGTGTCGAGATTGGCGATGCCAATTTGCCACTGACACAGAAAAACATTATTAATCGTTGCCGCACACTGAATCGTATCGTTATCACTGCGACACAAATGATGGAAACGATGATCGATAACCCGATTCCGACGCGTGCAGAGGTTTTTGACGTTGCCAATGCGGTGATTGATGGGACTGATGCGGTGATGCTTTCCGGTGAAACAGCTGTTGGCAAACACCCACATATCGTGGTCGAAACGATGTCTGGTATTTGTGAAGAGGCTGAGCAGTCGCGCAGCGCGACCGAGTCAAAGCACCGTATTGATACGACGTTTGAGCGTGTTGATGAGTGTATCGCAATGTCAACTATGTACGCAGCCAATCACTTAAATGTTAAAGCGATTGGTGCGCTAACAGAGTCTGGTTCAACGGCTCTTTGGATGTCGCGGATCAGCTCGGGTATTTCGATTTTTGCACTAACTAATCATGAAAGAACATGCCGTTTGATGAGTATTTATCGCGGCGTTTATCCGGTGTTGCTAAAGGAGAAATTATCTAATCCTTTAGTGGCTAATCGGGTTGTAGTTGATCACTTGCTGGAGGCCGAAGTTGTGTCTGACGGCGACCACGTGATTGTGACGAAAGGTGATTTGATGGGTCGCGATGGTGGTACTAATCAGATGAAGATTATCCGTGTTGGTAATCACGAGACGGCTTAAGGAAATTAACTAGCGTCTGGTGATCTCACCCTAATCTTCGCCAGTTGTTTTCATAAGCACTACAGGCTACAGTTTTAATTTTTTTGTGTAGGCGATAAATTAGGAGGGAAGATGATAAAAGCTGCTGTGATAGGACATGGTTTCTCCGCCAAGGTGTTTCATCTTCCCTTTTTAAAAGTGTTGCCTCAGTTTGCAGTATCTGCGATCAGCACTCGCCATAAAGATGAAGTAGCCGATCAATATCCAGAAGCTGCTATCTACAGCGACGCGGAAAGTTTGATTGCCCAAACTGATGCAGACTTGGTGATTATTACCGCACCTAATGAAGCACATTTTCCCTTGGCCAAGCTTGCTCTGGAATATGGCAAACATGTCCTGTTAGAAAAGCCTTTCGTTAATGAAATTGCAGAAGGCGAGACTCTAATCGCACTGGCTGAGCAATCCAAAAGAGTATTAACTGTTTATCATAACCGCCGTTGGGATTCTGATTTTCTAACCGTGAAGAAAGTGATTCAATCAGGGGCTTTAGGCGAGATCAAAGTGTTTTCATCTCACTTCGACCGATTTAGACCTGATTTACGACAGCGTTGGAGGGAGTTGCCAGGGCCGGGTGCGGGAATTTGGTACGATCTTGGGCCACATCTAATCGATCAAGCCTTATGCCTATTTGGTTTGCCGGAGTCGGTGATGGGCCGTTGTTTGCCGATGCGTGAAGGCTCGCAGGTCGTTGATTATTTTGATGTGATTTTGCATTACGCTGACAAAGAAGTCTTGCTGCATTCTAGCCCTTACTCGGCTGAACCTAATGCGCGATTTACTGTTCAGGGTACGATGGGCAGCTTTGTGAAGACAGGTTTAGACCCTCAGGAACCCAGGCTCATTGCCGGGCAGCTTCCTGATAACGATAACTGGGCTGCTGAGACGGCAGATCAATATGGAATACATTACGCCGCCAATCACAAGCAGGCCGTTGTGTCTGAACTCGGTGGTTATCAGCGTTTGTATATTGCCTTAGCCAAATGCATTGAGGAGGAGGGTTATAACCCAGTGCCAGCCACGGAGGCATTGAACGGCATTCGCATTATTAAAGCGGCGATGCAAAGTAGCGATACGGGTCGTACCGTTCATCTATCGTAATCTTTTGGTCCGCCCCCTATTTGAGTGGCGGTGATACCAAGGCAATGTTTAGTCAATCAAGTTCAGTGTCAGACGTCATTAGTTAGGCGCTTGGCACTTCCGAGCAGCATTTTAATGTTTGGTACAACGCATTAGCTGCCTCTACGCCTTTTTTCTTCAAGTGCTCTGCAAAAAATGCTTCGTGTGTGCTGTTGTCATGAAAGTGATGTGGTGTTAGCACCGCGTAGATAATTGGCATTTCTTGCTCTAATTGAATTTTCATCACCGAATCCAAAACGGCCTGTGCGACAAAGTCGTGTCGATAAATTCCGCCGTCAATCACAAAGCCTGCAACTACAATCGCGTCATATAAGCCCGTTTTTGCCCGTAGTTGCGCTTGCAGCGGGATTTCTAAGCTACCAGGGACTGAGACGACATCAACTTGCGACTCAACTAATCCAAACTCTGCTGACTTTCCCAGAAAGTTATCTTTTAAGCCTTCAACGATTTCCACATGCCAGCTCGCGTGAATAAAGCAGACTCGTTTGTTTTGAAGATTAAATGAGGTGTTTTGCTCAGACATG
>Ga0209828_1003145_pt1 | contig 12897 bp, 6 predicted proteins | sample MaitaG_FD_187429 | JGI IMG/M metagenome (GOLD analysis project Ga0209828, IMG submission 187429) | Marine algal microbial communities from Maine, USA - Maine_Asex2 metaG (SPAdes) (version 2) | ecosystem: Host-associated > Algae > Red algae > Unclassified | place: Maine, USA | collected 2015-01-05 | reverse complement strand
TTGTCAGATGGGAACAAAATTGTATTAGCTATTGGGGATGACAAACAGTTTGGCAGGCTCGTCAAAGCAATGGGATTGGAGCAGCGATCGGAATTTGAAACCAACCCACTTAGGTTGAAAAACAGAGCTGCGTTATATCCTTATTTAGCAGATAGCATTTCTGAAAAGAATCTAGAAGAGATTGAACCTCTATTAGAATCCTATGCAGTTCCCTATGGACATGTCAAGAGTATAAAACAGGTGATGGACTATGCGCGCAATAATAACTTGGTCCTGAGTGACAACGATAGCTCCCAGCGTATCCGCACTGCGGTGTTTAAGTTTAAGACCTAAAAAAGGAAAACTGTAAATAATTAGTAGAAAGATTACTGCTAAAAATTAAGATAAAAATATATCTTGATCCTATTCCTTAACTAAAACATTCTAACCAATGAAAAAACTACTCGCAGTTTTTCTCTCCTTTTTTGCTCTTGTATTATCTGCACAACAAACACAAGTTGATCTGGTAATTAATCATGATCCTTTGAATTCAGAATATTCTGCGAAAAAGCTGTTAAACGCATTTATCGGAGACTATAAATGGAATTGCTTATCTGTCAATGTAGTGGAATCCTTCGACGCAGGTAATAGCCCATATGTCTTGGAAGTATGGGAAGAAAAAGAATTTCTTTCAAATTATGCATACAAAGAGCAGAAAACAACACCAGCAACTGCATCAGGTAGAAAGGAAAAGAAATGGACAGAAGGAGGAATGCGCGTCCGTACCTTGATAAACTACTTTGGAAGACTTACTGAACGAGAAACGGATAGTGTTCTTGAAGTCTTTAAAGTGATAGGGAACATCGACAAAGACATTGTTGATGATGAAGTAAAAGCAAAAATTAAACCCAAGTATGTTGACAATAAAGATTTGAATGAAGCAATGCTTGTTAAACATGAGAAGAAGATTCTCGAATACAGAGAAGAGATTCAAAAAGTACTGCAAGATCATTTAGGAAATGCTATTGTCTCGTGCATGGCTAGAAGACTTCTGGGCCCTGTTGAATTTACCAAAATTGTAGAAAAGGATAAGGATAAAGTTAAAAAACTGGGATACGAGCATTGTGGAGAAAAGCCGTTGGAAGGGGATGGAGGATTTACAACCACCTGTTTTTCTAAAGAAGAATTAAATGGAGTTCATTATTATGTAGACCAAGGTGGCGTGTATCCAGATGTAAAGGCAAAAGGCAATGTGTTTAGTGTGAGAGGTGGCAAAAAAGAAATTCTTGCAGCTCATAAAGCCGGTAATCCATTGGTTATAGGTCACCGGGAGTATATGGAACCGTATGATTTAGCAGAGAATAAAGACGAGGACCTTAGACGAATAGCTTTCATATTCCTACATGAATCTTTATTATATACCGACTTAGATAAAACGAAACTTGAACTGTTTATGCAATCCTTGTATTTAGGGATTAGAGATATTCAAGTACTAAGGTCCAATCCAGTTTTAGATCAAGATGCTAAGGATGTAGACGTGAGCACTCTATCAGGGTTGCAAATGATTACGGCTAATATTTTAGATATGAAGAAATCCTTATACGAGAAGAAAACTAGCCCTGTCCGCGTTGCTAAAGTGAACTTATCCGCAACTGGTTTAAGTGAAACGAAATACAAATCAGAAACTGAAATCGCAGGTTTACCAAATAAAAGTGGGTCTTGGCAGTTTGACTTCTCAAAGTTTAAAGTGGGTGATATAGATAGAGCTATATTAGAAAATGAAATAGAATTAGTAGGAATTATTGAACAAGAAAAGAAAGAAGTTAAAAAGGTACTCATCAGAACTATATTACCTATAGCTAAAGGAAAAATTAAAGTATATGATAAGAAAAGAATTAATAAGAAAACGAAAGAAATAGCAACTCTAAAAATTAAAGAGATTACGGGAAGGTATACCGCGATTGCAGAAGTAGATAAAGGTAAAAAAGAACTATTGCCGATTCTTAACTCTAAAAAAGTACTTACCCTAAAATTTGAAGGGGCAGGACTTTTTTCGGGTGATGGGGTAGAGCTGTTCCGTGGTATGTTTACGTATAAATAATAACTACCTCCATATATTGCTACGCCTTGGTGCTACTGCCTCCAGTTCAAAGCAATTGCATCGATTTTTAAGATATTAGATACCCTCTTTGAGGGTATTTTTTTGACCAAAACGCACAGAATTAAACGAATGTTCAGAATTTTCATCTGATTTTGCACAGGATTAAAAGGACTTAAAAGATTTTCAAGATTACTAACGCAATAACACCCTGCGAACACAGTTCGCCTTAGCCAGTGCGCAGCACTATACCTCTAACGCCCTTCCTCCCCACGCCGCTGAACCGAAAATCCTGCCTGCATGCTTTGGCAGGCAGGCGTTAAACCGTCGAACCGCTACTGAGACCCACCGGTCTCAGTAGCTACCAACACACATGGCGCAATTCTTGCATATAAACCTTCTTAAGATGTGAATCGTAACTCATTGACAATCAGGTAAATGAAAATCAATGTATTATGTATTACGATAATTTTTAATATGTTATAACAGTAATTAAAACCGTTTGAGAAACTTAGGGCTACATATAATTATTTTTACTTTTTGGGCGTCGTTATCCTATGCACAGGATTTGCACTATTCCCAATTCTATAATTCGCCGTTAAACATAAGTCCAGCGCTTACTGGGATATTTAATGGGGATAAAAGAGTAGCATTAAGTGCCCGTGACCAATGGCGTTCCGTGCCAGTACCTTGGCTTACGTTTTCAGGATCATACGACCAGAAGTTTTACAAGAAAAATAGAAATAAAAACTTTTTTGGAGGAGGTGTATTGTTCAATTACGATAGACAAGGTGATTCTAAGATCACATTAATGAACGTAGCCCTCACAGGAACATACAATCATATACTCACAAAGAAAAATATACTGACGCTTGGGGCTGGCTTAGGATACGCGTCTAGAGGCTTTAATCAGACCTCATTAAGTTGGGATAAACAATGGAACGGAGACTCCTTTGATCCGTCTTTGCCTTCAGGAGAGAATATAACTGGGGATATGATAAGTATGGTGGAAACAAATCTAGGCGTCAACTACAGGTTTCAAGAACACGATAGAGAACACTACGATTTTGGTATTGCTGTCCATCATATCTTACAGCCTTCAGCACGATTTAGTACCAATGGATTCCCAATAAGTTTACCTAGAAGATATTCAGGGTACGCTATGGCAAGTTTTCCTGTATTTGACAACTTAAATGTTGATCTGTCATTCTTGCATCAGTCACAGAATTCTTATAACGAAACACTCTTTGGCGCATTAGTAAACTTATATGTAAATAGGCAAAGAGGTAAAGAAACAAACCTACATGTAGGTGTAGGGTATAGAACTTCTGAGTCCTTATTCCCAAAAGTTGCCATTGAATATGGCCCATATTATGTGGGACTGAGCTATGATGTGGATCTTTCGAGATTTAATACGGCAACAGATAATAAAGGGGGGCCAGAGCTTCACTTTAAATACACGATAAAGTCGGTGAAACCTTTAGGATTATTTAAAGCGTGTCCAATATTTTAATTATGGGAAAGAAAATTCTACATAGTATAATTCTCAGTTTGGCATTTATATCGTGCGCATTTACGCAATCACAAAATGCATACCTTGAAGCTGCGGAAATGGCATTTGAAATGGACGACTATTATAGTTCAATGGTGTACCTTGAAAATGCGCTAGAATTTGATGAAACCGACCTTAACATAAAATATATGTATGGTGAATCTGCACGAAAATTTGACGCGTATTCACTTGCAGATTCTGTCTATACTGAAATCCTTGGACTAGATGGTGAAGGTAACTTCCCATTAACCAGCTTTCATCTTGCGGAGATGAAACAACGCACAGGAGAGTATGATAAAGCTATTGAATATTACGAACTGTACCTATCAGAATCGGATGGAGATGATTCCTATTATACGGATAGAGCAAATGCAAAAATCGAAGAGTGTAAATGGGCTAAAGTTGTAGATATTAACACAACTGCAAAAATTGAGGTAGAACGTTTAGGAAGTGATGTAAATACCGTATACTCTGAATTTGGCGCAATTGATTACAAGGATACCCTTGTTTTCTCATCTATGCGATATATTGAGAAATCTGGAAAATATGACCCGAATCGATTGATTACCAAGGTACTAAAATCTAAACAAGGGCAAACCTCGTTGTTTAATGGCAACCTTGACCACAAAGAAAAACATGTAGCACACAACGCATTTACAGACGATAAGAAACTCATGTTTTATACGCTTTGTGAATACACATCAGTATATGATATTAGATGTGATTTATATGCAGTTGCAGTTAATGGTGAGTACAAAAATGCAAAAAAATTACCTGACCACATAAACATTGATTCCACCACACAAACCCAACCGCATGTATTCGGAGATACCTTATTCTTCGTTTCTGACAGGCTAGGAGGCAAAGGTGGTTTGGATATTTGGTATTCAAAGTTTGATAGAGAATTTAACTTTTCTAACCCAGTCAATATTTCTGCTGTCAATACAACAGCAGATGATATAACGCCATATTTTAGCAAAGAAGAATCTACACTGTATTATAGCTCCAATGGCTATAGAGGTTTTGGAGGCTTTGATATTTTTGGTTCTTACTTTGACGGAGAGTCGTATGGAACCGCAGACAACGTCGGTAAGCCTTATAATAGTAGTTTTAATGATGTATACTATTACGTCCGTGAAGGGGATAAAGGCGTTTATTTTTCATCTAACCGAACAGGATCTGCATTTATAGATAAAGCAAGCGAAGCCTGTTGCTATGATATTTACAAAGCAGCAAAAGGACAACAAGAAATTATTTTGAACGCACTTACGTTTGATGCGTTTACAAAAGATGATTTAAAAGGAGCAGCCGTTCGAGTCATCGATGTGGAAACGGAAAAGAATGTAGGCTATAAGATCAATCCAACAGACAATGATCACATCTTTACCATTGAAAAGGCGAAAGAATACATCATAATTGGAGAAAAATTAGGATATACTTCAGATACAATTACTCTAAGTACAGTAGGTGTCACGGAAGATACTATCATTCGTAAATTATACCTGGAGCCTAATACTAAATTAGATTTAGATGTGTTTGTTTTTGATGAACGTACACTAAAAGATCTAAGAGGGGCAACAGTTTCAGTTGAGAATCTAAGCGACCCTACAGATGTAACAACAATAGAAAATTTAAGAGAAAATGACTTTAATTTTGAAGTCAATAGAAATACTAAATATAGAATAACAGTAACAAAAGAAGGCTACGAAAGTAGTAGCCTTATTCTAGATACGGCAGGTGCTACCGGAAAGATCACAAAGAAAATATACTTACGTAAGCAAGAAAATCTAAATTTATTCTTGCCACTAACTTTATATTTCGACAACGATAGTCCTAATCCTAAGTCACTTAGTTCTACAACGCGCTTTAGTTACACACAAACCTATTTCCCTTATGTAAATAAGAAGGAAGAGTTTAAAAATAAATACACAAAACCTTTAAGTGGGGAGTCGAAAATTATAGCGCAACAAGAATTAGAGAATTTCTTTGAAGGAGACGTGAAAGGTGGTTATCAGCAATTGGAACGGTTCTTAGACGCCTTATATGGCAGACTTTCAAGTGGTGAACAGATCACACTAGTTATGAAGGGCTATGCCTCACCAGTTGCCAAAAAGAAATACAATAAAATTCTTTCTAATAGAAGAATACATTCTGTAAAAAATGAATTGAAAAAATATAAATCTGGTTTATTCACGGACTTCTTAAATTCAGGAAGTCTTGGAATTCGAGAAATACCTTATGGAGAAGACTTAGCACCAGTGAATATTAGTGATTCGCAAAGAGATAGACGGAAATCCGTGTATTCTCCAGAAGCATCACGTGAAAGAAGAACTGAAATACTAAAAGTGGAAACGACACGGTGAGAAACTTAAAAAACATACAAACGATTTATCCTAAACTATTAGCGAGTTTAGCGTTCATCACTTTGATGATGCTAATGCCTTCTAGTGAGCTAAAAGCAACGCATGTTGTGGGTGGAGACATCACCTATGTATGCATTGGTGGGAATAAATATAGGGTCATGCTAACAGTCCGTAGAGATTGTTTTAATGGTGACCCTGAAGCAGATTTTGATGATCCAGCTTCTGTAGCGATATATTCATTAGACGGGACATTGTTAACTGATTTCGGAGATGACGGTGAACTATTTTTGCCTTTTATGAGCGATGATACCATCGTGAACGATCTTGATTCTAATTGCGGTTTAGTAGGTAGTCCAGTTTGTGTGCATGAATCCAGATATATGGGTGAAGTAGAATTGGACTTTAGACCAGAAGGCTACTTGTTAGTTTATCAACGCTGCTGTCGGAATATTTCACTCAATAATATAATTGATCCATTAGAAACTGGAGCAACCTATTCTATTGAGTTGACGGAAGCAGGGCAAACACTCTGTAACTCAGCGCCGAGTTTTAATGCATGGCCTGATGTCTATCTCTGTGCTGGGCAGGACTTGGTGTTTGATCATTCGGCTATTGATGCGGATGGAGATTCGCTTGTCTATAGATTATGTACGCCACTTACCGGGGCAACATTTGATGATCCTAAGCCACAGCCGGCATATCCGCCTCCCTATGAAGAAGTTGTATGGGCAAGTGGATTTGATTTAACGAATTTATTGGGCACAGGAGTGCCACTCACGATAGATCCCGTAACCGGAATTCTTACCGCAAGACCAGAAGTGGTAGGTCAGTATCTAGTAGGAATCTGTGTAGATGAGTATAGAGATGGTGTTAAAATTTCAGAGCATAGAAGAGATTTTGAATATAATACACGCTTGTGTCTAGACCCAGTTATTGCGGAGGTTGAGCCTTTCGATAATAACTGTGATACACTTGGTTTTTCTTTTGTAAGAGGGGATGATAATAATGGAGATAATTGGGAATGGATTATTGAAGATGCAACTGGAAATGTGTTGTTGAATCTTATGAATCAAGATCCGAGTTTTACATTCCCTGCGGAAGGAACATATACAGTTACTTTGATTGAAGTAAGAGATATAGATATGTGTGAGGTGATTAACAGTTTCGAAATTTCCGTGTATGATAGAGATTATGAAGTAGATTTTGAGGTGAATATAGTTTCCTGTACTGGAGATTTAGTCGACCTAGCGTTAGTGGATGTGTCCAGTGGATTAAATCCAGGTGAGAATATTGTCGCATGGAATTGGACAATAAATTCGGATGGATTAATTACAAATTATACAGGGCCTTCTGTGGATGTAAGTCTTCCAGATGTGACTACAGAAATATCACTTGATGTAGAATTTGAAACGGGCTGTATCTTGTCTGCAAGTATGAATTTTGAAGAAGGTTTGCTTCCTCAGATTGACATTGCAGCATCCAGTATCAGTTGTGATAATAGTAGCACCATTGTTACCCTCTATCCTGTCATTTCGAATAACCCAACTGGTTTAGAAGTAGACAGTTACGCTTGGACAATCTTTGATGGCCAAACAATTTTGAATTTGGTCACTGATACTGTCACATTTGATGCGATGGACGTTGCACTTATAACAGCGAATTTGGATGTCGTGTTTGAAAATGGATGTACATTCTCTGCAACTGAGATAAATGATATTCCTATTGTCGAGCAAGAAGTTCTGATTGATGTGAGTTTTCTTGCCTGCCAGGGTGATAGTTTTGATATTGTATTAAATAGTGCCTTATCAAATCCCGCAAACATAAATATATTTGGCTACACTTGGGAGATAGAAAATGGAGGTCAGATGACAAGTTCTTCATTAGAAAATCCAATATATCCCGTTGCCTTTGGAGATAGCTTAAACGTGACAGCAACCATCTTTCTTACAGCTGATTGTGCTATCATGACAACCATGGCAATTTTAATAAATGAAGATTTAGTGCCCAATGCAGATTTTGAATTGGAATTATTGAGTTGTCCTACAGAAGATTCTTTCGAGTTTCAGTTGGTGGATTTGAGTACAGTGCCAGCAGGTAGCACCGCAATGAACCCGTTATGGATAATCACGATAAATGGCGTAGCTACGGAGTATACATCCTTACCACCGGCATTTGTAGTAAATGCTTCAGACGAATTAACGGTGAGTTATAGCTTTGATCTTTCAGATTTATGTTCTGTCTCTAAAACGGAAGACATTGACCTAGATAATGTCCTTCCAGATCCTAGTTTTACCTATACTATAATTGATTGCTCAGATCCTGATGGGAATATAGTTGTAGAATTTACAAACACAAGTATTTTAGCGGGAGCCAATGTAACTTCCGTACAATGGACTTACATGATCGATGGATTTACAAGTTTGTTTACGGGAGATCCTCTTATAATCAACACATTATATGGAGAAGAAATTTCAATTTCATTGCAAGTAACATTTGATAACAACTGTGTGATAAGTTCTGACTCAGCAGAAATTATTCTTTTCGAGGAACCTACTTTTGATGTAGAATTGGCAGTGGTATCATGTGATGTCGTAGGAGATGATTATCTTTTAGGTGCAGTGTTAATTGTTACCGGAGGATACACGCCTCAGAATATTGATTGGTCTATTATGGTGGGTTCTGATAATATTATGGCAACCGGAGATACTATTTTCTTCCCAGCCTCTATGAATGAAGAAATATTTATAACAGTGGCTGTCGCTTTAGGGCCCAATTGTATGTTCAGCTTAGATTTTGAATTTGATACAGAAGATGCACTCCCTGTGCAAGATATAGGCTTAGTAATAGAAGATTGTGATGCGGATCTGTATTCGGCGACGATAACTGATGAGAATATGATTTCGGGTTTAACTCCTATCGATTCTAGCATTTGGATTGTGGAGTTGAATGGGACATCAACTACATACAACTCCTTACCACAAGAAATAGAATTATTACCTACGGATATTCTTACTGTAACGAACATCCTTTACTTTGGAAATGGTTGTGTGCAAGAATATACAGAGGTTTTTGATGCATCCACTTTTCAAGTGGATATTACTGCCATCACACCGTTTGAGTTGTGTGTGGGAGATACTATACGCTATTCAATACTAAATAACGACTCACTACAAGTAATTGATGTAAACTGGGAAAGCGATCCGCATATTCTTGCAGATGCAGATTCCAATGGTCCATTAATTACGTTTTTACCGGGCGAAACGAATTTTACACTCACAGCTCTCGTGACCAATCAATATGGATGTGACAGTACTGTCATGGTGCGGTTTGAATTGGGCATGATCAACGAACAAATGTCTTTTGACTTCTTCATTGACGAATGTGGAGAAACGACCATTTGTTTTGAAAACACAAATCAGTTTGCATACAGTTTTCTTTGGGATTTTGGGGTAGAGGGAATTGATACGGATACATCAACACTAGAAAGTGTTTGCTATACGTATCCTGCATTGGGTACATATACAGTAACCTTAAGTTCGACGGATTCTATCTGTGCACCCTTGCCAATTTCAGAGACGTTTACGTTAGATGTTGTTCCTGAACTTACACCAACACAGGACACTGTTGTAAATTGTGATGGAGAAACAGTAACTCTAAGTGCAACAGCAAACATTCTTCAGGATAGTATCATGTGGTTTGATGCAAATGGAGAAAAAGTAGGGCAGGGTCCATTTATAGAACTTGACGTCGAAGGAGAAGAATTATTCACAGCAAGTCTATTGGATGTATTTGGCTGTGGAGATACATTGAATTTTGTAGCACAAGTTTCAAACATCTTTGTTGAGATTGAGGCGGATTCAAATTACATTTACCTCTGCGATACGATCGAATTGTTTATAGATGATCCAATAGATGGAGTAATTTACACTTGGAGTACGGGTGAAGTAGGAGAGAGCATAATCGTCTTCCCTACGGAAGATATAGTGTATACCGTAACGGCAGTTGATCCTTTCGGTTGCGAAGCTTTTGCAGAATTCGCTCTGGAGGTACGTCAACCTAGCTGTGATGAAACAGATGTCTTTATTCCGAATGCCTTTTCACCAAACGGTGATGGTGTCAACGATATCTTATACGTAAGAAGTAATTTCATCAAAGAAATGCGTCTCGTCATCTACGATAGATGGGGCGAACAGATTTTTATCTCAACTAGCCAAGATAGAGGCTGGGATGGTAAATACCGTCTTGAAGAATTAGCTCCTGATGCATACGGATACACACTCTCAGTTGTCTGTCCCAACGATCTTAGGTATACTGCTAAAGGGAATGTTTCTATTATAAGATAGCCTTTAGTTCTTTAGCAATCTTCTTAATTCAGGTTCTTCCATTTGTCATGCAACATGGTTAATATGTGTGAATCATTGCATACTTATTTGTATCAATTGCATGGAGTCCTAGAATTCACAAATTATATTTTTCTTGATTATGCCGGTAACCTTAACTGATGTTAAGTTATATAGGATTGTAGCTTATCTCCAAAAGGAGCTGAGCAACATGTAATTTAAATTCGATGAGATACGAAAGAGGGGTTTTCTCTCGCCGGTTGGACAGTCGTTTCTGTTCGGTAAAAATTATTTTATTATGATCAAATTTAGAGAATCGAATTTAATCAAATCATTATGTTTGTTTTTAGCAACTACGCTATTTTATATAAGTTGTTCATCAGATTATATAGAAAGTCAAGCGGATTGCTCAAACTTTTCTATTGTATCAGTTGACAAGCAATCTATTGCTCACAATATGGAATTGATGTTAAACTATGCCAAAACTTTAGATGATCAAGAAGATTTCACAACGTTTGGAGAATACCATGAGACACTATTTGGTAAGAGCGAACCAGCGACTAGATATGTAAATACTTTTGACGATGAAGCCGATAAATATTCAAGATTAGGTTTTGAAGGTTATGTTAATACAAGTAAATATTTATCAGGGGAGTTAAAGAACTATTTAGTTGACTACTCTGGAAGTCTTTTATCATTTTTAAAAACAAGACGTCCTGATTTAAGAACCTTCACCCAATTCGTGGATGACAAGATTTTAAACTTGGACTCCAGTAAATTGTGCAAAGAGGACCAAGAATTAGTATCAGTATATCTCTCGGCAACACAGGGGTATGCTAACTGGTATTACAAGCATTTTTTCTCTGAAAATAATGATACTTATGACGCTGGTGAAGCTCAAGCAAGAATGTGTAATTTCTGGGAGGCTATTGGTTGTGGTGCACTTGCATTATTAGTTGGAACAGTTGTCGCAATTGCTGCAGGATTTGTTGTAGCTATCGCAACGATATTTATTACAGATAAAGATGGAAATAGAACTGAAGTTAAGGACAAAGAATTGCAAAATAATATTTCAATTTTGGCTGGATTTGCTTTGGGGCTTACTGCTGGAGTTAATGTATACAACTGGTGCTGTGGACAAGATGAAGTAGAAGAACAGGATTGCGACGAATTAGAAGGCGCTGTTATAACTCAGACGGACTGTAATGAATTTGTCTACCGGCTTTTTGGTCCAAGTAACTATGGAGATACAGAATGGAAAAATGAAAATACAGATCCCTCTAATATTATAACTCCTTATCCAACACTAAGATTTAGTGTTCCTACCTTAGGGGAGGAATCTCATATATTTGCCAAAGCCACATGTATTCCTGGTCCTTCAAGCCTAGAAATATTTGAATGGAAGGAAGATGAAACATTTGATTCTGATGTGGATCTATTTCCTTTAGAATGGTCAAAAGCTCCACCTGCAACCTGGGATTACGTTGAAGACGAGGAAGATTACTGGGATAATTATTATATTGTTAGAGTGAATACTCCTAATGGAGATGCCTTTAACTATACTTGGTCTATAAATAGCCCGCATGAAATAATAGGTGGTGGAACCTCTTGGGATAATCAAGCGGAAGTCTGGGTTGGGAGTTCGCAAGGTGAAGTTATTATTACATGTACGGCTGAAAATACCTGCCTCAATCAAACGGATGTTATAACGGGAACTACAACAATACAATGATTATGAGATATATTTTCTTCTTTAGTTTTTCTTTACTGCTATTTTCTTGTAATAGGTACGAGCCTCAGACGAATGCCTATTTTGCGGAATTTTACCCTCAGGTCCTTGCAGATATCGCTATTGAATGTGTAGAAAGTACAGAAGAGTATTTTATTTCCGCTGTAATCAATGGCCAAGAATTTTGCCATGATCAAGAAAAGGTAGGAGATTTTCGACTAGCTGTTGTAAATAAATTCACAACATCTTCTCCTACCGTATCCACTGGTGAAGTTGCAGATGATGCTAGGCATGGTATTAGACTAAGTTTAGGTGAAAGTGCTATGTTCAATGAACATTTCAATGTTAGTTTTCCAGATTTTAATTTAGAACGTTCTGGAATAGATCATTTAGATTCACTTCTTGCATTGCAAGATCATGATATTCTAGGTAGTGAGGATATTTTAGTGCCAGCGGGTGCAACACTTGTAGAAAAGGCTTTTTTAGAATCCAGTGGTGGTTATTTAAATAGATTTTTAGTTACCTTAAATTCTAGAAGTGATACAATAGGAAATAGTTTTAGCATCTCCTCTATATTCGGCGATCAAGAAAATAGCTACCTCCGGTTCAATGAATTTAGAAAGACATTTGAACCAGATGGGGTCTACTACTATCTTGACATAGACTTTGAATGCAATTTATATCATTGGCCGCAGTATGGTTATGAAGGCTTGTGGGGAGAAATAAGAGAGGGTAAAATAATTGTAAAATTAAAGCTAAAGGGGGCGTAGTAGATTCTAAAAAAGATAAAGGGCATTCATTACGGATGCCCTCCTTTTTTTTTTTTGTTAGAATAG
>Ga0209828_1003144_pt1 | contig 12899 bp, 8 predicted proteins | sample MaitaG_FD_187429 | JGI IMG/M metagenome (GOLD analysis project Ga0209828, IMG submission 187429) | Marine algal microbial communities from Maine, USA - Maine_Asex2 metaG (SPAdes) (version 2) | ecosystem: Host-associated > Algae > Red algae > Unclassified | place: Maine, USA | collected 2015-01-05 | reverse complement strand
GACCAGAAACGCAGTGCTCTGACCGGAAACTGAAATGGTGGTTTCCAGGGGTCCCTCGCCAATGACCGTGATGTCTTGGCTGACCTCGATAGAACTTTCGATCGCAAACAATCCTGCACCGATTCGGACGACATCACCGTTGGCTGCCGCCGAGATGGCCGACGCAAGGTCGGCGGCATCGCCCGAGCCATCGGCCTCGACCGAAATGATTCCGGATTCATCGAGCGATGCGGCGGAGGCGTCGACCAAGTACAAATTCTCAACATTGCCAGCGCCAAAGTTGGCCCGAAGCGTCACGGCCGACTCGTCAGCTACTCGAAAGCCATTGTTGGCGTTGTTGTCGGCCCGATTGCCAACGGCGGAACCGCCTGCACTCCCCGCCCAGCTGTAACCCGAGGAACTGTTGGAGTTCGACGTGTTGCCAGTCAGCGTGAGAACGACTGACGCATTGACCGAGAAACCGTTGAGCTCGTTGCCGTTGGCATGGTTCGCGATGGCGTCGCCAGAGGCCGAATCGAACCACACGAAACCGGCTTCTCCGTTACCTGTTGACCGGTTGCCATGCAGGCTGGCAAACGACTCCCCCGCCATGGTGAAACCACTGAGGTCGTTGTTCGTTGCGGCATTTCCTGCAAGCTCCGCCACGCTTGAGTTTTGCACGGAGAACCCAAACTCGCCGTTGTTTGTCGCGGTGTTGCCGAGCAGGCGAACTTGTGCCGCATCGTAGATCCCAAATCCAGATTCACCGTTTCTGCTCGCGGCGCTGCTGGCAATATCCACGCTGGACTGGCCGCCAATGCCAACGCCTGTTAGGCGATGCTCGCCGAACTGGGAGTTGGTAATCCAACCGGTCGACTCAAAGACCGCAACCCCAAAGCCGGTGCTGTTGGTCACGGTCACATGATCCAATCGCATCGACTCGGCGCCATTGAACTCAACGAGTCCAAGGGTGCTGTCGCCGGCTGGGTCGTCGTACGTGCTGGTCACGGTCAGGTTCTGGAGGCCACCCGAGGTGCCATCGAAAAAGAGCACGGTGTGGTCAGCGACGCTGACCAGCACGGTTTCTTCTTGGCCAGCACCAGCGATCGTGATGTCGTTCGTAATACGAATCGATCGGTCGAGTTCGTAACGACCGGCGGCTAGCCGGACCACGTCGCCGTCTTGGGCGGCTGCGATCGCGTCGGCCAGGGTGGCGACCTCGCCGGTACCGTCTGCGTTGACATCGATTGGACCGCCGGTCACGAACCCGGCCGCTGGTGCTGGCGTCGGCAATGTGGTTGCAATGGCGGTCGCCGACGGTTCGACTGTGGTGGCAGTTGCCGTGGCGATTGGGTTCGTGACACTTGGACTTGGGATCGTCGTGCTGCGCGTTGGGGTGGTTGGCTGAATCGCCACCGGGTCATCGGTGCGGAAAATAAAGATGGCGCCCACGATCGCAGCCGCAGCCGCAATGAGACCGAGTGCAAGTGCGAATCTCTTCTTGTCGCTGCCGAGTTCCGTGCCCCTCGTGGGTTGACTTGCCAGAGCCAAGGGAGGCCTTGGCGGCTTCGCGCTGCTGCTTGGCTCTGCGTTGTTTGCTGCCAGAACTGGTGGAGCCACGACCGGCTGAACGGGAACGACTGCGGGTGGCGGGCCAAGAGAACTGGCGGGCGGAGGCGGCGCAACCGGCGGTAAGGGCGGTGGCGGAGCGAGACTGGGAAGAGGAACCGATAGCGAGCTGGCGATCCCGCCAGGGACTTCGGCGGAGATGGCGTCTTCGAGAGCAATCGCAAGCTCAAGCGCTGTTTGGTATCTGACGCTCGGGTCTTTGGACATCGCCTGTAACGAAACCGCCGCAATTGACGGCGACGCGCCATGAAGTTCAAGGTTGGGGGCCGGCTCATTCACCACACGATTGAGCAGAGCAATTGGTGACTCGGCTCCAGTCGAGGAGAATGGCGGAGCGCCGATGATCAATGCGGCCAGGGTTGCCCCCAGGCTGTACACATCGCCCACCACCCCAGCCGCGATGCCCTCGAGCGCTTCGGGAGGGGCGTATGCGGGGGTTAGCCCAAGCCAACCCGAGGCCGACACCGAACTGTCGGTGAGTTTGGCAATCCCGAAGTCCGATACGAAGATGTCGTCGGAGTTCGTAAGTAGCAGATTCGCTGGCTTCAGATCGCGGTGGATCACGCCGCGCAGGTGTCCTTGATGCACCGCACGGGCCGCGCCGGCCACCATTCGGGCCGCCCGAAGCGGGTCCATGGCACCCTTGGTCGTGACATCGCCCTGAGCTGAACCTTGAAAGAGCGGGAAGACCAAGTACGGCTCACCGCGAACATTGATGCCCGAATCCAGCACGGCGACCACGCCCGGGATGTCTGCCAGTTCCGCCAGCGCCCGGGCTTCGCGTACGAAGTGACTGCGAGACTGCTCGTCGGTCAGCGTTTGCTTCAATATCTTGACCGCAACCCGGTCACCGATCGATAGCCGAGTGGCCACGAAAACCGACGCGGACGCCCCGCCACCAATGAGTTCTCCGACGCCCAAGCCGTCGATCGCCAAGTCGACCATCTTGTGTTGGCTCCTGACTACGGAGCCTGCCACCCCGACCGATCACAATGAGCGAATTGCACCAGAGGCGCCCCACCAACATAACCGATCACACCCGCAGGTGGGCCAAGTAGGAGATGCCACCACCCACCCCCGCAGCATCCACAAGTGGGGCTTCCCATAGAATGTGGGCCTTGACAGGTCATCAGTACGAACCAACGACGCAATCAGCCGTTTGCTACCGGCATCCTGAGCGCCCATCGGGGGTCCGATGCCAGCGATGCGAGCGCCTCATCTGCGCACAGTGCATGCACCAGGCATCGGTCGGAGTCCATTGCCCGGAGTGCGTGTCCGGCACCAAACAAAAGGTGTACACCCGCAACACCATGCCGAGCAATCAGAGCGTGGTCACCAAAGCGATCCTGGGGCTAAACATTGCCGCATTTGCTGCGCAGGTCATCTTCTACGGAGCGAACGCCAGCAGCGATGGCACGAGCGCTCTCACGTGGGCGCTCTGGGGACCCGCCATTGGTCCCGGCGCCGAGTGGTGGCGCGTTATTTCCAGCGGATTCATGCACTTCGGCGTGATCCACCTGGGCATGAACATGTTTGCGCTGTATCAGATGGGCCGGCTACTCGAAGCCAGGCTCGGCCCCGTGCGTTATGCGCTCGCCTACGCAGCATCGCTCGTGGGTGGCTCGTTCGGAGCGCTGCTGCTTGAGCCAAACGCTCTCACCATGGGTGCCTCCGGCGCGATCTTTGGTCTGCTGGGGTTGCTCGTCGTCATGTTCCGCAGCCGCGGCATTGGACTTAACGAATCCGGGCTAGGTCCGGTGCTGCTCATCAATGTGTTCATCAGCTTCAGCGGTTTTGTGAGTCTCGGAGGTCATGCCGGCGGGTTCGTCGTTGGCGCACTTCTTGGTGTCGTCTACTTTGGCGCTCAACCAGGAGCCAAGTCCCTCTTCGGCCAAGATCAGAAGAAGCCAAACGTACTCACGGGTGCAGCTGCGGTCGGCATTTTCGTGGCCTGCATCTTGCTAGCCAACTCCGGCTTTTCGCTCTGAATGACCTACCAGCGCTGACCTAGCGGCTCTAACCTGCCAGCTTGATACGACCGACATGGCGAGCTGTCGAGAAGAGCCGGGACTACGCGGCGTGGGTACGGGCTGTTGAGAGTTTCGTGACATGGGTAATCGCCGCCAAGTAGGCAGTCTTGATTGACCCTGCCTGAGCGCTCCTGAGCTGGCGCTCGACCGCTCGAAAGGGGAATGTGTAGCCGAGACCGTCACTGAAGATCGCGAGTTGGCCGTCTGAGTGAGACCAAGCGCCTCCGAAGGCTGCGATAAGGCACTCGCCGTAGAAGCAGCCCGTGAACTGCACAAACTCATCCAGGAGTTGTGCCCCCAGATGGGGCCGTGATTCTTCGATGTACTCATCGAGCCAGCAGACACCGGATTCGTCGAAACTAATGTGTGGATCTGCCCGCCACGCCAGTCTCAGGACATGCACGCCGTTCCGGTAACAGAGCCCGGCAGCGTAGGTGGTGTCGAGCGGGTCGATGCTTGCGGCCATGAGTTCCCTATCGGCACGCCATCGCGCTTTTGAAGCTAAGCCACAATGCCCTGGGCCCTGTGGCCTAGACCCTCTGACGTGGGTCCTTCGACGTGGTACCGCTGGCGTGGCACTTCTGGCGTGAGTCTCGCGCCCCGGTAAACCACCGGCTTACGTCCTGATGGGGCGCTGCAATAAGGTCGGTGCAGACACAAAGGAGTTTTACGTGCACCAGGCGATCCGCATCGACCCCGAGACTGGCTTGAAGGTCTTCGATACTCGAGCCGCAAAAGCCAACGACAAAATCGCAGGCAAAGGCTATTCGGTTCTCGACAACGAGGCACTTACGACACTGCCGGATCAGCCTGTAGGTGCAGTATTTAACGCCAACGAACAGGCCAAGTACCGCGACTTCAAAGAAGCACGACGGGGCGCCGCCGACTACATGAACATCGAGGGCGAGTTTGCGTCGTACCTCGAAGACGTTTATTCCGAAGAACCAATCGAACGCGCTGCGCTCAACGACAGTTGCGAGATCTTGGTCATTGGTGCTGGTTTCGCCGGACTTTTGCTTTGGTACCGACTCCGTCAAGCCGGATTCGACAACGTGCGCTTTTGCGAGAAGGGCGGCGACGTTGGGGGCACCTGGTATTGGAACCGATACCCCGGCATCGCCTGCGATGTGGAGAGCTACAGCTACCTGCCACTGCTCGAAGAAATGGAGTACGTGCCGACGATGAAGTTTGCGTCGGGCTTCGAAATCTTGGAGTACTGCCAATCATTGGCAACCAAATTCGGGTTCTACGACAAGTGCCTCTTCCACACCACGGTCGACCGGACCGAATGGAACGAGGACACCCAAACGTGGACCGTCGTTACTGACCGTGGGGACGCGATGCAGGCCAAGCACGTGGTGCTCGCAAATGGCATTTTGACCAGCCCGAAGCTGGCGCGCATCGACGGCATGGAGAGCTTCGAGGGCGACGCGTTTCACACGTCGCGGTGGGACTACAACGTTGATCTGGGCGGCAAACGGGTCGGGATTATTGGCACGGGAGCCACTGCGGTCCAAGCAATTCCGGAGCTCGCGAAGATCGTGGGCGATCTGTTCGTCTTCCAACGCACCCCGAGCTCCATCGACGTTCGAGACCAACAAGCAACCACTCAAGAACAGATTGATGAATGGGCGAATGAGCCGGGTTGGGCGCGAGCCCGACGGGAGCGGTTCTCAAAGATTTCGGCTGGGCGTGCAGCAATCAAGGCCGACGACGACTATCTGTCGGGCACGATCGAGGACTTCAAGAAGGACCGCAAGCAGCATGACCGCCCGCTGACCCAAGAAGAGTTGGTCCAGAAGCAACTCGACTCGAACTTTCGGATCATGGAACAGATCAGGGCCAGGGTCGACGCCATCGTCGAGGATCCGGTGACCGCAGCTGCGCTGAAGCCCTACTACCCCTACGGGTGCAAGCGACCCACCTTTCACGACGAGTACCTGCCGGCATTCAATCTTGCAAACGTGCACCTGGTCGATACCGCTCCGCTTGGGGTGCAACGGATCAACGAGCGAGGTGTTGAACACAACAACGCTGAGTACCCGCTCGACGTGCTGATTTATGCAACTGGCTTTAACTGGATGGCTACCTCAACCTTCAACATGATTAAAGGTCGTGGCGGCGTCACGCTGAGCGAAAAATGGCAGACCGAAGGCTGCAAGACATTCCTTGGGTTGCACAGTCACGGATTTCCTAACCTGTTCATTGTGTCTGGGCCCCAGGGCGGTGGCGGCAGCTTCAACTTCACCGATGCCATCGAACAGCACTGTGACTACATCGTTTGGATGCTTAGCGAGATGCGTTCCAACGACCACGCTGTGGTCGACATAACCCCAGATTCCGAAGTGCGCTACGCCGACCACTGCGCGCAAGCCGACATCGCGACTGCGCCGCTGCGAGACTGCATCTCGTATTACAACGGCGAGGGCGATGCTGCGCCGGGAAGTTTGGCGTACTACGGCGGTGGCAACTGGCACAAGTGGCGCATTGCGGCCCAGAAAACGCTCGAACCATACGTTTTTGAGAACTCGACCAACGGCTGAGAACCCGCTGAAACCTCGAATTCAGCAGAACACTGACCGGTTATGCCCAGAATTGGGTGCACTAGGCCTAAAGCCTGGGCAAAAGTGGCCGAATGGGGGCGTAATGAAGCGTTCGTTGCGGGGGCCTGCCCGGCTGATATCCATGATTAGAGCGGGACTCATTGCGCTTGTCCTTTTGCCAATCCTGGGTGCGGCGACCGCTCCGACTGCCGCAGCACAAGACGACCAACCCGACGAGGTTGTCATCTTCGTGCTCGACTTGTCGGGCTCGATGAATGAGCCCTTTGACGCAGAGCAGACCAAGCTCGATGCAGCAAAGGCAGCGTTTGTCGAAGCATTCGCCGACGTCAGCCCCAACGCGCTCGTTGGTTTGCGTACCTATGGCGACCAGATCGAGCCGACTGCGCCCGGCAGTCGCGAGGCGAGCTGCACAAGCGACACGAGGCTTGTGAGTCCCGTTGCCCCATTGCAACGAGACGAACTCATTAGCCGGGTTCAAGACTTTTCTGCACTTGGCGATACGCCAATGGCACTGGCGCTTGCGCAGGCCAGCACCGACATTCCGGCCGGCGCCCGGGGAACGATTGTGTTGTTCAGCGACGGTAGAGATGAGTGCTTCGACGCAGACCTCGACGGCGATGCGACAACGGGACCAAGTTATGGCCAAGACCCATGTGAAGTAGCCAAAGAAATAACGGGCGTCGATCGAACAGCAGAACGGGTTGTCACCGTTGGCTTTCGCGCAGATAGCAAAGCGGAGGCCGAACTACGCTGCATCGCCGAATCCACCGGCGGCACCTATACCTCGATCCAGACACCCGAGGACGCACAGAATGTTTTGCCTGAGCTGTTGGTGCAGCTCAGCGCACCCCGCCAGGCACAACGCATGATCGGCCGTGAGATTCAGGGCACCGCTCGCACCGAAAACGCACCAAGCTTGGTGCGGCTCGATGAAGTCGGCGCAAACAGCGTTCTCTACGCCGACACCATTGACATGAACTCTCAACGGGTCTACCGCTTCGACGACTACGGCCCAGAGGGTGGCACCTTTACCGCCACCGTCTTTGGTCTTCCTGCCGAAGCAAATCTCAAGTTCGACCTGCGCATGTTTGTACCTCGCCTCGAGCGGCCCTTCTTTCGGGGTGAACATGGTGACTTCGACGCCGGGCTTCCGGCTCGATCTAGCGCGTCGATTCGCTGCACCGCATGCATGGTCAGCGGCGGGCCTTACGACGTGTTCTGGGTGGTGTCTTTGGACTCGCCGAATACCAATGCCAACGGCACATTTGAGCTCGAGATACTCACCGAAGGACCAGGTTTTGGTGGCGTCACCACAAGTTGCGCGGCACCCCAAGCCTGTTTCTACCCCCAAGAGATCATCGAACGATCCGCGGAACTCGAAGAGGTGCAGCAGCAACTTTCACTCGATGCAGGCACGCGTGCATCCGACGAACTCATCGCCGAACGCGATCAGCTGCGCAGCGACTACGAAAATGCCCAAGCGACCAACGAGTCGCTCGAAGCTGAAGCTGTCGAACTCGAAGCCCTCATTCCTACCGCTCCCGCCAAGTCGAACACCTACACTATGCCGCTCCTGATGATTGTCGCAGCCGTTGGTCTGGCTGTGGCACCGCTGCACAAACTGAAACGCGATCCAAAGCCACGTGAGGGGTCTGACCCGCACGACACCGGCGACGTCGGTGCCCAAGATGCCGGAGCCACGGCGGCCGCGATGTCTGGAGCCGCAATTTCGCTGGGTGCTTCCGGGGGTGGCGACCGCACTGGGTTATCCATCGATGTCGGCCCCGCTCCGGCAGTAAGCAATGAAGGGGGCCGCAAGTGGGATGCAGAACTCGAGGCCGCAAAAGTTGCGCTTGCAGGTCAACGTAAGGCCCACACCCAGCAGGCCGACGCCGTGCACGAGCCCGAATTGGATGCACCAAACGACGGAGCGCCGGCATTCGTGGCGCTCCCGGCTGCGGCCGCGGTCATGGCACCCCAATCGGAGCCAGCAACCGCGGTAACCAAAGGCTGGTACCGAGATCCCTCGGTCGCGGATCCCTCGGTCGCGGATCCCTCGGTCGCTGGCCAATTCCGCTGGTGGGACGGAACGCAATGGACCGGACATACCCGCCAGCCCGAACAAGGAAATCCGGAATCATGATGTCTGTGCGCAGCCTTCTGGGCGCCTTGGCTGTGTTCTTGGCCGCAACGCTTTCGATTCTCCTCATGATGACTCCCGTAGCCGATGCTCAAGCCCAGGTCACCGGCGCCGCGGACTTCCGCAACGCACCTCAGCTTCCACCCGGCCAGTATGGGGACACGATCGTGAGTGGCGACAGCGCCTGGTATTCGATCGTCTACACCAACGGCACCCCGTACGCATTCGAGGTCGAGATTCGGGGCGACGCCCCTCGCGAGCTGGACCTCACGGTGAGTTTTATTGCTCCCACGCTCGACACTGTGGATGGCCCAGCAGCGGTACTGCAGGGCAGCGGAGCTTCCTACCCCGACGGACACACGAACGTGTGGTTCCTCAAGGTTTCCCTCGACACGAACGGGCAAACGGGCATTGCCTACCCCTTCACTATTCAGGTCGATGGAGTGCAATTCTTTGGCACCGAACCATGTGCGGAGACACCGGAGTGCACCCTTGATGCGCAGTATCGCGAGATCTCGACTGAACTGGCCCAAGCCCGCTCACAACTCGACGACTCGTTGCAGACCACCGAGGCGGTGCAGTCCGAGATCGACAACAGTCTCGGCATTCTCTCCTCGGCTGAGAAGCTCAAGCCGCAGCTGGTCTCCCGACTCGCAAGGTCCAAGACCATAATGGCCAAATTGTGCGCACCAGAGCCGATCTGTCAGACCTTTCCGGATCCGGGTAACAAAACACCTTTGATTGGCTGGATTGCGGGTCTGGCAGCCATCGGCCTTGGCGGCGCCCGAGCGCTCAAGCGATTCAAGACCGCCGAGGACCCGGAGCAGGACGACAGCGGTCAAGATGGCGAGAAGGCAAGCTCGCTCTCATCGGACCGTTTCGCACGGCGCTAATCCAACGGCGCTTCTCTGAGAAGCGGCCACCGACCTCGCATGAGCCGGGGAGGGTGGAAGAATGCCTACCAGCTGCCAGGTACCTCGGCGCCGGGCAGTACCGATTTTGACACCAGCCTCAAACCCGCTAAACCCGCGGGCATGGATCGTGTTGTAGGTGGGCTCACCGCTAGGCGCGCTGCCCTCATCACCGCCTTCGTCTGCCTCACCCCGATCGTCTCGCACTCAATCGGGCGATCGGTGTACGGGTTGCTGCTCAAAGAAATCAAGACCGACCTCGGACTCACGAACGCACGGGCGGGCTGGCCCAGCTCGGGCATCTTCATCCTGTACGTGGTAGGCGTGCTCGTTATCGTGGTGGTGTCACCGCGGATCGAACCCGTAACCATCATGAGAACCGCACTGGGCATCAGCGTTGGCGGCCTGCTCATCACTGCGACCGCTCAGAACTTTGCCATGTTGACCATTGGCGTCGCACTCGTTGGCGGGGCCGGCGCTGGAATTTGGATGACGGCCCCGGTCTTGGCCACCGAGTACGTCAGCGAACGAAGGCGCGGCCTAGTGATTGGCGCCCTCACCTCAACCATGGGTCTTGCGAACATCTTGTTTGGTCTGGGCACGACCGCCTGGCGGAGAGTTGCAGATGATGACCAGCTCTGGCGTCCTGTCTGGTGGGTTGCCTTTGCCTTTACGACATGCCTGCTGGTAGCACTCGTCGCCGTCGCACGGTTCTCGCCCACCGATCGCATCAGCGCTCGAGGCATCGACTTCTCCATTATTCGCCGCATCCCCCGATGGCGCGAAGTTACGGTCGCCTACGCCCTATTTGGCGGCATGTCTGCTGGCTTTGGCACGTTCATCGTGGTTGCGTTGCGTGAGCACGGCGGCGTTTCCAAGTCAGGGGCAACGCTCGTCTTTTCTGCAATGGGTGTGGCCGGCATGTTGGCCTCACCGCTCGGCGGAGCGCTCTCTGACCGAGTCGGTCGGCTCACGGTGCTCCGCTTTGATCTGCTCCTGCTTCTGGTTGCAAACGTGGCGGTTGCAGTCGGGGGCCCGGTTGCAACGGTCGCAGGCGCAATCCTGTATGCCGCTGGAGCCTCAACCTTCCCTGCGTTGATCGCCGCCTACGTGCGTGACAGCCTCGACAGCCGATCCTTTAGCCAAGCACTAGCCATTATGACCATTGCGTTTTCGGTTATGGCGGCCATCATGACGGCGCTGGTTGGCGTGCTTGGCGATGTTTCGTTCGCATGGTCGTTCGGCCTGCTCGCCGTCCTTCCCGCAGTTGGCTTCCTTGTGCTCGCGCTGACGCAGCCAAAGCCATACCGGGCTGCTACACAGTCACTATGAGTGTCGTAAAGATCAACGCCCTAGAAATTCCGCCTCAGGCGGGCGACGAGATCGTAGATCGATTTTCTGCGCGAATGAACAGCTTGACCGACGTGGCTGGCTTCGAAGGCTTCGAACTCCTGCGTCCAACGGGCGACACCGAGACTCGTTGGTTTGTCTACACCCGATGGTCTAACGAGAGCGCCTACGAGGCATGGCGCGACGGCGACGGCGCCAAAGCTAGCCATGCACAACCCGCAGGCGACGAGAGCGAAGCCCCTCGGCCCCCGGTGAGCATGGGGGCAACCCTGTTGGAGTTCGAGGTCGCGGTCAGCGCAGGACCATCGGGCGTGTAGGGCCAACATGTCTGCCCAATCGAAGAATATGAGCAAGCCTTGGCGCTAACCGTGGGAGCTTCGCTGCGACCGCTCCGCTGCAACCGTGACCACGGTCAAGTTGGCTGCGTCGTCGAGAACACACACCGATCAAGATCGAGATGCTGAACTAGAGAGGTATGCACTTTCAGCGCCAACTCCCATCTTTGTTCTCTCGAACGAGGGAACGATTGCGGTTCCGACGTGCGCTGGTCGCATCGCTCGCCATTATGAGCCTCGGTGCTACGGCCTGCAGTGCCGCCGATTCAAGCCTCATAGCGTTGGCCAGCCCCACGGTCGAGGCAACGACACCTGCTACGGGCCAGCAGGGTGACCCAACAACTGCTGCCGTCTCACCGACCGCGGCCCCAGCGCTCCCGGAGACTCCTGAACCCGAGGGGTCCGTACAAGATGTCGCGGCTGCGACGGTCAAAATCCTCGCCGATGGCACCTTTGTGCCTCCCTTCGAGTTGGCCCAATCGAATGTGGCCGGCATCGGCACCGGATTCATTATCGATGAAGCGGGCACGATCGTGACCAACAATCACGTCGTAACCGGAGCAACCAGCATCGAAGTCTTTCTCGACGGCCAGAGCGCACCTACGCCAGCACGGCTCCTTGGGGTATCGGAGTGCAGCGACCTGGCGGTGTTGCAGCTTGAGGGCTCTGGCTATGACTTCTTGGAATTTCGAGATGTGGACGACGTGATGCCCGGGCTTCCCGTATTCGCTGCGGGGTACCCACTCAACCTTGACACCGACTTCGCCGAAGTGGACTACACCCTGACCGCGGGCATCGTGAGCACCACCCAAGCCAGCGGCGAGACCGCCTGGGCATCGGTAGATTCAGTCATTGAGCACGATGCCCGCATCCGAGGCGGCAACTCGGGCGGCCCACTCGTCGACGAGCAGGCCCGCGTGGTTGGCATCAACTACGCGGGTGAAAGCACAAACGACCTCAACGAGGCGATCGCTGCGGCCGAAGCCCGGTCGACGATCGACGCTCTACGCAATGGCGACGTTGAGTCGCTTGGAATCAATGGCCAAGCCACGATCGGCGATGGCGTCACCGGCGTCTGGGTAGCCGCAATCGCCGAGGGAACTCCCGCAGCTCGCGCCGGGCTCATCGCCGGGGACCTCATTTTGACCATGAACGGCCAAGAACTGGCGACCAACGGCACGATGACCGAGTACTGCGAGATCGTGCGAGCCACCGCTACAGCGCAGCCCATCGACATCGAAGTACTCCGACTGGGAACCGAGGAGATACTCGAAGGCCAGATCAACGGTAGGCCTCTCGTGCAAACGTTCTCCCTTACGAACGACCTCGAAGACGAGATGGCCGACAACGGCAACGATGGGTCTACCTACACCGACTATGTGCTCATCACCGATGACACCGACAGCGTGCGCGTCGAGGTTCCCGTGCAGTGGCTAGACCGCGATGGTTCAATCAACGAGAACTTCGGTGAGAGCATTTATGCGTCGACTGACCTCGACGCCTTCAGCACCGGCTGGGATGTGCCGGGCTTGATCCTCGAACGCAGTAGCGAACTTGGTGTTGCTGACCACGACGCAGTGCTGGACCTCGTCGACTGGCCGTGCGATGAAACAAGCGGCCGCGAAGACTTCGAGACCGAAGATGCTCTCTTTGCTGGTCGCTGGGAAGTCTTCAGTCAGTGCGGCGGCACGGGTGCGGGAGGAGTCGCGATCGCTGTCTCGCCCGCAGATGGCAACTCGGTTGTGCGGCTGTTCGTGCAGATCATCACCGATGCCGACATCGATGCAGCCCAACGCGCCATCGCAACGTTCGACGCCGTTTCCTAGTCAGGCCCACGCCGATCGCGGTGGCTCAGGATCTCCGGCCCCTGGCGGGGCCGTTCAGGGGTGCTCCGGTACGGTTGGGGCATGTCCACCCGCATGTTGATATCCCTTGTACTCGCAGTCGGACTCCTCGCATCT
>Ga0209828_1003141_pt1 | contig 12911 bp, 16 predicted proteins | sample MaitaG_FD_187429 | JGI IMG/M metagenome (GOLD analysis project Ga0209828, IMG submission 187429) | Marine algal microbial communities from Maine, USA - Maine_Asex2 metaG (SPAdes) (version 2) | ecosystem: Host-associated > Algae > Red algae > Unclassified | place: Maine, USA | collected 2015-01-05 | reverse complement strand
CGCAATAATCATCGCACAAGTGGCAATATCAGGTTCCTGTACCGCTGATATGGCACGCAAAAAGTGTTTTCGCCTATTCATATATACTCGAATTTATTGCTGCTAGGATTCCAGCCTCAGATGCAACAGAGGTACTCAGCGCTTCAGACTGTTTACTACTTCGCGATGTGTAATGCTTTTTCGTTAACAGGAGTAGATAGATCAGGTATCTGTGCACGCATGCCAACAGGTAGTTTTATTTCTGACAAACTCCGCAATAAAAAGTAGACCGCTGCCCCATCACTTTCTGTTTAATCAATTCACCGCACGTATTGCAAGGCTCTCCAGCTCTGCCGTAAACACTTAATGACTGGGCGAAGTAGCCGGGGTTGCCATCGGTGTTGACAAAGTCGCGCAGGGTTGTGCCGCCGTCGTTGATTGATTTTTGTAGAACGGCCTTGATGGTGCTAACCAGCATTATCGATTCTTTGCGTGTAATGCGTTTCGCTGCGCGCCCAGGTCGGATACCGGACATGAACAGGGATTCGCTGGCGTAGATGTTACCGACGCCTACGACTATTTCACTGTTCATGATGAAGTTTTTGATGGCTACCTGGCGTTTTCGTGTTGCGTTGAACAGGTAGGGTGCATCGAATTCATCTGTTAATGGTTCTGGTCCGAGCTTTGCCAGCAGGCTGTGTAGTGGATCACTGTCGGCTTGCCAGAGAAAGCAGCCGAATCGGCGTGGGTCGTGGAAGCGCAGTACCAGTCCGGACGACAGAACCAGCTCAACATGATCATGTTTTCTACGGGGTTCTTGTGCGCGACAAATACGTAAACTGCCTGACATGCCCAGATGCACAATGGCGGTGCCAGCAGCCACGGTGATTAATAGATATTTGCCTCGGCGGTCCACAGTTTGTACGGTAGCCTGAGTCAGTGCCTGTACGCTATCGGGTACTGGCCAGCGCAAGCTGGGATTATGCACGATCACCTGCTGGATAGCCTGCCCGACAAGGTGCGGCGCTATTCCACGGCGGGTGGTTTCTACTTCTGGTAGTTCAGGCATGGGGTTATTGTACTACCTGCCCGGGGAGCTCATTGGCTGATATGACGAAGGCGCATAGGCTACCCTCATTGACTAATGCGGCGAAGGAGGCGTAGCGGTATACCGTCATGCTGAGCCGTTCAGCGTTGGCACTCGATGCGCTTAATGTCCATGCATCGATCGGTGAATCGCTTTCTGGAAGTGGCAGCGTGACAATCTGTTGAGCAGTTAGTGATTGCCATTCAGAGGGTATGCCCTCGAGAGGCTCGGCTCCTTCGCTTGGTTTAGTTATTACTACTGATTGCAGGGTGGTCGGAAAAACGGCAAGATCTGCAAATGCGCTCAAGCCGCCACTGACCAGTGACAATACCCATTCAGGTGCAAACTCTACCTGATCTTCGCGCCGGATATACCGACGTTCACCCGTCAGGTCAGTGTTGCCGATGTCTACCTGTTCATCGTTGAAATACAAAGTCGCCTGTGGTGTTGCAAGACCCGCAGCGTCTAGATCAACTTCGAGGGCGCTATAACTGAATGCAGTCGGGTTGACGAGCGTCATAAGAGGCTCCAGTCTGGGCTCATTAACCGCCAGGCTGCAGGGCTCGGTTATACGCCAAGTGTCTGCCGTGCGCGACAGGACCATGTCCGGGAATCCCGGTCGAACTATGCGTAATTTATTGACGCCGCTACGTTTAGCGCCAGCGGCGGTATTAGCCTGTTGAGCCGGTTGGGTGTCGGTCCAGATGACGTAGGCAATGATTGCGAGCAAGAGGCCTAGCAACGCACTGGCCAGGATGATCCATCGCTGTGTTTTTTGCGCGCGTGTACTCACGTCAGGATTTGCGACGTTGCCAGCGTATGCATAGACCTGTCAATAACAATGTTAGTGGTAAGCCTGCAAGCAGCACTGCGCTGAGAATGACGATGGATCGGTTGTCGAGAACCAACGTGCTGTCTGGTGCCGCTTGAGTGACAAAATTCATGTCTTCAGTATCACCCGTCAGCCACAGCATGAGAGATTCGATGAAGCGTTGGTTGTCGCCGTTGTCGATGAATTGCGAAGCGCCAAAGTCGGCATCGCCCAGCATCGCCATTCTTTGTGTGGTTTCTGCGAGCTGTCGTTCAACGGTAACACCCAGGAGTAGGGGGCCTGAAACCTCTGTGGTGTTTTCGTCAAACGCAATGGCGCCGGTGAGTTCACCGGATTCTGTCCAGCTCGATTGTGGCGTTTGCAGCAGCGGTGATACGCTTTGGCCTGCCATGGGGGTGACTGCCAATGCAGAAGCCTGCGGTAACAGGACTGGCTGCGTTAACAAGCGTGTTACTGGGTGTTCGGGGAAGCGATCAAGCAAGACGAAGTCTGGTGTCTCGGCATCGAGTACCTGACTGGCGGTATCAATCACGACACCGGGCAGGATATCGACACCCATGGTGTCTGCTATCAATTGCAGGTTCGGCCCCGTGCTGGTGTTACCGCTGGCTTCGGTGAGCCATAGCAGGTTTCCGCCTTGCGACAGGTAGTTGTTCAGGCTGGCCAGCTCGCCGGGGAAGTAGGGGCGGCGAGGAGCGGCGATAATCACCAGGTCGATGTCTTCGCTTAGGTAGGGGTTACTGACCAGGCTGAGTTCTCGAGACACTAAGCCGATACGACTGAGTCGGGAAGCTACAGTACTCCAGTCATCATTCGTTACCGCAATGGGGCTGCGTTCGTCGTGTCCTGTGATGAAAACGATATCGCGATCGCCTTCGCGGCTCAACTGGCGCAAGCTATCCGAGACGCTGCGCTCTGACAGGTTCTGTAGTCGTTGCTCACGACCGGCCGTGCGCAAGATCAATTCGCCGCCAGGAGCTGCGTTGAGTTCGCGTGCGGCTGCTGGTTGTGTCTCGGGGTTGATGAACGATAACGAGATATCGGGTTTGATGGTTTTCATGCGATCGACAAGTGTCGATACAGCACTTCGCTGTTGTGCATCGGGGCCTATGACGGCAACGATTTCAACCGGTGCTTCCAGTGCCCGCAATACTTTTTCGCTGGAGAGGCTGATGCTGTGGCGGGCGTTTACCGTTATGTCAGTGGCAATGTTAAAGCGTTGCGTTAACCAGCCTGCTGCCAGCGTGATACCGATGAGTAGCAGGGATAACAGCCAGTGCAGGCGTGACGATCTCATGATCAGCGGCCTGTCTGTCGCATGGCATCGAGGCGCGTTACGCTCAGGCACAGAAATAGTAGCGTCATTAACAGGAAGAAGGCGATGTCGCCGGTTTGAACATAGCCTTGGAAAAAGCCGCGCAAGTGATTGGCTATGGACAGACCAGCCAGGGACTGCATGGGGACTGCTGTGAAGTTGCCACTGCCGAGCATCCACGAAAACATCAGTAGTGTCAGACTTGCAATAATGGCAACGAGGCTGTGCTGCGTGAGTGAAGAGAAAAACAGACCGCAGGCTGCGCAAGCGCTGGTACATAGCAACAGCCCCAACGTTGCTGAGGCAATCAAGCTGATATCCACACTGACGAACACTCGCATACTAACCAGCATGCCTGTGGCGAGTATCACGAGTAAGATGAGTACAAGAAACACGCCGATGAACTTGCCCGCAACCAGCGCAATGCTGCTCACGGGCGATGACTGCCAGAGTGCGAGGGTGTGATTGCGAAACTCATCACTGAAGCTTCGCATGGCAAACAGTGGGGCCACCAGTGTGAATACCAGCGCCAGCGGCTCAAGGTATCGGACACTCATGTAGCCGGTTAGCCCGACAGGATGATCCTGCGCGGCGAGTTGTGTCTGAACGTCCAGGAACCCTTCCAGGTGCTTGAGAAACAGAAAGCCGAATAAAGCGGTTAGTAACGCTGCCATAATCCATGTCTGAGCACTGTGAAGCAGGCGCGTGCATTCGTGACGGGCGATGATAGCGATCACGTGGTCGCTCCATGGAATATCAGTTCAAGGTCAGCACCGGTAGCCGGGCGATCTGCGACGAGTTTGCCTGCGTGAATAATGACAACGCGGTTACAGATGGCTTGCGCTTCAGCCAGTAGATGCGTCGAGAGGATGACGGCGGCAGAGCGACCCATATCCATGATCAGATTGCGCATGCTGTCCAGTTGCTGTGGATCCAGGCCGTTGCTCGGTTCGTCCAGCAACAGCACAGCGGGTTGATGGATCATGGCTTGCGCCAGTCCCACACGCTGGCGAAAACCTTTGGACAAGGTGCCTATCAACTTGCTATCGACGTCTTGCAGCAGGCACTGTTCTGTGACCGTCTGTTGCCGTTCATTGAGCTTGTGGCCGCGCAGCCCCCGTATACGTCCGCTAAGTTTCAGGTATTCATTTACCCGCATGTCGTTATAGAGTGGGGGTTCATCGGCCAGATAGCCGATATGCTGCCGTGCTTGCAGTGGATTGTCTGCCATGGAAAAACCGTTGACTGTGACGTCGCCTTCATCGGGTACCAGTACGCCGCACAGCATGCGAAGCGTGGTGCTCTTGCCGGCACCGTTCAGACCCAGCAAGCCGACCACATCACCGCGGTTCAGCGTCAGCGAAATCCCGGACACGGCCGAGTCACGACTCAACCGTCGACCCAGATCGCGGGCTTCTAGCAGACTGTGGGGTAATCCATCAGTGATCGGATCAGTAACAGACATGGGGTGTAGAGAATCGGTGGGTGGTTATTTCGCAGCACTGCACAGTATAGAGCAGCAACGTCAAGGGTTCTGACATTGCAGCACTTATGCCGTTCAGCGACACTTCGCCAGGCAGTCACGAATTTGCACGGTCACCCCGAAAGAATTCGAAGTGTGTATGGTACTGAGCGATAACTATACTGTTGAGAGAGGTTGGAAAATTGTTACTTCTTGGACTTTGGGATGTATCGCTCTGGACGCTAGTGGCCTGGACGGCTATCAGCTGTCATATCACGCTGCTGTCTGTCACCATCTACCTGCATCGTAGTCAGGCACACCGCGCGGTGGACCTGCACCCCGTGCTACAGCATTTCTTCCGGTTCTGGTTGTGGCTCACCACTGGCATGATCACCAAGGAATGGGTCTCCGTGCATCGTAAGCATCACGCACGCTGTGAGGGCCCTGAGGATCCGCACAGCCCGCAGATTTACGGCATCAAGAAAGTGCTGCTCGAAGGCGCTGAGCTGTACCGAGAGGCCACCGCCGACAAAAGCATTCTGGAAAAATTCGGCCACGGTACGCCCAACGACTGGTTGGAGCGAAATCTCTATAGCCGCTTCAATATCGTAGGTGTGGCCATACTGGCTATTGCCGAATTCGCCCTCTTCGGACTTGCAGGCATTGCGGTTTTTGCTATTCAGATGTTGTGTGTGCCAGTTCTGGCTGCGGGCATCATCAATGGCCTGGCGCATTTCTGGGGCTACCGCAATTTCGAAACTGATGACGCGGCAACCAATCTGACACCGTTTGCGGCCATCATCTGCGGCGAAGAGTTGCATAACAACCACCATGCCTATCCTTCATCCGCCCGATTCGCTTTGCGCAAGTGGGAGCTGGATCTTGGCTGGGTCTATCTGCGACTGTTCAGCTTCCTGAAGCTGGCGCGAATTCGACGAGTTGCCCCGCGTCCCCGGTTTGACGCTGACAAAACAGTGATGGATATCGACACCGTCAAGGCGATTATTTCCAGCCGTTTGCATGTCATGGAAAGCTACGCTCGAAAAGTGGTCAAGCCAGTTCATGCCACTGAGATCAAGGCGGTTCCTGAGCATCGAAAAACGCTGCGAAAAGCCGCTCGTGATCTCATCAAGGTCGATCATCTGCTGGATGAGGCAGGGCGAACCCGAGTCGCTGCAGCACTGGCGAGTAGTGAATCGCTGCATACTGTCTATGAGCTGCAGAATCAGCTACAGGCAATCTGGCACAAAGCCGGCGCCAGTCAGGACGCTTTGCTGCAAGCGCTGCAAGACTGGTGCAAAGAGGCAGAAGCCACTGGTATCGATTGTCTGGCTGAGTTCGCTGCGCGCTTGCGCGGGTATCACTTGAAGCCGTTCAATGGCTGAACGGCCTTTGCCTGGCAGCTCTTGGAGAGCTGTCAGGACGTTCGGTGATTGGCTTGCCAGTGCTTTGCGATATCAATGCGTCGTGCCACCCAGACCTTGTCGTGTCCTTTGATGTATTCCAGAAACCTTGCCAGTGCCGCAATGCGCCCGGGCCTTCCAACCAGTCGGCAATGCAAACCCACCGATAACATGCGTGGCGTCTGCTCACCCTCGGCATACAGCGTGTCGAAGCTGTCCTTCAAGTAGTTGAAAAACTGATCACCGGCGTTGAACCCCTGAGGGGAGGCGAAGCGCATGTCGTTGGCGTCAAGTGTGTAAGGCACGATCAGCTGCGACTTGTCACCGTAGCGGCTATCCCAGTAGGGCAGATCATCCGCGTAGCTGTCAGCGTTATAAGCAAATCCACCTTCCTCAGCCACTAAGCGATGAGAGTTGGGGCTACAGCGTCCAAGATACCATCCCGTTGGCCGTGTCCCCGTCGCTCGAGTGTGGCTGTCGATAGCCTGCAGTAAATGCTGGCGTTCCAGCGCTTCGTCCATGTATTGATAATCGATCCAGCGATAACCGTGGCTGGCTATTTCCCAGTTCGCGTCAAGCATGGCGGCAACGGCATCCGGGTTGCGCTCCAGCGCCATGGCCACGCCAAAAACCGTGACCGGCATGTTATGGCGAGTGAATAACGAATGCAGCCTCCAAAAGCCTACTCTGGAACCATATTCGTAGATGGATTCCATATTCATGTGGCGAACATCGGGCAACGCTTGTGCGCCCACTATTTCTGACAGAAAAGCTTCAGAGGCCGGGTCCTCGTGCAGTACACAGTTCTCCGCACCTTCCTCATAATTGATGACAAACTGAACAGCGATACGCGCCTGTTCTGGCCATTGAGCGGCGGGTGGTTTGTTGGCATAACCGATCAGGTCGCGGTCGTATGTGCCGGCTGCCAGCGCCGATAACCTGAACTGTGCAATTCGGTTGATTTCAAGTAATGCCCGATCAAATTCTACCTCAGGATCATTGGGCAGTCGCTGTTCGAACCCCTTCAGAATGTCGTGTCGATTACTATCTTTGACGGCCATGATGAAAGGGATGTCAAATTTGGCTTTATAGGCATCATTCATGGACTGGAAGCTGGCAAGTTCCTCGGCAGTACACTGATCAAGTCCTGCACCGGCTTGCTCATCGGTGGATTCCTGCGTCAGTTGACCTTGTCTGGCGGCGCGGCCTGCCAGATCAGGGTGAGCGCGGATCAGCTGCAGTTTTTCATCCCGAGAGGCATTACTGAGAACCTCACTCATGGCGCTTGAGAGGGCAGCTACAGAGGCATGGTTTGTATTCAGCCCAGCCTGCCACGTGCGTTCGGCGACCCACGGCGAGTGCTCGTAGACCGGCCCGAAACGCTGAACGAACGCTAGCTGTGTGAGTGTCGCCGGTGCTTCAAGGAATCGTAGGACTGATGTGCTGCTGGTCATGCTTGTTGCTGTTTCCACTGCGTTGTATCGGCCCCATTCTATAGGCGAATGGTGGTGACTTGAGACGAATGGCACTGACTTAAGGCGAATGGCATTGACTTAATATAGATTATCTCCTTGGCTTTCTGCGAGTCCAACTGTCATTCCCGCGGAGGCGGGAATCCACGCGAATTGCATTATGGATCCCCGTGCGCGGGAATGACGGTTGCTCTGATTGTGGTTTCCCATCGTGGTATCAATCAGACTCGTGCAGTGCTACGTACAACAGGTGCTGGTAAATAGCGATTGTCGAGCCAACACTGGGGTACAGTCAGGCTGCATCGATACCTGCCGATAACTCACAAAACTGCCGGCTGGCTCAAACTGGTCTGCACACAACCGCGGTGACATTACGGTGCGCTTTCACTGGATTCGCAAGGTGTATGAGTTTGTTGAGGGTGTAGACAGGCCAACAGCTATATTTACCAGCGATCGTGAAGTTCTACCCACACCCACACCCACACCCATGCCGGAGACGGATGGACGGTGGTCTACCACGCGATTTGTCGAACCCGACAATCTCAGCCACGACATGCATGTCACCATCGTCACGCTGGCACCGGGTGCCGTCATACCCTTTCTGGAAACCCACGTAATGGAGCACGGCCTGTATGTTCTGCAAGGCAAGGGGGTTTACCGGCTGAATCAGGACTGGGTGGAAGTGGAGGCTGGGGACTTCATGTGGCTACGCGTTTTGTCCGCAGGCCTGTTATGCAGGTGGTCCTGAGGATTTCAGATACCTGTTATACAAGAATGTGAATCGACATCCCGCGTTGTAGGGCGCGAATTCTGGTTTCCCCGCCGCGGCTTGGTGCCAAATTACAGACACAAAAAAGCCCGGTACTGGCCGGGCTATTTTTGCGCTACGAGAAAGCAGCAATTACTTGATCTTTGCTTCCTTGTACATGACGTGCTTTCGTACGACTGGATCGAACTTCTTCATCTCCAGTTTGGTTGTCATGGTGCGCTTGTTCTTGGACGTGGTGTAGAAATGTCCGGTGCCCGCGGAGGACACGAGTTTGATCTTGTCTCTCATGATGTTTTATCCGTTAAGGGTTAGGGCGAAACTAGACTTTTTCGCCGCGAGCACGCAGCTCGCTGAGTACCGTTTCGATACCGCGCTTGTCTATGCAACGCATGCCGTTAGATGAAACCCGCAGCGAAACGAAACGCTTCTCGGCGGCAACCCAAAAACGGTGGGTGTGAAGATTCGGCAAGAAGCGACGACGACGCCGATTCTTGGCGTGCGACACATTGTTACCTGACATTGGGGCTTTGCCGGTTACCTGGCACACTCTGGACATGCGAAACTACTCCGAATAAGGACTGATACAACGCTTAGCCTGACGAGTGTAGCGAATTCCTGGCCAACCCTCAACCTCATTCAGGCCGTTTTTAACCCAAGAAGGCAGATTTTCAATAATTTTATGGACCGAATATTCATAACCGGCTTATCGATCAACACCATAATCGGTATTTACGACTGGGAACGTACTCATAAACAACGCGTTATTCTGGATCTGGAGATGTCTGCAAACATCGCAGCTGCCGCCTCCACTGAGGATGTGGGTAGCGCACTAAACTACAAAACCGTGACTGAAGCGTTAACTGAACTTGTCGAGGAAAGCGAATTCCAGCTGGTAGAGACAATGTCAGAACGCATTTGCGAGTTTGTGATGACAGAATTTGGTGTGGCGTGGGTGAAGTTGACCCTGCACAAGCCTGACGCGCTGCCAGGTGATACCGATGTGGGTGTGATCATTGAAAGAGGTCATGCAGTCACGTGAGTGATTCAGCCCCCATCAGTCTGCCAGAGCCCGATGCGGTAGCGCTGGAACATAGTGAGCGACTGAAAGCATTGCTGACAAGCCGCATGGACGCTGCGGAAAAAGCGTTGAGCTTCGCGGAATTCATGGCGCAGGTGCTCTACGAGCCAGGACTGGGCTATTACATGGCCGGTGCCGCCAAATTCGGCGCATCCGGCGACTTCATTACAGCGCCCGAAGTCTCGCCGTTGTTTGGCGCGTCCATGGGAGTGCAGGCCAGGCAAGTGCTGGCGGAGATCGGTGGCGGTGTGCTGGAGCTGGGTGCGGGTAGCGGCCGTCTGGCTGTCAGTGTCTTGCAGGCCTCAGAACCCGGTGAGTGCTATCCCTATCTGATCCTGGAGCCCAGTGCGGAGCTGGTTGTGCGGCAAAAGACATTACTGCGCGAGGCACTTTCTGATGCGCAATTCAACCGGGTAACCTGGCTTGACACGTTGCCAACCGACTTTACCGGCGTCATTCTCGCCAACGAGGTTATGGATGCGCTTCCAGTGGAGCGCTTCAGGATCGGTAGCGCGGTGGAGCAGATTATGGTGTGCCGCGATCTGACGAGTGAAATTGCCGTTGCAAGTACCGATCTACAGCGGGTGGTGCGCGCTGTTGAGGATGACATCGGGCGAGCGTTACCCATCGGCTATAGCTCTGAGCTATGTTTGCTGTTAAGGCCCTGGTTGGCGGGTCTTGCTGCCTGTCTGGCGCGTGGTGCCATTATCCTTGTGGACTATGGCTACCCACGACACGAGTACTACAGTGATGAGCGAGTGAACGGCACTCTGGCGTGCTATTACCGCCATCGGGTGCACTACGACCCGTATCTGTACCCCGGGCTGCAGGACATCACGGCGCACGTTGATTTCACGCGTGTGGCTGAAAGTGCTGTGACGCTGGATCTGGAGTTACTGGGCTACGCTTCGCAGTCAGCTTACCTGCTTGACAACGATCTGCTGCAGCTAGCTGAGGCTCAGCAGCTAGGGTTGAAAAGTGAGACTGATCGTATCCAGTTGGCAAGAGAGGTAAAGACACTGACCCTGCCAGGTGAAATGGGTGAACGGTTTCAGGTTATGGCCCTCGGTAAACGCTATGATCTGCCGCTTCGTGGTTTCAACACACAAGATCTCTCTCATCGCCTATAGGTTCCTGGCGACGCAACTCCGGTAATTTATGGAACTTTCCCACATCATCTGGCTAGCTCTGGTTCAAGGGCTAACAGAATTTCTGCCCGTTTCCAGTTCAGCACACCTAATCCTGGTACCTCGGCTACTGGAATGGCCTGATCAAGGGCTTGCCTTCGACGTTGCGGTTCACCTGGGTACATTAATCGCCGTGGTGATGTATTTCAGGAGCGATATCGTTGTGCTGTTTCTGTCATGGGTCAATTCCATGACCAAGCGTGTCATGACTCCGGAGGCCAGACTCGCCTGGGGCGTGCTTCTGGGCACCATTCCGGCAGGACTGGTGGGGCTGGCATTCAAGGACGTGATTGAGGTGCATCTTCGCTCACCGTTGGTGATAGCAGTAACCACCGTTTTGTTCGGTCTGTTGCTGTGGGTAGCCGATCGTCGCAGCAAGCTGGTGCGTGATGAGTATTCTCTAGGCTGGCAGGATTTTCTGGTTATCGGTGGCGCTCAGGCAATGGCCCTGATTCCCGGAACTTCGCGCTCTGGTATCACCATCACCGCAGCACTGCTGTTGGGCCTGACTCGCGAAGCCGCGGCGCGCTACTCGTTTCTATTGTCCATCCCTATCATCGTGCTTTCAGGTCTGGGCGTTACCAAGGATCTTGTTGAAAGCGCGGTACCAACAGACTGGACAACGTTGTCTCTGGGCACTGTGATTGCCGCGCTCAGTGCGTTCGTGTGCATTCACTTTTTTCTGGCCTTTATCAATCGCATCGGCATGACGCCATTTGTCATCTATCGATTGATGCTTGGCGCGTTGCTGTTATGGGTGTTTCTGTAACGGATCACACCGCAGCTTGAAAAGTTGTTCAGCTTGATTCTGGAACTGACAGTTCGATCATAGTGCCGCCAAGGCCGTGCACGGAATCATGGGCCTGAAGGCGGATGAGAGTTGTGCCGGGTGGAAGCGTCAGAGTCAATGAACGCGTGAAGGGTTGCTCGTTGTCGTGTGGATGGGCCAGCTCCCGGCTGCCGAGCACATTACCCTCGCTGTCGAGTACGTCCCAGCGGTCGGCATAGTGATCCCAACCATCATCGGCGTGCAGAACCGTGGCATCTATACGGTAACGATTATCCCCCAGCGCGCTGATTTTCCCTTCCACTATGTCGGCTTCACCAGCCCACGCTGGTAAATGCAACAGCAACGTGGCCAGTGCCATGCCAAGGGCCAGCCAGAACGCTATCGGTTTCGTATCAGGGTACGTTGAAAGGCGCTGGATCATCGTGCAAGCTCCACAACTGTTTTCGATGTGCCTCATTAAACCAGTAGACAAAGCTGTGTGGCAACATACCTGTGGGTAAGCCGTTGAATCTTTTCATATCAACTGATACCACCTCATTCACCATTGACCGACGAATAAACGATCAAGATGACACGTAATCTGACTGGGGACCCCGCTATTGTGGGTCCTGTGATGCAATTCTCGCTATTGATTGTGCCTATCGTCATGAACGGGTTTTACATGGTCTATTCGCTTACCGGATGGATCCTGACTGGCCGGGACAAGCTGAACTGGTCTCTGGAGGCAGAAACGGTCGGTCTGTGGGTGGCGGCTGGCATGCTGCTATTCAGCGTTGCGGTCATGGTCTACACAGTCTGGCGTGGCGGTAATCGACAACACGCTTTGGTAATATCCAGTCTGGGGCACATTGTGGTTGCATTACTACTCACAGTCTCAATATTTTTGTCTGTGCGTTTATGAAAGTGCATTCAGTGATTGCAGGCTCCATCCGCTATTTGATAACGATAAAACAACTTTTTGTTCAATACCTGCCAGCCAAATGACGTTTGACTTTCAAAGTACCGGAATGCTCAGAGTGGGGCATCTACGCTTCAAGCGCCTGTGGATCGGACTCGGTCTGATCATGGTGCTCACTGTAGCGGTGGCTTCTGTGGTCAGTGTACCGCCCACTCTCAAAACGTTCATGTTGCAGGACAAAGCCTTGCATACCATCGCGTATGCCTGTCTGATGGCGTGGTTTACGCAGATCTATCGCCACGACCTTACGCGCTTGCTGCTGGCTATCGGACTGATTTTGATGGGTATAGCTATCGAATTTGTGCAGGGGATGGTGCCTGCTCGAAACTTCGACGTGCTGGATATGGTAGCCAACACATCGGGTGTGGTGCTAGCCTGGGCGCTTGCCTACACGTGGGTGGGGAAGTCGCTGGCGTGGATGGAAGCCTTGTTCTGCCGGGCTGTGCTACGGGTGTAGTTAGTCGCGTACCGCTGACCGTCGGCTAGGAGCCTGTCCGAGAATAACGATCGAGGCGAGAGTGTGAGATTTTGAGTCAGATTTTCGTGTCAATTGAGGTGAATAGTTGTTCTATTCGCCGA
>Ga0209828_1003139_pt1 | contig 12917 bp, 10 predicted proteins | sample MaitaG_FD_187429 | JGI IMG/M metagenome (GOLD analysis project Ga0209828, IMG submission 187429) | Marine algal microbial communities from Maine, USA - Maine_Asex2 metaG (SPAdes) (version 2) | ecosystem: Host-associated > Algae > Red algae > Unclassified | place: Maine, USA | collected 2015-01-05 | reverse complement strand
GGGCAAACGCCACTCGCTGTCGCAGTTGATCATTTGCGCCTATGGCGCGTCGCCAAAAGGCTGTATAGCGACCTTTCTGCCGGTCTCTATCAACGTTGTAGGGATATAGCTGGTTAACTATAGGAAGGTGACGTTGCACTGGCAGCTGAATCTGTTTATCAATCCATTGAGCGGGCCCACCTAGCGCAAGTACGTTATCTATGTCTGCATCGGTTGGTCCGAATGAGCCTTGCATGAGCAGACGCGCAGCATCTTTTTCGGCCACCGTCATTGGTGAATCAGTGTCAGGATCAGGATTGGATGAGGTGTTCCCTACCGGCAGCACCCATGTCAATTGCGAGGCATTGTTCAGGGCTGAGATCCACACGCCATCCCACGGCTGCAGGGCGCTGGATGATGCTAGCTGTTCATAGGCACCATTGTTGAAAGCATACGCCGGGCTTTTGATTGCGTTTGCTGCAACAGCCTGATCGGGGGTACAAGCTGAGCCACAGGCACTGTTTGATTGAAATCGCGTATCCCCAAAACCCAGTGCTGTATCTACCGATGCACCGACGAGATTCCATTGGCCGCCTGCCTCGCCACCATTCAATGCTTTGTTTGCACACAACTTACCTTGAGGGCAACCGGGTGACTGCGTACCTGATAAGGCGCTTAATGAATCAGGGAGGTCCAGTTCAGCCGAAGCCGCTTCTGTTTGAATAGCCCAATAGCCTGTATTTGGCAATAAGGTATCGCTCAGGCTTAATTCGTTGTACGCATTAGTGGTAGCGTCATAACCAATAATGGTCCAACTGCCGCCCTGGCCATAACTGGCTACGGGAAGATCGTCTCCAAACAATAATTCCACAGTTCCCGCGCTACCAGGATTGGCGGGAATTGAAATGAGCGACCATTCAGCGCGATTTAAAGTAAGGGTTGGGACAGCGAGTGCGTTGGTAGAGAATGATGCAAGCACTGCTAATAAAATAGTTACGATTCTAATTCGCAACAATGGGGTAGAAATTCCGTACATACGTGTCGCCTTTCCTAGCTGTCAATCCAGTGACGGAATGCTACCAGATCATTTAGTTTATTCCGGGTTACTAAATGAACATTCTTTTTCAAAATAAAGCCGATTAGATTTGGACCGCATCAGACACTCGACGTGTTCACATTCTGAATGCATACATACGAAATGCATTGCGGTTTACACGCAAGACGTGTTTTCGACGATTGCACATTTGTCAATATTGCAAGCTGGGTACGAACTCATAGGTTGGTACCCGGCCTGTGTAACAAGGTACAAGCCTCAAGAAATACTCGAAGATCATTTTCGAAAACTATCCGAAATAAAGTCATTACAAGGACGCATAAAACTCGATGCAGCGCATTAAAACGTTATATTGATCACACTTCAACGCCCAATTGTGGAGCTCTTTTGACGATCTACCTGATTGCGCTGTTTGCCGTTCCTTACGCATGCTTTGTATTTTGTGGTAACGGGTTTAATCCATTGACGAAGCCTGCAAACCCATCAAAACGCACGCGTTGGCGCCAAGGCAGAATCATGGCCCTGGCTTCCCTGATCGGTTGGCATTGCTCTATTAATGGCTCAGATAATGGATGAATTATCGCCGTTTGCCATAGTCGCCGGGGTTGTTGTTTTCTTGATAATGGCGGCCATGTTTTCTGCGAAGCGAATAGCCTAAAGAATTGTCTTTTGGAGAAAGGGGCGTGTATACATCGCCCAGCGATAGCTGGCAGTTAATTACATTGCCGGTATTACCACGCGCAATAGATAATACGGTGGAATCTGTTTTTGCTGATGATATAGCGGCTGACTATGACGTTCGGTGGGTACTATATGCGTTCGATGCCACCGCTGGCGTTTACCAAAAGTTAGACCTGAACAGCCCTTTACTATCAGGACAAGGATATTGGATAGTGCAAATTACCGGTACAGAGTAGAACTCGACTGGCCGGCGGGCAGTGCGAAGGCCACTGGGCAACCCAGCGTGGCTTGCCCTGCGCAAAATGGCGAGTGTGTCGAAATTGATTTGGTCAGTTCCTCAAGCCAGAAATGGCAGTTATCAGGGCAGCCATTGGTTCAATCGACCCCGGTTTCCGATTGGCTATTTGTCACAGATGTTGGCAACTGCTCGGCCGGATGTGATCTAGCACAGGCGAATAACTTTAATATTGTTAACGACAAATTGTTCGTAACCGGGAATACGCCAGGCTACACAGAGAAAACAACTGAAGACAGTATCGACCCATCGACTGGTTTTTGGTTGGCAACACTGCCTGGTTCCAGCGGTATGAATGTCAAGATCCTCATACCTGCTTCCAATTAATTTGTGCCTTTTGTTTGTACTGATTAACACTCAACCGCGGATCCGGCGTATCGCGCAGCGCATCACCTGGGGAACTGGATTGTAAAATTCTCGGTACTGGCGGCAGCGCATCATTTGCGCGATGCGTTGCGGATTTCTTCTGGGAGGGGCGTTGATAAATTCCTCACTTGGCACCCCTGACCAATTCATCAACAGCACGAAGAGCATCTACCGTCATATCCATATGTTGCTGTTCGAGCGTGGGATGAACTAGAAACATTAAACTGGTCTCCCCCAGCTGTTGGGCAATCGGCAGCCTTTGATCAGGGCGAAATCCAGTATTGTCAAAAGCCTTCTCCAGATACACCTCGGAACATGAACCTGAATACGCAGGGATGCCTTGTTCCAGTAGATGATGCAAGATCGTGTCGCGATCCCAATTGCGGGGGAGATTCTCTGGCCTTACAAATACATACGCTTTGTAGGCAGCATGTTCGATATCCGGCGACAGTTCAGGGACCCGTAACCAATCCAGGTATTGGCAAGCACTCCAGATCTGATGCGCGTTAGCGAGTCGTTTCTCGTGCCACTGTGGCATGCGAGCAGTTTGTATTCGGCCAATGACTCCCTGAAGCTCAGTCATACGCCAATTAGTGCCAAAGCTTTCGTGTAACCAGCGAAAACCAGGAGGGTGCTCGCGTTTGTAGATCGCATCCCAACTTTTGCCGTGGTCTTTATAGGACCACATGCTTGACCATAAGGATTCATTATTAGTGGTCACCATACCACCCTCGCCACCCGTGGACATTATCTTGTCCTGGCAGAAGGACCATGCGCCAACATGTCCAATGGAACCGATTGGTTTTCCCTTGTACAAAGCACCCTGCGCCTGAGCACAATCCTCTATAACCTTCAATGAATGCCGCTCGGCCAGAGCCATTATGGGATCCATATCAGCAGGCAAGCCGCCAAGGTGCACGATGATTATGGCTCGTGTCTTTTCCGTCAGCACAGCGGCAATCGATTCTGCTGTAAGATTTTGAGAGTTTTTATCGACGTCAGCAAATACAGGTGTGGCACCGGCGGTGACCACGCTGGAGATGGATGCTATGAAAGTTCGGGGTGTAACCACCACTTCATCTCCAGGGCCAATTCCCAACGCATTAAGAGCAAGATCCAGTGCTAGTGTGCCATTGGCCAAAGCAATGGCAAACTTGCTTCCCACGTATTGTGCAAATTCGCTTTCAAATTCACGCGACTCGTTGCCTGTCCAGTAGTTAACCTTGTTAGAGAGCAACACACGTTGCACCGCGTCAGCTTCTTCCTGAGAGAACGATGGCCAGGGTGGAAATGACGTATTTAGCACAATATTATTTATTCCTGGGGTTCGATTACAGGGTGGCCTGTCAAGATTATGATTCGACCATTTGCTGGCAACTTTGCCTGCCTAGTACCTTAAACAGGATACAACAGCTTATGCCACTTGACGCTTAAAACTCTAGAGGATCTGTAGTGAATTGCTGTTATTAAAGGCTAGAGGATTGTAGCTTCAGACGATAAGGCGTCAGGTAGTCGGCATCTGGAAACGGTTGCCCGTCGGCATTAATCGCATCGGACATAAGATCTGAATTTTTGCAATTCAAATACTTTGTTGATCAGACCTATGCGCTTTTGTATGAAAATCAATGGTGAGCCTAAATTACGCCGTATTCTCAGCGCCAACAACACAATAACTGGCGACAAAAAAAGCAACGCGCTTGCTGAACCTAAAAGATCAATAAAACGTTTCAAATGCCTAATCCGGTAGACTTACAGGTCTCAACTCTCAACCAGCATTTTACACACTCTACATGAGCGCAACACTGTCTATTATTGGTGCGGGTGGCCACGGCCGGGTAATAGCCGATTCAGCTGCACAAATGGCTTGTTGGGACACCATTCAGTTTTATGACGACCTGGCCACTGGAGCATTGCCCGGCTCAAAGTGGGAAGTAGTTGCTACAATTGAGGCGGCCTTGTTACATCCAATGTCTACTGGTCATAGTGCTGTGGTTGGCATAGGGGACAACAGGCTACGCTTGAGCATCCAGAAGCAGCTCATTTTAGCTGGCTGGCATATCGCCACTATTATTCATCCGTCAGCCGTTATAAGCTCTGGCGCAAGCGTAGAATCTGGAACCGTGGTCATGGCAAACGCTGTGGTTAACATCGGAGCCACTGTTGGTACGGCATGCATACTAAACACCCACTCATCGATAGATCATGACTGTGCCTTGGGCGCTGGCGTTCACATAAGCCCTGGTGCGACACTTGCTGGCGGTGTGAATGTGGGGGACCGTTGCTGGATAGGGGCAGGAGCCACACTTATTCAGGGTGTAAGCGTCGGTGAAGATACCATTGTTGGTGCCGGGGCTAATGTCATAAGAAGCCTGGCTGCAAACGTAACAAGCGTTGGTAATCCTGCGAAAATAATCAAGACGTCATGAAACACGTAGCCCATTAAATTGACACCTTGGCATCCAGACAAATACAAGCGGTACCAACTTTCCTGCAAAGCTTACCACCAGAATACAGTTGCAAGCACGTCGTTTTCTGAGTAGAACCAAGCAGTTATTTACCGCCACATCCCTCGCGTATCAATTACCACCTTCTCTACCAGAGATTCTCTGCTCAGAGAACTAAACTCTTTATGGTCTACAAGACCCAATATGATGTCAGCGTCCGCCAGGGCTTCTTTGGTTTCGCACAAAACAACATCACTAACATCAGCAAATCTAGCGGGCAATTCCTTGATATTAGGTTCAACGACCATCACAGTGCCGTCTAGTTGGCGGGCAAGATCCAGACAGATATCAACAGCTGGGCTTTCTCGCAAATCATCAATATCTGCTTTAAACGCCAGGCCAAAGCAGGCAATACGAGGAGATTTGAATCGCTCAGCCTTTGCTAATACCCTGGCTACGACATGATGAGGCTTGCTATCATTAACCTCGCGCGCAGTTCTTATCAGACGTGCACTGTTTGGCACAGAGTCCACAATAAACCAGGGATCTACAGCTATGCAATGCCCCCCAACACCGGGACCTGGCTGGAGTATATTGACTCGTGGATGTCGGTTGGCCAATGCAATAAGATCCCAGACATTGACCCCCAGCTCATCACACACCAAAGACATTTCATTGGCAAATGCGATGTTGACATCCCGGTAAGCGTTTTCTGTGAGTTTGCATAATTCTGCAGTCCTGGCGGTGGTAGGAAGGCATTCACCCTTGACAAAAGTTTGGTACAACTGTGTTGCACTCTCGGCACATTTGTCGCTCATGCCACCAATAATGCGATCGTTGTTGACTAATTCCTGCAGAACGTAGCCTGGCAGTACACGTTCGGGACAATACGCCAGCTGTACGTCAGCCTGGCTGCCAGCCTGGTGAGGAAAGCTCAAATCTTTACGCGCCTCCGCCAACCAGTGAGCCAGCTTTTCAGTTGTACCTACTGGGCTGGTAGATTCCAGCACTATAAGGTTGCCTTTTTCCAGAACAGGAGCGATCGCCATCGCGGCTGCTTGTATGTAGGTAAGGTCGGGCGAATGTTCTTCCTTGAATGGTGTGGGTACAGCGATTAGAAAGGCGTCTGAGCTTTCCGCGATTGTCGTTGCTCGCAGGTTACCAGTGGTTACTACGCTACGGACTACAATATCGAGATCAGGCTCGACAATGTGAACGCCACCTGCGTTGATGGTATCAACCGCTTTTTGATTCACGTCCAGACCTATTACCTGAAGGCCTCTGGACGCCATGACGGCCGCTGTTGGCAGACCGATATATCCCAGGCCGACCATTGTTACACGGGTAAATGAATCACTCACTTCAGTAAATCCTCGATTATTTTCTGGCAGGCATCGCCTGCACCATAGGGGTTGGTGGCGACACTCATGACTTGATAAGCCTGCTCATTATCCAGCAATTCCGTGGCAGCTGACACAATGGTGTTTTTGTCGGTGCCTACAAGTTTCACCGTTCCTGCCTCAACAGCCTCTGGCCGCTCCGTGGTATCGCGCATCACCAGTACAGGTTTACCCAGCGCAGGGGCCTCTTCCTGGATACCACCAGAGTCGCTGATAATGAGATAACTTTTACTCATTAAATAGACAAATGGCAGATACTCCAGTGGGTCCAGTAAATGTACATGATCAGAATCACCCAGGATACGATTAACAGGTTCCCGTACATTTGGGTTTAAATGAACGGGATAGACTACCTGCACATCATCTCGCTTTGCTAGCTCGGCCAATGCTTCGCAAATAGAATCAAAGCTATCACCAAAATTTTCACGCCTATGCCCGGTTACCAATACCAGTCGACGTGCCGGGTCAAGGAACTTGAAAGGCTCTTCTATCTGACTTCGAAATTGCTCATCGCCCTCTAGACGCTTGACGATCATTTGCAGGGCATCAATGACGGTGTTGCCAGTCACCACAATGCTGTCCTGGGCTATATTTTCAGCTAACAGATTATTTTTAGACCAAAGCGTTGGTGCGTAGTGCTTGTCTGTTACCACGGAAGTCAGACGCCGGTTGGCCTCCTCTGGCCATGGTGAATGAATATTGCCCGTACGCAGACCGGCCTCTACGTGGCTGACCGGAATACCCGCATAAAATGCTGCAATGGATGTTGAAAAAGTGGTGTTGGTATCGCCATGAACAAAGATGCGATCTGGCTTGTACTGCTTGAATAAATCACGCAAACCCGTCAGCACAGCCGTAGTGACATCGGTTAGATCCTGGCCGTGCTTCATGATATTCAAATCAAAATCTGGAGTTAATTCATACAGCTCCAGCACCTGATCAAGCATTTGCCGATGTTGACCCGTCACGCACAATTTTACTTCCACCCCGGCTTGCTTCTTGAGACTAACGACCAGCGGAGCCATCTTAATAGCCTCTGGACGTGTACCACACACGATCATGACCGAGGAAATTTGATTCTGGGCTTGCAAAGGGTTTTTCATCGGTGTGTCATCACAGGTGGCAAGGGAGCCGTAAGATAAGCATTGTCGCCTAAGCGACGCTTTCCAGAAAGTCGACAAATTGAGTTGCCAATGCCTTTCTATTAAATCGAGTTTGTGCACAACGCCGGGCATTGTCGCTCATTTCACGCCGCAATTGAGGATTGTCAGCCAGATGGCACAGCGCATTTGCAAAATCCTCTGGCAACTGCGGCTGCACGACGCAGCCAACCTTCTCATTTTCAACAATTGATGCTACCCAACCAGGGTAGTTATTCAGCACCGGTAAGCCCGCAGCCAGATAGTCAAAGAATTTGTTGGGACTGGTGCCGTAATAAAATGCAGGTACGTTAGCCAGACACATAAGCCCTACATCGACCTCTGCCAGCAGTTGAGGTAACTCAGTTTTTGGTATGACTGATCGAAATTCACAGTTAGAAAGGCCTTCGTCCTGCGCCCTCTTTACCAGCGCAGGCTTCATACCGCCCTCGCCTATGAACAACAAACGTATATCCGTACGGCCCATGGATTGCAGGTGAGCCGCCACATCCAGTACCGCATCCAGTCCATTTGCCCTGCCATGCGCTCCAGAAAAAACAGCGGTGAACGGTTGCCCATCGTCATCGTGTTTATCGAATTTGGCGGTAAGTGGCTCAATAAACAAATCTACATCGCAGCCATTGGGAATTAATGCAACTTGTTTGTCGGCTTGACTACGGGCTTTAATGCCGTCGACAATTCCGGGGGACAGTCCCACACAGGCTTTCGCCGATCGATACGACACCCACTCCAGAACGGAGAGCGCATGTAGAATAACCGGATTAGTAATTACACCCATAGCCTTAGGCAGCTCTGGCCACAGATCACGTACCTCAAAAACAAATGTTTTACGACGTAGCAAGCGGGCCACAATGGCAGGGATGCTCGCCGTCAGTGGCGTCGATGTGGCGAACACGACGTCATAAGGCTCTTTAAGTGCCACGCCAGTCGTTTTCATGGCGAAGCCTAGAAAGGCGCGCGAACGGGCCAGCAGCGAGTCACTGTTTGAGTAAGGAATATGGAATTCAGTAATGCGGATTCCATCGACCAAACCACTACGACGCCCACGAACAAACTCATCGGTAAGACCACTGTTAGCCACCTCAAAACTGCCACACACAATGTGCACTTGGTGACCACGTGCCACTAGCTCCCTCGCCATTTCATAGGAGCGTGTGCCGGTACTTCCCGCACGGGTTGTGAAGTGCTGGTGTAAATAGAGGACCTTCATGTTGATGTTTAACGTAGATACAACGTGGTGGTGGTCACGGAATCCCCAGCCAAATCTATCTCAAACACCGGGACATCCGATAATTCGAGATAATAACGCGATTCAACACTCCGATTCAGTGAAGCACTTATGATTGCGTTACCAGAAACACGAATTAGTACATTTTCTGATTCAATGGATAGTTCATTATGCCGCCAACGCCCCGGTGCAAGCCGGAATCTAAGTGTTGCGTTATTGGCGCATCCTTTTATCTCATCAACTATCAATAATTTATTCCCTTCTAATGACACTTGGCGAGAATGTGATGCACCTTCCGAATCAACGTAAGAGCCTCTAATTGCCGGGAATTCGCGTGTCTTATCAATGTTATCCACTACGTCCTGCATCGGCGCTAACCAACCGGTATAGAGAAAACGGCTAAGCTTTCTCATCTGACTGCGGCCGTCAATTTCCACCGTACTGTGATATCGAGTATCTCCAAGATCTGACGTAAAATCTGCGGGCGGATTATAGCTATAGGTGCCAGCATCCCGGATTACGTTGCGGCCTTCGTGCCAGACATCCAGATGCAGCGCATCAGCCTGTGATGGCCTGAAGCGATCATCAGGAACCTTTAAAATAGCAAAGCTGGATGCATTGCCAATGCGTTTGAATCCTTGCGTGATATCAGGCAATACGATTTTCGATGTGCTACCTGACGTATTGAAGGCAGATTCTGGTTCGCCCTTATTACCTCCATTGCCGGGCAACTTTGCCGAAAATACTTCAGATAAGCCATGTGCATTGTCAGTGAATAAATCCTGTTCAAGGAACAGCTTGCCTGCCAACTCACAACTGGGGCGAAAGTCGCGAAAATCAGAATCCTTGAGATTAAATAGCAATGATCCATCATTGGTTCCCATATTAGGTGCGTCCCCCGTCACGGGGTCGACCATTGACAGCATCCAGTGTGCGGCAAGTTGGGCTTTTGCCTTAAATGGAGGGGAGAAGGCAGGCGCATCGAAATGACGGCGTATCAACTCTGCAAATGATAAAGTATCAAGCATCATTCTGTGATAATTCACTGAATATTGCGAGAACACACCGTCAGAGCCAATTAATTTTTGTGCGCGCTCTTCAAGCAGTTTACGCCCTTTCCCAGCAGCAACAACCGCCAGGGAGTTGTGCTGTTTATCTCGAGAATTGGACAGTACTAAACCCAATACAAAAAGTGCCGCAGCCTCTGAGGTGCCATGGTTGTTATCTTGTGCTCTTGCGTAACTTATGGTGGGTAAAATGCGTTTTGCATGCTCGGCGAGAAACGCGTAAAAACGCAAATTTGCATCTGATAATTCAACGCTGAGGGTAAAGTGCGCCACCACCATGTTCATGGCTCTAATAGAGACCTCTTGTGCACATTTCCAATTAACACCCTGGTTAACAGCATTGTGCACGCACCAACTATCCAACCATGGGTTCACAGGCAACGGCGAGACGCCATTTTTCCGAATCTGCCAACTCGCTTTTATAAGCCAGTCGAACCTGGAGAGCTCCCATACCGGTTTGACGTCGCCAGTGTCCAGATTAAAATCTGGCATAGACGACCAATGCGAGTCATTGTTGTCCAGACGAGATTGCAAGTACGGATTAACAAACCAATCAGGTGGCGATGTTTGCTCGAACGAGCAAGCATTAAAAAAGCGAACAACAACGGGGGTGTTGGCAACGGAAATACCAGCGGCTTTGGGTAGTAACACGGCATTGTCGAATTCTGCCCACTCCTGGATGGGCAGGAATTTTTCAAAGTGCCCTGATTTCAACTGCCAACGGTAGTAGGCAACGGCAATCAGATTCCCAAGACCTAGTTTGCGGTATGTCTGGAGCCTGTCACGGCTCAACTTCATTCGCTTGCCCTGATTTGTTCAGCAGCATCAATGGTGGCTTTTGACACTTCCAGAAGCTCGGCCATGGGGATAGGTGAGCTTTTACCCTGTGACAGATTGTCAGCAAACTTGGCAATACAGGCGTCCTGACCTTTGTCCTGCTTCATGAGATTCTCTTTCTTGAATCCAGGCCAGCCGTAACCTACCAGTTTTCTGAAGTTATCCAGTTGTAATACTCTGCCAGCAGCAAATGCCTCAAAACGCTCCTTAGGGAAACTCTTGTCTCCATTGGCAAAATAATGAACCGAGCCTACAGAGCCGTCCGCAAAACCAAGCAGAATAATAGCCTTGTCTTCCTTAATACTGGAAGAGTCAGGTTTGCCAATGCCACGCGCCTGAACAGACACAATAGGATGCCCCACCATAAAACGCATAAGATCAATCAAATGGCAAGCTTCACCGATGATTCTACCGCCACCCGCTTCAGTCGATTGCACCCATGACTCCTTAGGGATATCACCTGCATTCATCGTGAAATTGAATGTTTTAGGCTCGTTAACAGTATCCAGGAGTTTTTTCATGGTGACCACTTGAGGTGCAAAACGACGGTTGAATCCAACCATGACTTGCTGCGAAGCCTCTTCGCCCAGAGCGTTCCAGGTACTCTCCACACTAGCCAGTTCATCGTGTGTCAGCGCGAGTGGCTTTTCTACAAATACATGCTTGCCAGCTTTCAAGGCATCACACACCAACGCTGCGTGCGAATCATGGCGTGTTGCGATAACCACAAGGTTAACAGACTGGTTTTCAAGGACAGTGTTTTTGTCACTGCTGGCAAAGTCGAACCCGTTAACTTCACCGTGGTGAGAGGCTGAAAGCCCACCGGAAGAGACGACTGTGTCCAGGGTAATTCCGGCTTTTTTCATTGCCGGAATCAGCACTCTGGATGCATAGTTACCTGCGCCTAAAACCCCCGCGACGACTTTGCTTTGAGAAGACGCACCACTACTTCGAGCATTGCGCAGTGGCACCTTCCTCTCAAGCAGCGTCTCTGCCGGATTGTTTTCGTCGTATTCGAGAATGACACCCAGAGCACCTTTTTGATCTGCCAGGCCTTGATAGACTGATTCCGCATCAGCAATGGCGTGACGGCTGGTTATTAACGATGTGACATCTATAGCGCCCGTTGCGATCATTCGCAACACGGCTTCGAAGTTGCGCTTTTCAGTCCAACGCACAAATGCGAGAGGGTAGTCGTTACCTTTTTGCTCGTAGTCTTCATCGTAGTGACCTGGACCGTAAGAGCACGAGACTTGAAAACTGAGCTCTTTTTCGTAGAAGTCTGCCCTACTCAGGTTGAGGCCTGCAACCCCGACCAACACAATTTTGCCACGTTTACGGCTCATTTGTGCAGCATGCGTAACCGGCTCTGACGATGCCGTTGATGCCGTTATTAGTACAGCATCTACACCAATGCCATCATTCATAGATACCACGGTACCCACTGGGTTAGACTTACCATCCAGCGTTACTGTTTCGGCACCAAATTGTTCGGCTAGTTTGAGCTTGGCGGCATCAAAATCCAAGCCGATGACACGGCATCCTTGCGCAAGCAACATCTGTACGGTAAGCAAACCAATAAGACCCAAACCCATTACTACCACCGTTTCACCAATCTGTGGAGATATGAGTCTTATGCCCTGTAAACCAATTGCCGCAACCGGCGTAAACGAGGCGGCCTCAAAAGAGACTGATTCAGGAATCTTCGCAACCAGATTATGTGGCACGCAGACAACTTCTGCATGTGCCCCATTGGAGAGAACTCGGTCTCCGGGTTTGAATTCTGTATCGGCTTCTTCCAGTACAACACCTGCAGAACAATAGCCCATTTGAATGGGCTGATTGAGCTTACTACGTACCGCATCGTAGGTTGCCTGGACGCCGTCTGTTTTGGCCTTCTCCAGTACCATTTTGACTTTCTCTGGCTGCTTGCGCGCTTTCTCAAGCATGCTGGCTTGACCGAATTCCACGAGCATTTTTTCAGTGCCCAGTGATATTAGTGAAGCTCTGGCGCTTATTAGTACGTGTCGACCAGGGCACTTTGGTGACGGAACATCTACGAGGGATGTGTGGCCATTACCGAGATTTTGTACTACTTGTTTCATTTTGCTGGTTCTGCAGATTCCGTGCGCGCATTATCTGACAAAAACTAAAGCGATTGAGGATTAAATGTGAATTTTCGAACGTATGTACCTGATTGTGCCTTGCCGAGGGGGCAATGATGCAGTAAAGAATGAGCTTGCCCGCTATTTTCCCACTGACAGCATGGCAGCCTGAAACCGTCAGGATTTATGCAATACTCGGGTTTAATTTCTTTCGTGTAGTCAAGTGAACCTCCCCAGTACTGACGGAATATCAATTAAGCAGCGTTTGCCATCTCATATTTAACCGGACTTGTATTGCCGA
>Ga0209828_1003138_pt1 | contig 12923 bp, 17 predicted proteins | sample MaitaG_FD_187429 | JGI IMG/M metagenome (GOLD analysis project Ga0209828, IMG submission 187429) | Marine algal microbial communities from Maine, USA - Maine_Asex2 metaG (SPAdes) (version 2) | ecosystem: Host-associated > Algae > Red algae > Unclassified | place: Maine, USA | collected 2015-01-05 | reverse complement strand
ATCTGAGACTACAGATTTAGGAAATAATCTACACGTCGAAGTTAAAATCGGAGACACACCGGAAAATATCTTGATAAAGACAAGCCAAAGCAATCAAGCTGAAGTTATCTACCTCGGATCAATGGCATCATTTAATACAACACCTCTAGGATTCGAAGCAAACTTTTTTAAATGGCTTGGCACGTTGACAGAACTGTTGGATTCAAGTACAAATATGATCGTACCAGGCCATGGAATGCCTGGCAGTAAATTCGAATTACAACAGCAAGCCAACTACCTAAGTGCATGTTTAAAAGCTGACGGACAGATAGAGAACCTCAAAACAGGCGCCTGGCAGGATTGGCAGAATCCAGAATTTCATAAAATAAATGTTGAACGTGCTTTCCAATGCAAAAAAGGAAACTTCAATGAGCTACCAGCAAGCTTCTTAGAACTGCTTAGTTAGCGAGTAAACGCTTAGCCTAGTTTGCTATCAACCTTTGCCATAGCAACTTCTTCATCGACCTCTAAGGCAAATGAAAGCTCTGAAACCAAAACTTTTCGTGCTTTGGTGTACATATTTTTTTCACCAGCAGAAAGACCCTTAGCGTTTTCTCGCAAAGCCAAGTTACGAACAACTTCAGCCACCTGATAAACGTCACCAGATTTTAGTTTTTCTTGATGGTTCTTAAAGCGGCGACTCCAGTTAGCAGGCTCACGGACATCTTTTTTAGCCAAAAGAACCATTAGGTCTTCGACATCTTCATTACTAATTGGAGGCCTCATGCCAACATCATCAGCTTTGTTTACAGGAACACGAACAATCAAATCATCATGAGCTGTTCTTAGAACAAAATACTTTTTTCTGTCACCATTGAGTTCGACCATCTCGGTCTTTTCGATGATAGCTGCTCCATGATGCGGGTAGACAACACGGTCACCTTTTTTAAAACCCATTGATCTCCTAAGAAAGGTCCAAACATCTAGTCTAGCGGAATTAAACTAGGATTCCATTAAGCAAGATTTAAAGTCACACTATTGTTGTGCAAGAGCGGATACAAAAGTTGCAACCACAGTCAGGACCATAGAAAAAGTACCAAGAACTACAACCCAAAAGACTAAGGGCTTACGCACTCTTAAACTTGGAATCCTATCTGGAACAGACTTACTAGAACCAGAAATAGGTTCAGTTTCACTTGCAACTCTTGACGTGGCTTTTTTTCTTGTCATAACTTGACTACCAACGTATCAGACAAATCATCCCAAATTGTTTTTCGTTTTGGATCATTATTTATCTGAAACAAACCATGAACAACAAAGAAAATTGCCAAAGCAACAAATAACAAATACCCGTATGAAAAACCGACTGCTATCCCAAAACCTAGCGATAAGATAGAAATAACAATTAACAAAATAATTCTCTTAAAAAAATTCATAAAAGACAAACCTGCACTGCCTTCTGAAACAACCTCTAAACCAACAAAACTTTTCCCAAAGGTAGAACCCCTAACGGAAAGAGAAACTATTTCATATAACCCAATGGATAAAGCTGAACCAAAGATAACAATAGAACGAGTAACCTCATAGCTCAATGAATCAAAAGCAAGTTCTTCAACCGTTTCGAATAGCACATAGATACAAACCCAAATGCAAAGATCAATAAATCTCGCCATAACACGATCATACATATCAGCGGGTAATCTAACTGAACCATCACCAATAGAATCAGATTGATTTAGAACAGTAGAGTGCCAAGAAGAACCATTCCAATAGCGTTTAGATTCAGGCGGATCGCCCGCAGCTTGGTACCAACCAGCTTTAGGTTGCTCTTTAGATTGTCCCATACAATTAAACTACCCTTAGTCAACCGATATCCAAACAACATCTAAACAAACACCAACGTCAACAATAAATTAAGATCACCTAGATAAAGATCCCATTTGACAATAGAGTAAACTTACAGGTCGAAGAAAGCAGAACCCTAATGAGTCAAACTATTCTAGTCACAGGCGGATCCGGTTACATAGGCAGCCATACAACCATTGCTTTGCTAGAAAAAGGTTTTGAAGTTGTGATTGCAGATAATCTTTCCAACAGCTCTATAAAAGCAGTGCAAGCCATTAAAACAATCACAAACAAGCCCGTCTCATTCGAACAAATTGACCTTTTAGACAAACAAGCCTTAGACCAAATATTTGACAACTACCCAATAGAATCGGTTATACATTTTGCTGGACTAAAAGCTGTAGGAGAATCAGTTGAAGATCCATTGCGTTATTACAATACAAACCTTGTCTCTACGTTAAACCTCCTAGATTCAATGCAAGCTCACAACGTGTGGAATTTAGTTTTTTCTTCATCCGCAACCGTATACGGAATCCCAGAAACCGTTCCCATACCTGAGACAGCCAAAACCTCTGCCATTAATCCATACGGACAAACAAAATTGATGATAGAAAATATATGCAGAGATGTGGCCGCCTCCGAAAAAAAGTGGAACATAAACTTACTAAGATATTTTAATCCAGCCGGCGCACACTCAAGCGGTCAAATCGGAGAAGACCCAACTGGAATTCCAAACAACTTACTACCCTATGTAATGCAAGTTGCAATTGGAGAACTGAAAGAGCTATCAATATTCGGTGACGACTGGGACACTCCAGATGGAACCGGAGTTAGAGACTATATCCATGTAGAAGATCTTGCGTTAGGGCACCTTGCAGCTTTAGAAAACCTAAAAAACGGGGCCCATGAATATAATCTAGGCACTGGCAGCGGCGCTTCCGTATTAGAAATTGTCAAAACAGCTGAAGAAGTTGTCGGTAAAGCAATCCCATATAAAATCACAAAAAGACGACCAGGAGATATCGCAACCTCGCTAGCAGACCCGAGCAAAGCCAATAACGAGCTAAGTTGGAGAGCTGACAGAAATCTAAAATCAATGATTATTGATGCATGGAAATGGCAATCAGAAAACCCCAAAGGGTTCAATACCGATTAGCTCTCTAAAGATTCGTAAATATCTTTACACTCAGGACATATTGGGTATTTTTTTGGATCTCTACTAGGAATCCAAACTTTGCCACAAAGGGCTGTTAGCGGAGTACCTTCTACTGAACTTGAAACTATCTTATCCTTTTTAACGTAATGAGAAAACCTATCATGATCACCCTCATCGGAAAGAACGGGATCTGGTTTGATAAGAGTATCTGTTTGCATTCCTAGATCTGAAAGTTGAATGTCCATAAAAATATTATAGCCAGAAATTATTTAAATATTTATTTGGATTATCTGATTTTCGACAACTAAGTAATCCATAAGAACATCATGGCTTTCCATTGGAATACCGCTTACCAGATGCGCAGCAGATTTAACTACACCAATTTTTACTACGCCATTAGGGACCGCTGCAAGAAAGTGATCATAGAAACCTTTACCTCTTCCCAATCTCTCTCCACCACTACCAAATAACAAACCGGGAACAATCACAACTTCAACTTCCGACGCAGGGATAACGACGGAACCTTCAGCTGGTTCAACAATACCAAATTTGTTCAAAGACATTTTAGAGTCCCCTGGATGAATGGTCATAGAATTGCTCTCAAAAACTGTTCTTGTATAGCCAAGTTTGCTAACGCTTAAGGGATCTAAACTAATTTCATCAGACTTTGAGAGATAACTAATGATCCATCCATCTAAACCATACTGATTTGCTGTAAAAAAGGCCTCCAAATATGCACAATATGGATCTGAAAGCGTAGGATCAAAATTTAGTGCTTTTGCCCATGTTCTTAACTCAGTTTTTTCAAAATCCATTTATATAGACCTTTTGCTAACAAAAATCGTACAGGGTAATGGATTTAGCATAGGTTAAATATCCCGATCTACGTGCATAGAATCTAGATATATGCAAATCTTAGGCTTACTAGTAGTACAGTTTTATTAGGTCATTATGGAATTTGATAAATTCGAAAAACCAAGAAGAGCTAACAGATTCTTGTTAGCTATGTCAGTCTCATCCGTTGCTGCCCTAGTTTTTGCTGTCCCTCTTGCTGTGGCTGCCATAAATGCGCCTAGTAGCAGCTCGAACGAATCGGTAAGAGTCTGGGCTGATGACGGCGCCTCTTATGTCGCTCTAAAAAGTGATCTGGTTAAAGAACCAGCAAAGTCTGAAACTGCAACAAGCCCTGAAGAGAACAAAGTAAAGAAGCAGCCAGCAAGTTCCACTGCAGTTACTATAAACACTTCAGAACGCGAAGTAATCTTAGATCCAGCCCCACCAACTCTAAGCCCCATCACTACTCCACCAACTGTTGTTGCAACAGCTCCTGAAGTTGTTAAAGAGCCAGAGATCCTAGATCCTAATGTAGATCCCATAGCTGATCCTGTTGATCCTGAAATAGACCCAGAAGTAGATCCAGAAGAAGAAGTAGACCCTGAAGATCCTGAGACAGACCCAGAAGTCGATCCTGAAGAAGAAGTAGACCCTGAAGATCCTGAGATTGACCCAGTTGATCCAAAAAATCCATAGAATCTAAATGTGGAAAATTGGAATGATCTAATCAGTTCAGAATCTCAAAAACCTTATTGGAAAACTCTTCATAATTTCATCAAGGCTGAACGCAAAAATACAAACGTCTTACCAGAATCTAAGAACATATTTCGAGCTTTAGATTTAACTGAGCTAAATAGGGTAAAGGCAGTTATCTTAGGCCAGGACCCTTACCACGGAACAGGACAAGCTAATGGACTGGCTTTTTCAGTACATAGAGACCAGAAGATACCGCCATCTCTAAGAAATATTTTTCAAGAGCTAGACGCAGATTTAGGGATCAAGCCTGCCGATCATGGGGACCTCACCAAGTGGGCAGACCAAGGCGTTTTGTTACTAAACACTACACTCACTGTTACTGAAAAAAACCCTGGTTCCCATGCTAACAAAGGTTGGGAAATATTTACCAATAAGATCATTGAAACTATAAATACAAAGTCTGAGACAAGAATATTTATCCTCTGGGGAAATCACGCAAAAAATAAAATTAAACTAATTTCCAACCCTGCACACAGAATAATAAGCAGCCCACACCCATCGCCGCTATCTTCATACCGAGGTTTTTTTGGTTCAAAACCCTTTTCAAAAACCAACGCATTTCTAAAAGCATCTTCGAACAAACCAATTGATTGGCAACTAGATTAAATAGAGAGTTCTGATTTTAGTGACTTTAGATGCTTATCGAATATGTCTTTTAGCTGAGTAGCTTCTGCACCAAATGAATGTAATGGTGAGCGTTCTGTATGAACCTTATTAACTAATACTCGCATCGGGACATTGGGTTTCCATACTTTGCTTGCACCAACTAGTTTTTTGATGTCTTTAACTCTGTCTTCTGCATCATTTGATATAGCTGGCACTCTATTCAAAATTACGCCTGCAAGGTCCAGGTTACGGTTCTCTTTATTCCATACCATATCAATCAGATCTAGAACAGGGCCTACGCCTTGTAGCCCAAAAATCGTTGGTTCTACTACTAGAAGGGCCCGATCAGCGCTGGTAAGAGCATTAGTTGTGTTATGACCTAAAGAAGGTGAACAATCTATTAGAACAAGATCAAAATCATCAGCAACGCCGACTAGAGACTTTTTAAGCCTTTTATAGGTGCTGTCACGTAGAGCGTCGGAATCTCTTTCAGTTAGATCACCCGATGCAGGGAGCAACCAAATATCATCGCTCCAACCCGAAGGCACGATCATAGAAGAGGCTGCGCCTTCTCTATTGGCTTTTATGGCATCACCAGAACCGAAATTCTTAGGTGAAGGGTTTACTCCCAGAGCATAGGTTGCATTGGCTTGTGCATCCACATCTATTACGAGCGTTCTTAACCCTTGTGCCCATGCAGCAGAGGCCAGACCTAAAGTTATTGTGGTCTTACCAACTCCGCCTTTTTGACTTAATACAGCTACTTGACTTGACATATTCTAATATTAGACCAGATCCATTGAATTAATGGTTCAGTAGTACAAAAAGATACGAATAAGTAAAGATTAAATTAAGACATTTTGGATAATAATAAAGTATTTATCCGCCGACAGCAGGTCTTGTTGGCTGGTGTAAATTAATAACTTCAGCGTCTTTTTGACCAAGCTGAGCTCTTAATCTGTTGATTTCTTCTTCGTATTCATTTCTCTTACGTCTGGCAACAGCCAAAGCCGCATCAGCACGAACTACAAGATTTTTCAAGTTAGCAACTTCAGCATTAACTTTTGGATCAAGAGCTGGCTCTGCATTTACCACAGGATAAACACCTGACACATTATTATTTTCTAAATCTGAGCGAAGTGCAAACAATTCGTTTACAGCTTGTGTTCTCTGTCGTTCGAGTTTACTACGACTTGTTGTTAGGCTTTCACGAATCTTTTCATATACTCGCCACTGATACAGCAATGCTGCAGCGCCTATTAAAATACCAACTATTATCCCTATAAGGAGGTTTGCCATTGAGAGACCTTTCTCTTCTATAAACAAACTTTAGCCTAAAAAACGGTGAAGATACAACCACCCACCTAGTTCAACGGACTTATATTGTTATGTTGAACTACATAAAACGCTAAAGCATGCGACATATACTGTATATAAACAAAAAAATAAACCAAGTTTTTTTTAATATAAATGACTAGAAATCGAAAATATTCGGGCGATAAGCTAATTATTGTCTCGGATTTGCTGTAAAGCCCAATCAGCATGCCCATCGCCACTTATTTCGCTTTTGTATTCTCCAAGTAAAAGCCCATTAGAAGAAATTACAAATGTTGACCGTTTAGGAGGTAGAGGACCAAATCTTTTTACTCCAAATATCTCAGCGATTTTGTCTCCTTCATCAGATAAAAGCGGATAAGTAAGGTTATTTTTTTCTGCAAAACTTAATTGAGAACCAACTGAATCGGAACTTACCCCAATAACTCTGACATTTAGATCTTTAAAGTCAGATTCAAGGTCGCGAAAATGACAACTCTGTTTTGTACAAAGAGGAGAATCAGCTTTCGGATAGAAAAACACCACCAAAGATCCATCTGAAATTAATTCAGATAATTTTTGCTCTTCTCCGTTTTGGTCAATGCCAACGAACTCTTCAACTTTTTCACCAATATTTAAAGCCATGGCCTACACACTAATCTAACTAATCAAAAAGGTGTCGGTTTATTTTTTAATGTCTTTTGGATCCGGATGACCAAGATCAAGCAAGGCTTGTGCCCCACCTATCCAATCGTCTCGTTCAATTCTTCCAGGGAAAGCTGATATTGCATCTGTAACTTTTATAATATCTTCTTTAGTAAAGGCAGCAATCTGCTCCCAAGAGGTAATCTCAAAGCTGTGTAAAGTCTTTTCCATAACTGGTCCAATACCTTTTATAACTTTTAGATCATCAGAATGATCAGAGCCCGGGGTGCCTAGCTTTGTTGTACCTTTTATCCAAGATGAAGAATCAGAATCATTGGAAACTGAAGCTGTATCTCTATCGCTTTCTTCAAGCTCAGCGATACGTTTCCTTTGGCCATCTATTGTTGAAAGGTGACTCTTGGTCTTTTCTTGATTAAGCTTTAAACTCGATTTACTTGCTTCTAAACTTTTCTGAACTTTAGATAATTCAGATTCAGAACCATCAGCCGCACAAATTTTTTCAGAAAGTTCTTTGATCTTAGCGTCTTTTTGACTGATTAAAGTTTCATCTACATTAGCAGTAGAAACAGATAAATTCTTGAACTTAGCTTCATACTCGGATACCTTGGCGTTTGAAGAAACCAATTCTGACTCTAATGCTCTAATGCGGCCGACAGCTTCAGTTGTTCCCGCCATTGATGCTTTTACTGTTTGAAGTTCTTTCTCTAAAACCGGAGCAGACTCTGCTTTTGCTCTCAGATTTAAAACTTCTTCACGCAGGTCGATTACTTCAGATTCTAAGTTTGCAGCTTGTCCAGCTTTTTCTTTTAAGGAACTCACACGGGTCTCGATAGTAGATAAACGCTCTAGCTTCCTCTTTAAATCGGGTACAGTTTTTTCTAAAACTCGAGCACGTTCTTCAGCCGCCTTTAAAGAACTAACTCTTAACCTTAGACGTTGATTTTCTTCTTCTAACTCAGAACTTTGGATAGTTGAATCATTAGTGCTAATAAACTTTCGTTTAAAATAAAAATAACTAACGGCTAAACCAATTAAAAAACACAGCAATAGAGCCATAAAGACTACACCGGTCAAAAGTTGAAAAGATAAGGCAATCATAGGTTTCCTTTCGATTGATCACATATTATATTTACTTGCTGAATAAAACTTTTCATGAAAGCTCCCACTCTATTCGACGATTTAGTTGTTTGTTTTCAGCTGAATTGTCTTCTACTTTTAATTCTGTCTCTCCCCTGCCCTCAGTAGTTAAGCGGTCTTGAGAGATACCTTTTTCAATTAGGTATGTAACAACAGCGTTAGCTCTGCTCTGACTTAGCCAGAGGTTATCTGCTGCTTCTCCATCAGAATCTGTGTGGCCTACGATTAAAAACTTGCTAGTAGATTCTGATGCTTCTATTAAGCTAAAAGCTGAATCTAATGTCTTTCTGGATTCAGCTGTAATTTCTGAGCTACGTGGAGAAAATTGTATTGGCTCAAGCACAAATAGTGCGTTTAATTCCTGGAGTGAGTCTTCAGTAAGCGTTGTCGAAGGCATTACAACAACTTCGTCAGAAGCAGGAGACTTTGTTTCAGAAACATACTTTACAGAGCGTGTCATCGAAAGGTCGCCAACAGCGGCCAAAGCTTTATCTGACAAATCAGCGGGGCCAGATAAAACCACATTTAGCCCATCTACAGCTACTTCAACATCACTCAGAGATTCATCTAAAGCAACTTTATTTTCTACCTGATTAGCAACTTGATTAGAAAGACTATTGGCTACCCACATTGAAGCAAATAATAGAACCACTACGAATGGTAGAAATATCAATAACTTTCTGTAAAAACTCATTCAGAATGACTCCAGCTATATTCCCCTACGACAAACAATAACATACCTGATTGTCGAAGCTATTTGAGAAACTGAAACAGTATTGAAGTATTTGGGCTGCTAATGAATATTAATCAGCGATCCAAGATTCTAAGAACATACCAGAACATAGTCATTAATGATGCAAACAAGCTAACAGCTGCCCCAACAAATGCCCATTCTGGATATTCTTTATAAATTCTTTGAGTGCTATATAAGATTGATGCTCCTGCAAAAACAATCATTGCTACTGAAAATATTGTGCCAAGGTTAAAACCAAAGACTAAGGAAGCAACAATTAGACCAAGGGCTCCGAACCCAACCCACATCAATATTGGACGCATAAAAGAAAGATCTTTTTTAGTAACCATTGCAATAATGCTGAGACCAGCAAAGCCAACAGCAGTTATAAATATTGCACTAACAACAGTAGAATTTCCAGATTCTTTCTGAAACGCTCTGTGCAACATAGGAGCAAATATAAGTGCTTCAGCCAAAGCCATGGCAACCAAGGCACCATATTGCATAGCGGGGTTTTCAAGATTATGAGCTGATCTTGAAGCAATCATGGAAACTATCCCTACACCACCAAGGATGCCCAGCCAAGCTATCGAACCGTTTCTAGCAATAAAATCATACATTATTTGATCTACACCAAGTGAGAATAATATAAATTCGAATAAGACAAACAAGCCAATAGCTAGACCAAGATGTTGATAAACCTTGACCAAAAAGGTTGCACGAACGTCTTCAGTTGCAGAAATAACCGGAGTGTACGATTGCGTAGATTGATATTGCATAATTAAACCTCCAAAGGCTTACCGGTAACTGTACCAGCAACACGCCTTATCTAAGAATCTGTAATAGAACTGAAAAAAACAACATACATTTACATTCAATGAGGTCGGTCCGACTCTGATCCAACGAACTCAGTAAGCCGAGCAGACCTAGCCCCATTTTTCTTTTTGGATTGCTTCGGTATGTACACCCAGTTCTATAAGTGTTTCATCTATGAAGTCTACAAATGCATTGGGACCGCAAAGGTAATAGCGATGTGAGGCCACATCGGCAACAAATTCTAAAATGTCTTGTTTAGTTATTCGGCCTGTCGCATTTTCACCTCTGGTTATTTTTGTAATGGCCGCAATTCCACTCGGTCCAATTTCGTCTGTAAACCAGGCAAGCTCATTTGTTCTTACTGAATACATCAGTTTAGCTTCGCTGTCATATTCTTTTGCCGCTCTCCACATTCCTCGCAATGGAGCTATCCCAGACCCTCCCCCGATTAAGACTGTTGGTGTTTTTGAGCTCTCTTCGTTGTAAACAAATTTGCTACCAATTGGTCCACGAACCTCTAATAAGTCGCCGACTTTTACTTCGTCAACCAAGTAGGTGGAGACAATTCCACCTTCAACTCTTTCAATCGATATTTGTGGCTTATCACTGGGGCCCGATGAAAGAGAGTAGCTGCGTACAATTTTTCCTTCTGCACCACCTAATCGAACATCAATGTGTTGCCCAGCCAAGGCACCCTTCCAATCTGGTATTTCAAACGTTAAATGTTTACCTGAACCACCTAATTCAGTTGCGTCTATTACTACTGCTTGACTCCATGGGAACCTTGCCATAAGACATCCTTTCAAAAGCGACTCCTACAGATACTAACCTAGAGTATCGTCTCAATATTCCAAGGTTGAACTCAGATCAGCTAACTTCACTCAAATTGATTTAACAATAATGTGTCTGGAATAGCACATTACTCCGTCCGAACTGCTTGTATAATGATGTGGGCGTAAAGGGTGGACGATGGTATAAAAAAGTCTTGAAGAATTCAGAGCTAAAGATGTTGGCACTATCAGAGCAACAACAGTCGGATACGATAAGAAAAATTATGTTGTTAAGGCCCTTGCCACTGCCAACGGAAAAGAAAGAGCTATAACAGTCCACTCTGGAACTAAAGAAGAAGCAATCCTTGTACGTCATGCTCTAGCGTTTGCAATGGAATTTAAACCTGATTTCCTGCTATCACAAATTTATGCATCTTTAATAGTCTTTGAGACTGAATTCTATGGACCATCTAAAAATAAAGTAGATACAAAAACAATAGACGAGACAAAGACATTCCTGGCAGATCTGGTAGCCGACTACTCACTAATATGTCAAAATTTTGCTTCGCATGTCAGCGAGTCCGATTGGGAAGCTCTTCTTAAGAAAGCAACAGGACTGCTAGACGAGCTGATAGCAGCAAGCCAACCTAATGTTGATCAAAACGCACACATTAATCAAATGTTAACAACAATAATTACTGGCGCAACAAGCTCTACTCCTGATTCAAGCCACACTGTAATTAACGTTCTTTTCACAACTGAAGGTGAAGAACCACGATCCTTAGGAGTTTTTAGGTCTCAACACCAGTTTCAAGCATTCTTAGAAACTCTTTATAGAGAAAGCCTGGTTCCCGCAGATGGTTTCTTGTTTGGTGCAACACTAAGAATCTACAACGATATGACCTTCTCTCCCTCTGATGAAGCTTACGCCATACAGATAAATAGCTCTGGCGCTCTAAAACAAATGCCCATCAGAGGAGATAATTTCGAAGCAATGCTTGAGCTCACAAACGATAAAATTGAACAAGGAAAGGTCTGCCTAATTGGGATAGACCCAGAGTTACTTAGAGACCGCACAAAGAAGCTACCTCCTACTCCAAAGACCCAAGCTCCGCAACCAAAAGAACCACCAGCTAGAAGTAAAGAAACATTCGAAAAACGGCGACCGGCTACAACGAATTTAGTCGAAATATCTGATGACAAAATCTGGTTACCAGCTAAAACACTATTCAGGAAATTGGACAAAAACCTTGCAAAAGTTAGACAAGCAAACGATATGCAGTTTACAGTTAGGGATGGCAGTGAAGGCGAAAAAAGATACGTTATAGAAGCCACTGGAACTCGAACTAAAGGCTATAAAAACGAATCAGATACTTTTACTGAAATAGTTCGCGATATGTTACTACTAACAGAACACTCAGGTACATTAGACAAGCAAATTCCCGGGTGGGTTAGTTCAATGATACCAATAGACCAACCTCCTACTTTGCCCTTCACCTGGCAAGCTAAATCCTATGATGGTTGGTTTTTAGATTTAGCTGATCGTGCAAGAATACACATTTTGAAAACACTCTATTTTCTTGGGCGAGAAGAATCATTAGCCAGTCTAAATGCGTTTGCTCTTACTTTAGGTGCTGTATCTGTTTCTGGAAAACAATCTCTCTTTTTTCTACATCTAGATAAAGATCCTAAAAATTTAAATTTGATGATTGAAAAATATAATAAATCAAGAGTTGTCAGGCCAAATCAATTTAACGACTTTTTTGACACTAACAATAGTATGCTCATCAATCCAGTAACCAATGAATCAATCAATGTCCCTTTTGGAGTAGTTCATAACATTTTTAAAGATCCTTTTTTTGGAGTTGAAAAGTTGTATTATAAAAAACCGATACCAGAACAACCTTGGTTAATTCTTAGAGACAATGGCGACGGAACTATTGGATACAGACAGTTTGGTTCGGAACCTGTTGATCTAGAAGCTGTAAAAGAAATTGCAAAAACGAGGTTCAGAGGAAAAAATGTTGTTTTCCCAGCTATAGATGCTGGCCCGGGAGTTAGAGAACAAGCCGTAAGACTCTAACTTCTTATCCATTTAGGATCTAAGCCTCAATTGTCCTGACTGGATAATCCATAACCTTTTTGTCTCTAGTAATCAAAGTGAGCTTTCCTCAGCAAGGCAATTTTAGATCAATCACCCAGGCAAACAGGGCAATTTGGCCCTACGCTCAAATTTGGTATCCTTGGTATAATATTGATAAGTGGGAATTAGTTTGAAGACATCAAATTAATAAATATAAAAGGCGTAGTC
>Ga0209828_1003133_pt1 | contig 12938 bp, 7 predicted proteins | sample MaitaG_FD_187429 | JGI IMG/M metagenome (GOLD analysis project Ga0209828, IMG submission 187429) | Marine algal microbial communities from Maine, USA - Maine_Asex2 metaG (SPAdes) (version 2) | ecosystem: Host-associated > Algae > Red algae > Unclassified | place: Maine, USA | collected 2015-01-05 | reverse complement strand
CGCTGGCTCTGTTCCGCGACGCGGCCGAGACCCGTGCCGACCATTTGATAGGTGTCGAGCAGTGGCCCGACGGGAACGCGCAACGCGCCCGCCGCCTCGCTTTCCGGTTTGTCGCCAAAGGCACCGACGCGGTGGATGATCCCGCCGTTGCGGTCTTGCAAGGAGATGCTGGTGCCCTCTTCGACATCCTCGGGCAACGAGGCATGCAGCCGGGCGAGGAGCGCGACGGTCTCGAGTTCGACGCCGTAGACCAGACCGCGTTTGTCGTCGAACACCACGCCGAGTTGGTACAATTGGTCGAGCCAGTGCCAGGAAATCCAACGCGTCGAACGCTGCGGACTCCAATCGCTTTTGCCGGTCCGCTTGGCTGCCTGCGCGAGGGTTTCCTGGATTGAGTATTCTTTGGGGGACGGTGGCGCCTGTTGGCCTTTACCGGTTGCCTGAGGTTTGGCCGGAACCGCCCCGCCTTTAATCGTGGTCTTCGTCTGGCCGGCAGGTGCGGGAATGGCGAAGGGCTTGTTCGCCTCTTCGAGTTCGCCGATCGGGGCGCGCCATTCCACCGAACCGTCGAACAGCAAGTCGTAGCGTTCGGTGAACTCCACCTTTTCGCGGTCGGCCGCCCGACCGACTTGCGGATGCAGCAAGACTTGGTTGCGGTTCCAGATAAAGGTGTTGCGCACCAGCGGATTCTCGCGTTCGAGGCGGATGAGTTCGGTGGCGAGTTCGGACACGGCCAAGTCGGCGGGCAAAGCCAACACCTCGTCGAGAATGGTTTCGCGCAAACCGGCGACGGTGATCCGAATACTGTCGGACGCGAGTTCGAGGCGCTCGCGCGCGGCGATGTCCGCCGCCTGTCCAAGCCTCGATTGTTCGCGGTTCAGCAGGCGCATCGTGAGCACACCGAACAGCACCGTGAACAACAGCAACAGACACCAAGTGATGAGGATACGTCGGGTTCCCATGATTCCTTATAGCATAAAGTGGTTGCGGCGAGAGGGCCTTAGAAATCCCATAGCCGAACCGTTTTTGCTTCACCGGGTCGGGTCCATTGCAGCAGCCGGATCGAATCGATCCGAACTTGCTCGCCAGCTTGAGCGGGATCGATCCGCAAGGCCGTCATCCGGTCCTCGCCCACCTCGAACGTCGTTCGCCAAACGCCGCTGTCGCGACTTGTTTGCGGCACAAGAGCGGATCGCTCTTTGCCGAACGCCGGTTGGGCCCGACTGGCCCAGTAGACCGCGACTGGCGAACGCACATCTTGCGTCATGTGAATTTCAACCGTGAGTTGCCCGGTCGCTTTTCCAAAATCCGTGGTGCGGAGGTTGGGATCGCGGCCGGAAATATTGACGAGGAGCGCATCATCCACGCGCCGGAGAACGGCATCCTTGTTGCCAGTCCAGCCGTGGGCGGTGGCCACATAGTCGGGGTTCGGAACGGGAACGAGAGAGGCGGTTTCGCTTAGATGATCAGCGATCAATTGATTCAACTCCATGACCAAGTTCGAGTGGTTCGCGGAGACATCCTCGGACTCGCCGGGGTCGACTTCGAGGTCGATCAAGCGCAGGCGATCCGCTTGATCCGGACCGTCGGCATAAAAGCGGGTGAGTTTCCAGTCGCCGCGTCGAACCGAGGTGCCGGCAATGGTTCCGGTGGCGGGCGGGCCGTGGGGGAAATGGCAAAACAAGGCGCGGGTTTGTTCTATCGCCTGGCTTCCCTTGAACACCGGGAGCAAGTTGACCCCGTCCACCACTTGGCCCGGAGCCGCCGGCGCACCGGCGGCAGCCAAGGCGGTCGGGAACAAATCGATCGAACTCACCAAACCGGCGTTCTCCGAACCCGCGTCAATCTGTCCGGGCCACGCAGCGATGAACGGCACCCGCTGCCCGCCTTCATTGATGTTTCCCTTGCCGTTGCGCAGCGGGTGATTGTTGGTGGCCAGCTTGTTCGCAGCAACATTGTATTCGTTGCCGCCGTTGTCCGAGGTGAACACCACCAAGGTGTTTTCACTCAGGCCGAGTTCATCGAGTGTGGTCATGATCCGACCGACATTGTCGTCCAGCGTTTCGACCATGGCCGCCATCACCGGGTTGTCGCGTGGCGCGCCAAGCGGCAGGCCTTTGGCTTTCTCAGCGTACTTTTCGATCAGCGCGGGCTTCGCTTGGAACGGCGCATGCACGGAGTAAAACCACAGGTTCAAAAAGAACGGCTCCTCCGCTTTGGCGCGCGCCTCAAGCCAGCGAACCGACTCGGTGGTGATGACATCGTCAATGTGCGAACCCGGCGGCGCTTTCGGAATCGTGTCGATCGGCCACGGGGCAAAGAACCCGCCGGGCGGCCCCGGATGTTCGCGACCGCCGACCACGTAATCGAAGCCTTGCTGCTCGGGAAAGTACGGTGCGCGTCCGAGGTGCCATTTGCCGACGAAGGCGGAACGGTAGCCGCGTAAGCGGAGGCGTTCGGGGATGGTCTCATAGACGTTCGGGAAGCGGGTCCGCGTTTGTGGTTCGACAGCGGGCTTGGTCGACTTCGCGGTGGTCCCGACGCTCGGGTTCATCACCACCGTCGGCAGATGGCAGGCTGGCGTGGTGAGCCGGATCCGGCCGGGATACTGACCGGTGAGAATGCTCGCGCGGGTCGGCGAACACAGCGGGCTGGCCGCGTAGGCGTTGACGAACCGCATGCCGCGTTTGGCCAGCTTGGCGATGTTCGGGGTCTCGTAAAAATCTTCGACGGGTTCAAGATAGGGCGTGGTGTCGGACCAACCGAGATCGTCTGCAACCATGAAGACGATGTTCGGCCGGCTCGGCTTCGCGACGGTTTTCAGTTCGGTCGCAGTCTCGTCAAAATAGGCCGCCGCCAGTTTTTCATGGTCGGCTTCGGCGGAGGTTCCGATCGATTTGTAGACATCCCAGCCCAGTTTTTTGCGTCCGGTCTCGTCCATGATTCCGAGTCGAAGCCCGCCTTCACGGTCGGGCATGTCTTGGTATCGATGCAGATGAAACGCCTCCACCGTCGGCATCTTGGGTAGTTTTCTGAACGCATAGATCAGCCCCGCCGCCTGCCGGCGTTGGTCTTCGACACTCAAGGTCGGCGAGTTGAAGCCCTGTTCGGAGAAGAGGATGGCGCGCGGCTTGCCGTTTAAGAGGAAGCGGTCCTGAGCGAGAAAGGCGGGCAACACCTCCATGTTTTTTGGCGTGATGTAAGGGGTGTCAAAGTCGTGACGAAGGTCCGCGTCGTTCCAGGTATCCGGCACTCTGAGATTGCGCGGATATGGATGAGTTGCGACGCCCCATTCGAAGTCCCCCTCGGCCCGCGCCATTTCGGCAAAGAGTTCGAGCATGTCCCGAACGACGTAGGTGCCCTGCCCCGAACTCTGCTTGGTCCAGTGGTGGGTGAGCGAGATGAAAGTCCGCGCGTGGGGATCGTGCCGGCGCATCGTCGCAAACACCGAACGCATCGAACGCATGTAACTCTCAAGATATCGACCCAGCGGTTGGTCGCCCATGTTCGTCCAGGTGCCGGCTTGGTCGATCTCGTTGTGGAGAACCCAGTTGCTGATGCGCACCTCCGGTTTGGCGAACTCGCGGGCAAGCGTGTGCAGCGCCGCGCGGTAGAAGCGGGCCCCTTGCTCCGTCGCAAGATTCGGCATGGCAAAGGTGCCGCGGGATTCGGCCTCGGGGTGGGTAAGCGGATTACCGGAGCGGTTTCCGACCAGCAGGATCGCGGTGACGATGATGTCCTTCTCGTTGAGGCGTTTGACGGTGCTGATCTTGTCGCGCAAAAAACGGTCGTTGATGTAATAGCTGTGGCCTTCAAAGCGGAACGGCGTTTTCCGGGGACCCGGTCGCGTGGAGATCAGCCCGTCGAGAACGACGTTCACGGTCGCGTGCTGGATACCGAGTTCGAAGATGGGGTGGTTCGGATCGCGGATGACCGGAATGCCGCCCAACCCTTTCTGGTGGGTCGCCTGCAATTTGCGGAGCGGTTTGGCGCCCTTGGCGACGGGGCGATAGCGGCCATAGCGGCCATAGCGGCAATGCGATGCTGGAGTTCCGTCAGCCCGGTCGAGGCGCCAACGCGACAGGGCACGATCGGCGGCGGCACCTTTATCCACAGACGATGCCGCGTTCGGAAAGCGCGGGAGGCGGAGCGTGAAGGGGCCCTTCGGTATTTCTGCGTCGACCCGCTTGCCGGCGTGATGCGACGCGGTGGCCATGCCGAGTTCGACGAGATAAACGCGCTCCTTGGCCTGCCCGACAATCCGAATGTCGTTGGTGCCTAGGGTCACCTCGGTGATCTCGTTCGGATACCATTCCCGAAGGTAATTGAGGTAGGCCTCGCTGTCCGCTTGTCGTTCGCGCGCTCGGGCTTCGCGGTTTGCAGCCAAGTCGCGCTCTTCCTCCGTTGGAGCACGCAGCTTGAGGTTTCGAATCCGAACGCTGTCGCCCGTCTTGCCTTTCAGCGTGAAGTGGAAGCGCAGAGCGGGATGGCGTTGCGGTCGGGCCCCCGCAGTGAGGTCAAAAGCGAAGGGCTGCCAGGTCTCGGCAAACGGCAGCGGCTTCGAATCCGACTGGGCCATGCTGCCGTCCGGTCTCTTGAATTTCAACGTAAGCGAACGCAGCCCGGCCGGGGAAAAATAGTCGAAGGCCAAGACCGTTTGCTTGTCCGGATCGAAGGCGGCTGGAACCGGTGCACTCCAAAAATGCGGACTCGGCCCGGTGATCTTGAGTTCTTGAACGCCCTCGCCCATGCGCGACACCTCAACCGACTTGAACGGTCCCGCGGCCAAAGGTATCTCGTCGCCGAAGGCCGTCGCGAGCCCTAGCAGAAAAAGCAGCGGAAGGATGGGCCGGACGACGAAAGAAAAAGGCGGAGAGGAGATAGAGGAAGCCATCATTCACTCAGGGGTAGATCGATCATAGCCGGCGCGGTTGTTCGAACGCTTCAAATTGTACGAGTCGTTGCGCATTTGCTTTTGGAACATGTTGTCGAGCTTGTTTTGTTCGACCTGCTCCTCAACCACGCGAAGTTGCATGGACTGCTGGCGCAGTTCCGGATCCTGATAGCGGTTGCCGGCGCGTTCGAGCGCGTCCGAGTTTTTGTTCAACACGGTCCATGCGTCCTTCGAATTTCCTGAGGCATAATATTCCAGCGCCTTTTCCTGCGCGAGGCCGGCATTGGTGAGATAGGTCGCTTTTTTGACCGCCGGCACATGCGAACCCTGCACCGCCGATTTGTCGGTGCTGAAGCCGACCTGGGTTTGCGCGTCGACGCGTTCGACCTTGTAGGTGATGCCGTTGCGGAAATCCGCCCAGGCGTTGGCGATGGTGGTGGTCGGACTAGGCGCGTTCGCGGGCATCAGCACCTCGATCAACGCGGTGTTGTCGCCGGCATAGAGCTGGTTCATCGGGATGTTTACGAAGTTGGCGTTGATCGTTCCATTGCGGCCGAGCACTTTCACCGGGGTCACGCCGGCGAGGCATTCGACGTTGAGGTCGACGTCCTGGGCGACGATTTGCAGCAGGTCGGCCATCTCGGTTTTCAAGATACCCGGGAGCTGCACCTCGCGTTCGGCGAAGTGGAAATTGCCGTCGCTTTTATCGGCCAGCCGGGTGAGCAGATCCTCGTTGAAACTCTCGCCGATGCCGATGGTCGAGACCGAGATGTTTTCTTTGAGCAGGGAGAGTCCAAGGCGTTCGAGCAAGCGCGCCGAACTCGGTCCCTCGTTCGCCGCGCCATCGGAGAGCACCACGATCCGGTGCACGAACGCGCGTTCCATGTTGCGCCGGATCTCGGTGGCGGCCCGGCTGAGTCCGCCGAACAAGGAAGTGCCGCCGTCGGCCGAGATCGCGCGGATCTTCGACTCCAACGCAGCGACATCGGTGACCGCCTGGCTCGGCACCAGGGTTTCCATTTGTTTGCCGAGCACAATCAGAGAAAACCAATCTTGCGGACCGAGTTCGTGCAGGGCTTCGACCGCGGCTTTCTTGGCTTGGTCGAGTTTCGAACCCGCCATCGAACCCGAGCCGTCCAACACCAAACAGAGATTCACCGCCGGTCGATTGGCCGGCGTCGCCAGGTTCGGGGCGTTGACCACGACTTGCAGCACCGCGGTCGTTTTTGTGTTCGCCGAAAACAAGCGCTGACTCGGGTTCACATAACAGCTGAAATTCAAGGCGGCGGGATCCATGGGTCCGAGAGTTTTGTTCCCCACCACCGAGGCGGGAACCGGAGACGCAGGTCCGCAGACCGTCACGGCGTTTGTCGCTTGGACTGGAGAGGCCGCTTGGACGGGAGAGGTCGCTTGGACTGGAATGGTCACCTCGGCTGCTTGAGGGACTGCAGGTTGAGCCGGGACTGCAGTTTGAGCCGGAACCTCAACGGGAACGGCCGTCGCTTGCGGCGCTGGTGCCACACCTTTTTGTGCCCTGGAAAAAAGGCCGAAGGCGAAAAAGCCCAGCAGGGAAAGGAAGACCGTCACGGTTGGATTTGTCATCATAGGAAGGTACTGGTTCCGTCGAGTTCTGTCCTCTTTGCCTGGTAAAACAATTGTAAAAACCCTGTAAAACACCGAGGCCGCTGCTAAGCCGAGCAGGAATGGATGACCCGCTTCCCCCCCTCGCTGACCGCCTCGGCCGAACCCACTTCGAACGCCGCCGCCGCTTGGAAGACCGCCCCGGACACGGCCATCGCGGCTGGGTTTCACGCGCCTCCCGACTAATCCGCTGGCTTTCACGCACCACCGGACTGCACGCCATCGGCCAAGCCAACGCCTTGCGTTTTGCCATCGAGGAACACACCTGGACCCTGCCGGTTCGGCGACCGATCACACTGCTCCAACTCACCGATCTGCATTACCCGGGTGACGAGTCTGCCCCGGCAGCGAAAGATTCAGACCAAGATTCCCTGCAAGTCCCCCACCCCTTCGCAAACGCGCTCGCGGCCGCGCTCGCGCCGCTGAGCTGGGACATCTGCGTCCTCACCGGCGACTACCGTTTTCCGGTGCGCGGCGACATCGAACCGGCAATGAACGGACTGCGCCAACTCCGCCGCGCCATCCCGGGTCCGATCTTTGCCGTGCTCGGCAATCATGACAGTCTCTCGATGGTCGAACCGATGGAGGCCATCGACATCCGCGTGCTGCTCAACGAGTCGGTCGAGGCCGAACCCGGTCTGTGGTTTGTCGGCGTTGACGACCCGGCCCAGTTCAAGACCGACGACCTCGAACGCGCCCTGTCCGACATCCCCGAACCCGCGCCGCCCGCCGAACCCGGACAGCCCGCCAACGACCGTGCGCTCGTCATGCTCGCCCACGAATGTTCCGGCTACGCGGAGGCCGCCGCCGCCGGCATCCACCTGCACCTTTCCGGACACGGTCACGGCGGCCAAATCTGCCTCCCCGGCGGCTTCCCGCTGATCCATAATCTGCGCGCGCCGCGACGCATGAACAGCGGCCCGTTCGAACACCACGGCATGCACGGCCACGTCTCGCGCGGCACCGGCAGTTGCGGGGTCGACATCCGCTTTTTCTGTCCGCCGGAAATCACCTTGCACCATTTGAAGCCAACGGATGGATGACGGCAAGCTCAACCCCTACCAAGCCCCGAAGATCGGTAGCGGTTGGCAAAAACCAGAATCTACCGGCAACCCGCTTTTAATTTTAGCGACCCTCCTCATCATCTGCAATGCGATGACCGATCCCGAACTCAATCCTTACGCCTCACCCCAAGCCGATCCCGCTGGCTCGAAGGTCCGATCCACCTCGCCGCGTAACCCCTTGACCATTCCCGCCGTCTGCCTGATTGTATTGGCCAGGACCTGGGTGTCGATCATCAGACGATCGCTCACGACCAGTCTCCACCATCGACGGTTCCAAATTCCTCCAAGACCTTGTCGACTTCCGGATCTTCAACCCACGAACCACGAAGGTGGTCTAAATCGGTGTACCGAAGCGGTTCGGGGCAATACCCCAGCCCCCGCTGACCGCTTCAAGAGGGAGCTTGTTGATCGACTTCCCCTCGCGGGACGCCCGCTCACGAACCACGTGATCGAGTTCGGCAGACACGTCACGCACTGTATATTGGATGGATTTCAACAGTCATCGACCCAATCTTTCTGGGGTCATTGCGACGGCATTTACTGCTGACGCAAATTTATCGATGGCCCGGACTCATGAATTGAGTTCCAAATCCTCGCCAATTTTACGGCGATTTCTCTTGCCTTTCCGCACTTACTGACCGATTAGTAAACAATGTCGACGAGGCCCCGAACCACCCCGCAAGGATCGAAAGACCGTCCGCAGCAGCCCCTGCCGCTACCAGGGCAACCGCTGCGCGACCTGACGCCGGAGCTGCTCGGAAAACATCTGAGTCACACCGCGTTCGCCTTCAAGGGCTACAACGTGGAGAACCTCGGCAAGACGCCGGAGTTGCTCGCCCACCCGCGCTACAGCGGCATCGTCGAACGCACCTTGAACGAGGCCAGCGAGGTTTGTTCGGACGTGATGCAAACCCCGGTCGATCTGCTCGAACGGGTTCGAACCCGCCACGTCGAAACGCTCGCCGACTACCACGAATCCATCATGCTGGTGATGGCCGCCGAACTGGCGCAAATCGACATCCTGCGCGAACACTTCGGCATCGAACTCGCCGAGGCGAACATGGCCTACGGATTTAGCATGGGCGAACTCGCGGTGCTCGCCGCCACCAATGTGCTCACCATGCGCGACGCGGTGGAGATTCCGCTGAAGATGTCCAAGGACGCCGCCGAACTCGCGCGCGATGTGACCCTTGGTGTGATGTTCTCGCGTTCGGGCAAGATAATCGACCGCAACAAAGTTCGCGACCTGTGCACCAAGATCAACGCCGAACGCCAAGGCGTGATCGACGTCTCCACCTACCTCGCTCCGAACTCCATGTTGTTGCTCGGCCAAGGCGACACCATCGACCGCTTCAAAAAACGCCTCGGCGAAATCAGCGACGAGCGCATCGCCATCCGCAAGAACAGCGACAAGTGGCCGCCGCTGCACACCTCCATCGTCTGGCAACGCAACATCACCAACCGCTCGCAAGTGCTGATGCAACAAATCCAAAGCGGATTCACCGCTCCGGCGGTGCCGCTCTATTCGATGGCCACCGGCGACTTCCCTTACGACGGCACCAACACCCGCGAAATCGTCGGTCGCTGGATCGACCAACCGCAACGACTCTGGGGCGCCGTCGACACCACCCTCGCGCGCGGCGTGAAAACCGTGATCCACGTCGGCCCCGCACCGAACATCATCCCCGCCACCTTCAAGCGCCTCGCCGCCAACGTCGAGGCCATGGCCAAGTCGGGTCGATCGCGCATGCCGGTGCAAACCTTGTCGCGCATGGTCGAACGAAAATGGCTGGCCGCGATACTACCGAAACGGGTGAACCTGCTACGCGCACCAACCGTGCGCCACATCAATTTGGAAGACTGGCTGCTGCAACAGGAGATCGACCATGAAAACCATACAGACACCGCCGCCGCACGCGAAAGCGCCGACAGCGAACTCACCAGCGCCAGCGCCTGAACCCAACCATCCCAAGCGTACCGCACCGGGCCGTGCCTCGTTCGGCGAACGACTGATCCGCAACTGGGATCGCTTACAAAAATGGCCCGGCGGACGCTGGCTGTTCAGCCGCATGATCGGCGTCTTAGTCCCCTACTCCGGCAGCATCGGCGCCCGCGTCGAATCCCTCCGCCCCGGCTTCGCCCAACTGTCCTTGCGCGAACGCCGACGCGTCCGCAACCACCTGCGCAGCGTACACGCCATCGCCCTCGCCAACCTCGGCGAATTAACCTCTGGTATGGCCGTCCTCTCCGGCCTGCCACCGCGAACCCGCGGGATTTTGCGCGGCATCAACGTCCGCTACGAGAAAAAGGCGCGCGGCAAACTACTCGCCACCTGCAGTTGCCAAGTGGTCGCTCCGACTGAAAATACCGAAGTTGAAGTGCAAGCGGAGATCCACGACAGCGCTGATAATCTGGTCGCCGTGGTCACCGCCCTGTGGATCATCGGACCGGAGAAAACATCATGACGACCAGCCCTATCGCAACGCCGCCCGGCTCTCGAAGCCAAGACAACGAGTTCACCCGCCTGCTCGGCATCGAACGCCCGGTCATCTGCGGCGCCATGTACCCCTGCTCCAATCCCGAACTCGTCGCCGCCGCCTCCGCCGCCGGCGGCATCGGCATCGTGCAACCGGTCAGTCTCACCTACGTCTATAAACACGACTACCGCGAAGGCCTGCGCCTGATCCGTTCGCTGATGGATCGGCCCGACCGCCCCATCGGCGTCAACATGCTGATCGAAGGCAGCAACGCCACCTACCGCAAGCGACTCGAACAATGGCTCGATATCTCGCTCGAAGAAGGCGTCCGCTTTTTCGTCACCGCGCTCGGCAACCCGCGCTGGGTAGTCGACCGCGTCGCCCAGGTCGGCGGGGTCGTCTTTCACGACGCGACCAACGCCAAGCACGCGCGCAAAGCGCTCGACAACGGCGTCGACGGCTTCATCTGCGTCAACAACCGCGCCGGCGGACACGCCGGAACACTCACCCCCGCCCGACTATTTGAAGAACTGACCCCACTCGGCAAACCGCTGATCTGTGCCGGCGGCGTCGGCAGCCGGACCGAGTTCGAAGAGGCGATGGCGATCGGCTATCAGGGCGTGCAAATGGGCACCCGCTTCATCGCCAGCCAAGAGGCCGCGGCGCATGCCGATTACAAAGACGCCATCCTCGCCGCCAAAGCCACCGACATCGTGCTCACCGAAAAAATCTCCGGCGTTCCCGTGTCGGTGATCAACACCCCCTACATCGAAAAGATGGGCCTCAAGGCCGGCTGGCTCGCCCGCAAGATGTTGCGCGGTCGTAAAACCAAGCACTGGATGCGCACCTTCTACACGATTAAGTCCGCGATCAAATTGAAGAAGTCGAACTTGAAGGGCGCCAGCTACCGCGACTTCTGGCAAGCCGGCAAAAGCGTCGAACGGATTGACCGCGTTCAGAGTGTGGCCGAGATCATGGACGAACTGGTCGGGATCGAGTCGACGCATGAGCACGAGCACCATGAATTATAACAAAAGATCTTTGTAATTTCGAAGGCCAAACCGCCGCCGAACCCTCTACGACGAATCACGGCGGGGGCTTGATTGTAGGTAGCGCGGGCTTTAGCGCGTGTTTGGCCTGCGGGATTTATCACGCAGACTCGCCGAAGCTGACCGCATGCTCCCTGGCTCCACACGTTGCCCACAATCCGGCCAAAGGGGAGCTGCGTCGATAAAACAGCTCACTCGTAAAAAGCTGGTACGCAGTTCGAACCCGAAAGGATTTGTCACGTTCCCCCGCCAAAATCGGTACCTTGAACCAGAACCAAAACATCCGTGAACGCCCGCCTTCTCACCCTTGCCACCGCCCTGCTCGCCGCCTGCCTGCTTGCACTGCCGGCCTCCGCCTCGAACCCGTTCAGGGACATCGTGCAACCCGCCTTCGCCGCGCACTGCATCCAATGCCACGGCAAAGACGGCAAGGTGAAGGGCAAGGTCAACCTGCTCGAACTCGACAGCGCCGCCAAGTTGCAAGCCAAGCCCGAACTGCTCGAGACGCTGATCGACGTGATCGCCTTCCAGGAGATGCCGCCCGAGGACGAACCGCAGCTCACCAAGCAGCAACGCACCGCCCTCGCCGAGGCGCTCGAAAAGATCTACGCCGCCTCCGACAAAGCCGTGCCGCACGCGCCGATCCGGCGGATGAACCGGTTTCAATACAACAACGCGGTGGTCGACTTGTTCGAACTCAATCGAGTCGTGTTCGCCCTCCCCGAACGCATGCTGCGCGAGGTGAAACCCTACTTCGATCCGGCCTCCGGCAGCATGCCAACCAATGTCCTCGTCGGCAGCCGGCCGCTCGGCAAATCGCAACTCATCGAACCCCGCCTCGCCGGCGTCGGCCCGTTCCCGCAGGACCTGCGCGCCGAACACGGCTTCGACAACCGCGGCGACCACCTCTCCTTGTCCACCATGTTGCTCGAGTCCTTCATGCAACTCAGCCAATCGGTGGTCGACAGCAACGACTTCTCCGAACGCAACGTCGGCATCTGGAACGCGTTCTTTCTCGAACCCAAAGCCGAAGCAAAAACCAACGCCGAGAAACCCGCACCCGACTACGCCACCATCGTCCCCGAACGTCTCGCCCCGTTCCTCCGCCGCGCCTTCCGTCGCCCCATCCCACCCGAACTCCTCGACCGCTACAGCACCCACGCCCTGAGCCGGATCGAACAAGGTCTGCCGTTCACCGACGCCATGAAAGAGGTCGCCTCCGCAGCCATCGCTTCGCCGCGGTTCCTCTATCTCTACGACAGCGCGGGCCGACCATCTGCGGACCAAGAAGAGTCGACGGCGGCATCCGTGCACGTCGACCCCTTCGACCTCGCCAACCGCCTGTCCTTCTTTTTCTGGGGCAGCATTCCCGACGACGAACTGCTCGACCGCGCCGCCGACGGTTCGCTCAACGACCGCGCCCGCCCCGAGGTGCTCGATGGGCAGATCGCGCGCATGCTGCACGACAAAAAAACCAAGCGCTTCTGCGACAGTTTTCCCGCGCAATGGCTCCAGCTCGAACGCATCATTTCCTCCACCCCGGACCCCAAACACTTCCCCGGCTTCTACTTCGCCAAGTATCGCACCAGCATGTACATGATGATGGAACCGCTGCTGTTGTTCGAAACCGTGTTCGTCGAAAACCGCTCGATCCTCGAGTTCATCGACTCCGACTATACCTATCTCACCGACCCGTTAAAAAAGTATCTCGACACCGGCAAAGGCGGCGGCAACCCGGGCCGGATCCAGTTCAACCGTGAGGCCATCGACGACCGGCGCAAAGGCGGGCTCATCACCACCGCCGCCACCATGA
>Ga0209828_1003125_pt1 | contig 12966 bp, 7 predicted proteins | sample MaitaG_FD_187429 | JGI IMG/M metagenome (GOLD analysis project Ga0209828, IMG submission 187429) | Marine algal microbial communities from Maine, USA - Maine_Asex2 metaG (SPAdes) (version 2) | ecosystem: Host-associated > Algae > Red algae > Unclassified | place: Maine, USA | collected 2015-01-05 | reverse complement strand
CCACCTTCGTGCTTCCCGCGATGAGATCAGTATGGATCCTCATCGGCGGGCCAGACATCTCCTCGGAGCAGGACCGTTGGTTGATGTTCCAGACCTCATTGAGGCCCTGTTGGACTCGGCCACGACTTACCGTCGTTGCGGATCATTTCGAGAGGCGGCAGACATGTACCGCCGAATCCTTGCCCTCGACGCCGAGGCGGAAAATCCCAGGCTGCTCCTCAACTTCGCGGATGCCCTTGATCGAAGTGGAGGCAACGGGTGGCAGATTCGTGAGCGTGCGTTCGATCTTGCCGAGGCCGCCCATGAGCACGAGCTTTGCGCAGAGATCGCCGGCGCTGGCGCGCGAGAGAACGAAAATATCGACGGTGACAAGCGACGGGTTGCCATGTTGGACAGGGTGCGGATGGATCATCTTGGTGAGGTGCCTCGTCAGCGCCACCAGATTGTTCTGGCACGGGAGCTTTCATTTCTTGGCAAACACGATCGAGCGAAGCAGCTTGGAGCAGAAGTGGTGCGATCTGCCGTCGATGCCGATGGCCGGTTGGCGGGTTGGTTGGCAAGCTGGCCCAGCTACCTGATTGATCCGGCATCTACCTGGCCTCCGTTCCCGGAGGATCGTGCGGCTGCCACCAGCGTCGAACTGCGATCACAGATGCTGCAGTTGGAGTGTGTTCTCGCCCTCATGCTCGGCGAAGACACCAAGGCAAGAGTGCTGCTCAAGGAGTGCGCGACACCGGCTATGACCGTCAATCCACTCCGCTCCTGGTTCGTTTCGAATATCGAGGCAATGCTGGCGTTCACAGATGGACAATGGCAGAAGAGCCACTCCATTGCGCAAGCTGGCTTCTCTCGCGCCCAGAGAAGCGGGATAGCGTCCGCCTTCAGTGCACACACAGCGCAAGTCTTTGCTCACCACTGGGTCCAGGACAGGCACGCAGAACTCCTGCCGCTTCTTGAGTTGGCTGCACCCGATGTGCAACAAACGATGCTTGCGCAGGCTGCACTGGCTGTGGTGATGGCGCGTGTCCCGGAACGAAGTGGTGAAGCACAAACTCTCATGTCCAGGATCACTCGTCGCGCCGACACTTCGAACGCTCCGCTCGCGCCGTCGGTTTGCGCTCTGTTGGCATCTGCCACATCGCAGGAGACTGCACCGGAAGTGATTGATGCGCTGAGAGAAATAGTTGAGCCGTTTGCCGGAACAGCTCTCGTCGTGGGAACCGGCTTAGTCAGCATGGGGCCGGCAAATCGGGCGCTTTCCTTTCTCGCGAAGACACCCTCAGAGCGAGCAGATCTCCTGGAGGCGGCGGTAGCAGAGGCTGACAACTGGAACCTCCCAACATGGTCAGTACGGTGCCGTATTGACCTCTTCGACCTGACAGGCGAGAGCAGGTGGCTCGCAGAGGCCACAGCCCAGGCAGAGGGAACGGAACTGGCGGTCCTGCTTGAGAAGCGGTAGCGGCCAATCTCCGCTGATGCGGCGATCGGCTTCATTCGCAGCTTCGGCGAAGTCTTTCAGAGAGTGCTGTCTGTTGGTGTAAGCAATTGCCCTCGGCTCGACCGATGCGTTGACAGTTCCATTCCCGAGCACAGAGCCTCACCCGACAACCCGGTTTCACCGGATGATCGAAGGAGTATCTCGCCCCGACCGAGCGGTTGGTGCGGGCTGCGTGCGACCAGCCATTTCCGGTGCGTGTCAGGTGCGACGCCTCCTGTTTGCTTCTCGCAGATCAGCTTTCAGGGAGAAGAAAACATGCCCCAGTCGCCTCGGTGGATGGCTCGCGCCAACATACCGACCCCCGCCACCGCGCCGGTGCCAGACCGGCGTAGCAGCGCGTCCGCGCGTCGACCGATGGTCGGGTTCCTCGCCACGATCCTCACCTTCGCACTGCTGGCGACCATCGCTCCTCCGGCGTACGCGCAGATCCGCGACTTCGAGTCGACCCGCTCAGTCCCGCTCACGACCCCGGAACTTGAGCAACCCAGCAACCTTGGCAATACCGGGTGCCTCTCTGCCTCCGGCGGTTGGAGCATTGGGTCCGGTCTCTCGCTGGAAGCTGCCCCCTTCAGCGCATTCCAGATTCGCGACGGCTTGTCACTCGAACCGGCGAGGACGCCGGCGCCGGTGCCCAGTTTCGAGGCAACCAGGCCGACCTTGAGCCTCGACAACGGGTTGGATCTCTGCCCACCGACAGGGCCAACCGCCACGGCTACCACCACCGTGACCGCAACGGCAACCGCGACCACCACGCCCACACCAACGGCGACTATCCCTGCGTACGAGGTGGCCACCTGGTGCGCGGAACTGGCCCTGACCCAGTGCGGCATCGCACCGACGTCGCTCACGCCGCCCGTCGGCAGCGCCGACCCCTTCGGCTCGATCGGCTCCGATGTCTCCGTCGACGCCTCTGGCGCCGCCCGCTGGACGGTACAGATCGATGGTCCACAGGGCGGGCCCGGACTGGGCGTGGACTTCTCGTCCCAGCGCGGCGACGGGGAACTCGGTGTCGGCTTCGCCCTGACGGGAACTTCTGAGATCACGCGTTGCCCCCGCACCATGCTCTACGACGGCCGTCAGGAACCGGTGAACTATGCCGAACCGATTGCTGAGGCCAACTGGTGTCTCGACGGCGCCCCGCTCGACGCTGTGGGTCAGTCGACGGGGATCGAGTACTTCGCCACCAGCGTCTGGTCGTCCACCGAACTCCAGCTCTTCACCGGCAATGGCCTCGGCACCAGTCACTTTGTCGTCGAAGACGCCGATGGAATCAACCACCTGTACCAGCCCATCGTCACCGATCGTCTCGGGACCGACATGGTTTTCTCCTATGTCCGAACAATGACCGAAGACACCTTCGGCAACATCCGTAGCTGGCATTGGAGCGTCGACACCACCGACGGTCTCAATTACCAGCTTGAGCAGATCTCCTGGGGCGGCAATCTGGTCACGAAGGAAGCCAATCTCTGGGGGGCGCGCATCTTCCGCCGAACCCGCCCCGTCCGTACCCGGTGGATCGATGGGGTCAAGCTGCACAGCGACGAAATTGTGACCAATATCATCGTTGCCTCATTGGCCGACGCCACCGGCACAGGCGCCATCCCCCTCTCATTGGATGGCCACGCCGGGGCAGATTGGGTCGCTGACCTTGAGGGCCAGGCGATTCTCGACGAGTCGACCGGTATCGAGTCGATTCTCAAGGGATACATCTTTGTGACCAGCGAACCAGTTCACGACTCGCGCCTGTACCTGGAATCGGCTCAGCTGTGTGAGCAGTGGAACGCCGCCCAATCGGCGTGGGAACTGTGCTTCGAGCCGACCGCCTTCACCTGGACCGGCGTGAAGGCCGACTCCGACAGTGAGGCGTTCGCCCCCGTTCGCGAGTCAGCGAACTTGTATGGCCACAATGGCCCCACCGTCCCCGGACAGGCCAGTGCATTCCTTGGTGGCGAGGTGCGCGGACCGCTTGACGCTCAGGGCGTGTCAGGCCGGCGCTCGTTCGCCGTCAAAGACTCCGGGATGGTCGAATTCCGCGACACTGAAGTGGGCGTGGTCGATGTAGCCGCGCCGCCGGCGTCGTTCACCGGCGACCTCGCCAAGGTGCACGTCAAAATCCCCGGCTACCCGTCGAGCTTCGAACAGATGGGTGCCTACCTCAACGAACCAGCGGGCGGCGTGGACGTCCTCCGGTTCGTCACCGATCGTGACTACTTCCTGTCACTGCTGAATACGCCCTGCACGGGCGTCAACTTCATCAACCACGGCAACGTGTGGACACCGGACACGCTCCTCGACACCGGTTTCGCAGCATTTTCCTGCGGCATTGACGACAAGGTCGACGGTGCCGACGGCAGCGAGGACAATGCTGATGAGGCGTCGCTGGCCTGCGGAATTGCGGCCGACAACGCCGGCAACCCAGTCGAACCGTGTTACGACGACAACCCAGACTTCATCGGCAATCGGTACTTCGATGCCCTCCAGGACGCCTTTGGCGGCTCCGCCAACAACCTGATCCGCGCCGCCAACGGCATCTTCGGGGACTTCGATGGTGACGGCCTGGAGGACCGACTTCGTCTCGACCTGTACAACCCGACGAACTCTTCCATCGAGCTGTCGTCCGGTGTCACAGCCAACCTTCCGGCCATTCAGACGCCGGTACCGGTCGACACCGACTGGGGCAACTTCAGTGACCTCGCCGAGCTGAGCCACCACGTATCGAACACGCTCATGGCGCTCAATTTGCAATGGATGGGTATCACCTCCGGCGACTTCAACGGCGACGGCCGCTCAGACATCTACCGGCCCTGGGGTAATGGTGCCGAGGCGGATCGGGTGTACATCACGCAGGCAGACGCAACTGGCAATCTGTCGTGGACCATGGCCACCGGTCCGGTAACCGACCTGCAAAGCGCGGCGACGTCCAAGGCCGAAGACCTGCAGGAACGTACCCTCGACATGGGTCGCTTCCGCTTCATCAGTGCGAACGGCGATCGGTGCCCCGACCTGTACTTCCTCAACAGCAGCTCCACCGATGATGTGTGGCTGGCCCCCTGCGGGACGGGCTCCTGGGTTCGCCACGACGGCTTCCCCACCACTATTCGCACTGAGGCTGGGTTCAGCGACGAGATCTCGAGCACACAGATCGACCTGTCGCGCTTCCACTTCGCGGAGTTCAACGGAGACGGGTGCACAGATGTTTACGAAGCACTGAGTCCCGAACTGAACCAGGCCGTCAGCGGCTTTGGGCGCATGTGGTATTCGACGTGCGCAGGCACGTTCGTGCCGGGCCCTGCCAGTCCTGTGAATCTGTCGTACTCAACTTCTTCAGGCAACGTGGCGGGGCATGCGTTGTTCTCGCAGACTCCGTTCCAGATGAATCCGGAGTACTTCCTCCTGGCACCGGACGAGCTGCCCAGTCTCGATGCGTGGCTCGTAGCCCAGATCCAACTCAACCGGGTCCGCGTCGGCGATGTGAACGCGGACGGTCTCGCCGATTTCGTCGTCCTCAGCGCGAGCTCCGATCCAGCCAGCCGGGACACGGTTCTGCTCAACAAGGGCGACGGTTCCTGGATCACGATGGACGGCGGATACTCCGAAACCGGACAGGAACTGTCCAGCAACATCGTGCAGCGCAACACTCCTTCCAATGTGCTCCACTCCCCCTTCTGGCATCGCTCAAGCAAGACAGACTTCGACCTGAGCCGCTACCAACTGGTTCCTCACGGTGACAGTGTCGGAGCCGGAATGTGGGCCGCCGGCCAGCTCGTCTGGAGCTATAAAAACTTCGATGCGCAGAGCACCGGCGACATTGACTGCACGGCATGGCAGTCATGGATGGCAGAAAACGGCGTCTGCTTCAACGAGTTCGGCTGGTTCATCCTTCTGGACCATTACTTCCCCAGCAGCTTCGATCAGGTTGAACTGACTGCGGTCACGAACGGCACCGGCACCGTGACCGACATTGCCTATGACTGGTACCGCTCGGCCAATGACACGACGGCGCCCACTGACGCAACCGCAAACGCTCGGGTGGCAACCCGACTCTCGCGGATGCTGCCCGCAACGTCAGGAGGCACGCTCCGAGAAGTTGAGCACGCCACCGAATTCACCTATTCCGGTCTCGAAATCAGCCGGTCCAACGGTTCAAAGGGTTTCGCCCAGGTCGTCTCCACTGAGGTAATTCCTGAGGGCGAAGGCCGGACCCGCACCACGACGAAGTATGAGCACCGCCAGCACCTCGTTGGTACCCCGCACACGACGACGGTCGAGGTCTCAACGAACTGTTCACCCACTTCCACGGACTGCAGCTGGCAGCGCATCGAAGAATCCCGCAAGCGGATGAACGCAGTAAGCCTGAACACAGTCCCGGGCCATGAGTCCCGCTCATTCACTGCTGTGCGCCTTGAAAGTTGGAACGACTGCCGCGGCGGAGTCGCAGGCAACACTGGATACTGGGGCGTGACCGCTACCTGGTCACTTGGCGACAAGGTCATGTCGCTTGAGTGTCAGGTGGATGGACCACTCGACCAGTTCGGAAACCCCGCGTGGACCAAGGCCGAATTCGGCGATGGCCGCACCGAACAGGTGACGCTGGCCTACCTCGACGACCACCACCGTCGTTACTCGCTGCCGACGACGCGGACCGTACAAGTCACCGATGTCACTGGCGACCAGTCGTGCACGCTGGAGTCAATCAGCTACGGCGCCCACCTTCGAGCAACAATGGTCACCGAACCTCTGGTGAACGACGCCTGCGCGACGACGGGCATCAGCCGTTACGAAAGCACCACGTACAACACCTACGGCGTGATCCAGCTGACCAGCACGGGCGGCACCAACACCGCAGAACGCGAAACGGAAAACCATTTCGGCACCGGACGCACCCGCACCTTCCACACCGGGGTTGCCCAACGCCGAAGCACCGCAGGCAGCGGCCAGTGGATTGAGTCGACGCAGACTCCGCACCAACCGGACTGGGAGTGGACCACTCCCGGCACGTCATCGGAGGACGACGGCAACGTGCTGGCCGGAGACCGACTGCTGGTGACCAACACGCTGGACGAAGCCGGTCGGCTGCTGTCAGTCGTCTCGGGCACCGACACCACCATGACCGGATACCGATGGAACGACACACCATCGGCTGCCGAGGCCACCCAGCTCGGCGGCGCAACGCGCAACTGGACGGTCTCCAACCGAGATGGATTCAGCTACGAGGTCCTCGATCGCGTGGGCCGAGTGGTCCGCACCGCCGGGCAGGCAGCCGCAGGACTGATTGTTTCCGATACCTGGTACGACGACAATGGCCGGGCATCACAGACCTCGCCGGAGTACCTGGTCACCGACGACTCCGTCGTTGATCGCAGCCGCCTGCTCACCGTCGACGCCTTCGATGAACTGGATCGTCCGCTGCAACGCACCGATCTGTCCGGAGTCGTGACAACCCACAGTTACGACCACGGCAGTTTGTACGGCATCAGCTCGCTGCCCTTCCATTCGGGCGTATGGCAGGGCTGGTTCACGAACGACCGGGTGGTCGTCGATGGCGTGCAGTCCGTCGTCCACATTGACTCCGTCGGGCGAACCGTCGCAACCACCAACGCACTGGGCGAGACCAGCTACTACCGACACAACGCGGCTGGCACCATCAGCGGTATCCAGGATGCAGCCGGCAACCTCGTCGCTGGCACCTACGATAACTGGGACCGCATGACCGCGCTCGCCGACCCTGACATGGGCGCCTTCTCCTACGAGCACAACGCTTTTGGTGAAGTGACCCTGCAGACCGATGCCATCAACGGCACGACGGAAACAACATTCGACCTGCTGGGCCGCCCGCTGACCCGGGTTGTCACCGATGCATCCGGGTCGGTGTTTGACACCGAAACCCGGGTCTACGACATCAGCGCGACCGCAAACAATGCGTGGGGCAAGCTGGCCGTGCACGAGTCGAACAACGAACGCGTCGAATATCACTACGACGCTGAAGGCCGACTGACGTGGACCGAGGTTGACGGTGATGCAAACGGCAACCAGTCCTTTGTTGACACCCATGTCACCTATGACGCCTTCAGCCGACCGCTCACGACGCGCTACGAGCACCCCGACGGCGCCCACACCACGGTCAACGTGTGGGACGTGGACTCTGGCGAACTCGTGGAGATTGAAGATCTCACCGGCCACACGATGTGGGCTGTCCACGGCTTCGACTCGATGGGTACTCCCGTGTTGTTCGAACACGGGAACGGCACCGCCACCTATCGCCAGCCGGATCTCGATATCGGTCAGCTGACCCGCATTGAGACCCGCGGACCGGCAGGCACAACCATTCAGGACATTGATCTCACGTGGAACGGCCGAGGCAACCTGGACTCGCTCACCAACACGGCCGCCGGTCTCAGCGAGACGTTCACCTACGACAGTCTCGACCGCCTGGCCACCAGCCAGGTGGCCGGTCAGGGCGTGGTCAACTACGCCTTTGACACCATCGGCAACCTGACCCGCAAGACCGACTTCTCCGCTACGGACTATGCGTACGGGGCGAGCCAGCCCCACGCCGTGACCGCTGCGGGCGTCAACACCTATACCTACCGATCCGATGGTCTGCTGGAGTGGCACTACGTGGACGGTGTCGATGAACGCGCTTTTGCGTACACGCCGGACCGCAAACTTGAGTCGGTGATCTTGCGCAACTCGACGGGGGCCAACCCCACCCGCCAGCTCTTTGCCTACGGCAATGACTCGCAGCGGATTCGTCAGGCCTCCCGCGACGCGAACAACAACGTGCTCGAGTGGTCGTGGTATCTCGACGAAAACGTCCGCCACACCTCCGATGGGGTGAAGGTGACCATCGCCTCACCGATTGGCGTGCTCGCCGAATTCGACGGCACGGACTGGCTGTGGATGCATACCGATCACCTCGGCTCGACCGAAGCGGTCACCGACGGAGCCGGCGTTCTTGAACAGCGGCTCGGGTACGCACCGTTTGGTCAGCCTCGCGATCCCGCCACGGGCACACTGCTCGATGATGGGGCTGCGACTGCGATAGTCGAAGATGGCTACACCGGCCATGACCGACTCGATGACTTTGGTCTGGTGAACATGCGAGCCCGCATGTACGACCCAGCCCTGGGACGGTTCATCCAACCCGACACCATCATCCAGGCGCCCTTCGACAACCAGACGCTGGCCCGATACTCCTATACGCGGGGTAATCCGCTGCGCTACAACGACCCGTCCGGCCACACGTTCAACCTGGCCGGGTCCTTCGCCCATTCCTTCGCACAGACCTTTGTGAACCTGTCGTTCGGCTCGGCTGGGCTTCCCGCTCCGCAGCTGAACTACCAGAGCTTCAACAACGCGTTTGCCGCCCAGGCTCCGCAGACCGTGTTCTCTGCCCCACCAGCCAGCGAATTGGCACCAGCTGGCGCCGGAGGCGCACCGGTGCTCGATGGCATCCAGGACATCTGGCTGCCCGCGTTCGCGGCCGCCAACGGACCAGCGTTGGGTAGCTCCAATCCGCAGTTCGCGACCGGTGCGGCCGCCTTCTTCCATCCGGGCCTTCTCGGCCCCCATGGTTACGTACTCAGCGCCGCTATAGCTGCGGCGACCCGCCAGCCGCGTCACTTCCTCGGACCGGATGCGATATCGGTTGAATTCAACATGTCCTTCAGTTTTGCAAAGGGCGGCACGGCAACACCGTTTGCTGGCGTTCTCGTTCTTCGAGGCCCCGATGCTGGCCTTCTCTTCACCTACGAGGTTTTCGGGAAGGGATATGGGATCGCTCTGCCTGAGGCCGAGGCTGGTGCGACTGCCTACTACTACAACGGACACGAGGACAACTTCTCGATCGCCGGCGACTGGGCGGGCAAAGGCTATGCAGTGAGCGCGGGAGCGTCGGTGTTCGGCGCATTCGGGGTCGGCCTCAGTTGGGCCAGCGTCGACGATGGCCAAACGCTGTATGGCTTCTCAATTGGGGTAGGCGTGGGCGTACCCGGGCTGCCGGGCTCAGCCACATGGCAGGAAACCGAGACCTCCGGCGTCTCCGGCGGCTACCGAATGTTCACCCCCCGGAAGTGACCGTGCCTTCTTGACATAGAGGTTCCATGGGGCGGCTCGCACAACTGCGGGTCGCCCCTCGGCGCCATGCCAAGGTCCCCATTCAGCTCCTCAGTCGAACACGATGACGCAGCGTCCGCGTGTACCGCCGGCTTCGAGGCGGGCGTGCGCTTCCCAGGCCTGAGCGGCCGGATAGATCTGCGCCACCCGCAGGGTGACGTCGCCGGCCTCGGCCCGTTCGCGCAGCCGGTCAAGCTTGGCGTGCTCCGTTGCGTAGCTGGTCACCCAGGTGGTGCTGAAGGTGATGTCGCGCTGGGGTTTGCCGGGATACCCCCGTACTGAATGTTGACGGTCTGGCTGATGGCAGCGTGCAGAACGCCGAGGTCATCGACGCGATCGCGGATGGCGGGGCGTTCACCTCGGATTCGGCGGGAATCCACCGGCGAAGCGAACCGTGCCTCTGCGCTAGCGTCGCCAGAAGACAAACGGGCGTCGTCAGCAGACACAGGGAGTCCAAATGGCTGAGATGATTGAGTTCGCGGTGAACGGTACGAATGCACGTGGCTACCTCGCAACGCCCGACGGTGGGAGCGGACCCGGCATCATCGTGCTGCAGGAATGGTGGGGGCTCGTACCCCAGATCAAAGCGGTGTGCGATCGACTCGCTACCGCCGGATTCACTGCGCTCGCACCAGACCTTTACCACGGCGAAATCGCGGAGCACACAGAGATGGACAAGGCCGGCTCGCTCATGACCAACCTGCCGCCGGACCGCGCCGCCAAAGACATGCTCGGCGCAATCGACGCGCTGCTTGCACACGAAGCGTGCTCCAGCAGCGCTGTCGGCGTCACCGGTTTCTGCATGGGCGGACTCCTCACCCTCCGCCTCTGCGCGCTGGCTGGCGACCGAGTCACCGCGGCCGCTCCTTTCTACGGAGCCCCTTTGGGCGACGACAGCATCGACTGGTCGAACCTCTCCGCCAAGGTTGAGGGTCACTTCGCAGCCAATGACGACTTCTTTCCACCCGAGGCGTGCGAGGCACTTGCCGCTCGGCTGCGCGACCTTGGCAAGGACGTGAACTTCCACGTCTACCCGGGCACGAGCCACGGATTCACCAACGAAGAGAACCCCATGGGCGCCTGGGACGAAGCAGCAACCGCCACATCCTGGGGACGAGCGCTCTCCCTGCTCGCCACAGTCTCATAGCCACCCATTCTCATAGCCACCCAGCGGACAGCGTCGCACGGCGCGGCGCGCTTGGCAGCCCGGGTTTCACGGCGGCAGGTGGTGACCCTGGAGTCCGACTCGCACAGAACCGATTTCGTTGACCAGATCGCCCGCTGACTCGTTGTCAGCCGCGGTTGCAGCCGAGCACCGCGTCGAACTCTGCAAAGAGCGGCGCTTCGCTCCCGATGGCGTTGACCCACAGCGCCGGGTCGGCGCGGAACCGTTCAATGAGCTCCTGGGCGGTGACACCGGAGTAGATGGTGTAGTCGGTGGTTGCGCCCACGTTGACGGCATTGCCGAACTGGTCGAGTTCAAGCGTGGCTCCGTCCGAAGTGTCGAAGATGCGGTAGAAGGTGCGCATGCCCCATGGGTTCTGTCCGCCTGTCTCGGGGTTGAAGCTGCAGACGGCGCCGGTCTTCGCGGGTGGCTCGACGCAGGGCTTCGGCCACTCGCCGGTTACCGTTTCCGCTGCGTCGAGAAGCAGATAAGAGGGTTCGGCCGGCACCCCGTTTTGCACAAGATCAAATCGGTATTCGAGGAACCAGTGGGCGCAATCCCATCCGCTCGGTCCAACAGCGGCATCCTGGCGACTGATGAAACCGACCCTCGCACCCACCGTCTGTTCGTCGGCCGTGATCCACGTGCTTTCAACACTGACGTTCGAGATGCTGCTGTTGGAGTATCCGGAGGCGAACACCTCAAAGTTCTGCGAGGACCGGTTCGCTTCGGAGAAAAGATCCCAGGTCATTTCCGGCTGGCCCTGATTGATGGAGCTTGCGTAACGGTCCATGAACGCCCACACAATGGTGGCCAGTTCATCGGATGTCACAAAGCCCTGTGCGCCGGGGATACTGAGCTGCGGGGGCTTGCTTTCCAGGTCGCCGAAGCCGGCGTAGCGGTCGGTAATGGGCCGCACAATCTTGAGGTCGTCCGTGAGCGACGGCGCAGCCGGCACAGAGGTGCCGGGTGTCGCAGTGCTCGGCGGCGTGGTGGATTCGGCCGGTACGACCGTTGGGGCATCGAGAGGCGCGACGGTCGACTTGGGAGCAGCCGTCGGCTGGGGCGCTGGCGTCGTCGTGGGCGGCGCCGCGACAATGACCGGGGTGGGGTCGGAGTCGACCAGTTGCGACCATGCAAGTCCAACCACAGCAAACAATGCGATGGATGCGGCCACCATCGTGATACCGGGCCGCAACCACTGCATTGTCGACCATGAACCGGGCCAACGGGGCCCGGGGGATGGCAGCGCAGTCGCTTCGTCCGACAGCTTGTCTTCGAGACGGGACCAGAATGTTGGGTCATGGTCGGGCGCCGGGTTGGCGATGCGGTCGCTGACAAGTTGACGGAGAGGCTGCTCTTCGCCGCCAGAGAGTTGGGTGATGTCGTTCATTGCAGACCTCCTGCACTCAGGCGGACCCGCATGGCGCGGCGAGCCCGGTTCACGCGACTGGCGACAGTGCCAACCGGCACGTCAAGGTGGTTGGCGGCAGCTTCATAACTGAACCCTTCCGCATCGACAAGCACGATGGCGGTCATCTGGTCGACAGGCAATTCGAGAAGCGCCTCACGCAGAGCGCTGCGTTCGGCGAACCGGGTCGCGGTGTCCACCTCGATGTGAGGTTCCGCCACCGTTTCGATGGACACGGTGGCGTGTCGGGAACGGGACCGGTGGATGTCAATGCAGGTGTTGTGCACTATGCGCCACAGCCACGCTCCGAACGATGCGCCGTGCAAGCTGTCGAGGCGGCGCCAAGCGTTGAGGTAGGCGTTCTGCAAGGCGTCATCCATGGCGGCCTGATCGCCGAGCAGTTGCCAGGCGAGACCGCGCATACGTTCGTCGTGACTCTTGATGAGCGTGGAGAACGCTGCAACATCTCCGGCTCTCGCGCGGTTGAGCAGCCCGGTGTCGTTATCCACATCGGCTCCCGTTCCAGACGCCGGACGTCGAGTGCCCATCGGGCTGACCGCCATGGCCAGTTGTCGTTTCATGCAGGTGAGACGCCATTACCCCCAAGTCTTATCCATAAGTTCGTGCCACCTCCTCCCCCATGGGCACCTCGGCGGTCCAACCAGCCATGAGAGCCACGCTTCTGGCCAAACCACCAACAGGTCCCGGACGCAGTGTCCAGCACCTGCAGGAGTTGACGAACTGCTCGATCAGTTGTTCATGCGTCGCGTCGTGCTC
>Ga0209828_1003121_pt1 | contig 12987 bp, 12 predicted proteins | sample MaitaG_FD_187429 | JGI IMG/M metagenome (GOLD analysis project Ga0209828, IMG submission 187429) | Marine algal microbial communities from Maine, USA - Maine_Asex2 metaG (SPAdes) (version 2) | ecosystem: Host-associated > Algae > Red algae > Unclassified | place: Maine, USA | collected 2015-01-05 | reverse complement strand
ATCTGTAGGAGGTAGACACATTTCTTCATTACAGGTCATATATGTAAGGTAACCTGTAATATTATTTGCTCCTTTATTTTTAATTTTTTGCTTTATGATGAAGTTTTCGTCTCCTAAAAACTTAACTACATCTGTATCAAAAAGCTTATCAAAACCTTCTTTCTTATGTCCAATTTCTTCTCCCTTTCCAACCAATTCAAATCCTTCTGATTCGTAGGTAATTTCCGTTGGTACAGGGCCATCATCACTTGTGAATTGAGAATAAACATTCCATTCATCATCAATATCTGCTTCAAAAATAAGTAGGTAATCGTCTCCTCCAAGAGATTCTACTTTAGTGGACCACTTAACTGGTTCTAACTCTTGAGAAAATGCAAATAAACTTGCTAAAGAAAATATACATGTAAGAAAGAAAGACCGCATTGTATGAAAGATTTATATATTAATAGGATAATATAATCGCTTAAAGTTCTACTTCAAATTCTACTGCTTTGGGTGGCAAACATCTTAGACCATCGCAAGTCATAAAATATACTTCCCCTTTTATGGATGTAGCTCCGATATTTTTATATTTCTGAATAAAGACTGCTTTATCTTCATACTGAACTACATTCAAATCAAACATATCACTGAATTTCTTTTCTGCTTCCAACGTTTCCTCAACCCCTTCAATCAATTCGATTTCCTCTGTGAAAAATGTAAATTCTGTAGGGATTGGTCCACCTTCCTCTGTAAACTGAGAATATAAGTGCCATTCTTCTTCAATATCCGCTGTAATTTCGATGGCCAAACTTCCATCTTCTAATTCGATGCTTTTCGCTGACCATTTTATTGGGTTAGGCATTTCATTTTGGCCAATGGAAGCTGCCGCAAATAAGACAGTAAGGATAAAAGTGAATAAATACTTCATGAATATATTTTTAGAATTCAATACAAAATTAACGCTGGATTGAGAGAATTTCCTTATGACATTTAAGTTTAGCAGAAATTTAACAGCCAAATGGGACTTTTTGGCATTTTATTAAGGATCTAAACCGTCATCTCTAGGGCACTAACTAAACTCTCAAACATATATCGACCATCAATATTGCCTAATATCTGCTCAGATGCGCGTTCTGGATGAGGCATCATACCCAATACATTTCGATTTTTATTGCATATACCAGCAATCGAAAGGATGGAGCCATTTACATTAGATTGATCATTTACCTGGCCATCAGAGTCACAATAAGTAAAAACGATCTGGTTGTTATCTTGAATTGCTTTTAGTGTGTCTTTTTTGGCATAAAATCTTCCATCTGCATGTGCAATTGGAATTTTTAGCACTTGATTCTTGGATAACTTAGAAGACATAAAGGTTTCAGTAGATTCTGTTTTAAGATATATATTATTACAGATAAATAATTGATCTCGATTTCGCATGAGAACACCTGGTAAAAGTCCAGATTCGCATAGTACCTGGAAACCATTGCAAATACCCAAAACCAACCCTCCTTTATTGGCAAAATCGACGACTTCTTGCATAATCGGTGAAAACTTAGCAATCGCCCCTGCTCTGAGATAATCTCCATAGGAGAAGCCTCCGGGAATGACTATACAGTCAAAATGTCCTAAAGTCGATAAATCGGTGGTTTTATGCCATATTTTTACCACCTCCTGCTCCATAACTGTACCCAATACATGGATCATGTCATCATCACAATTAGAACCAGGAAAAACAATTACTCCAAAACGCATAACGAATATTTATATACAAAGATACTCATAAGGGAAGGTATAACATACTTTAAGAGTAACTTCATACGTATAATAGTGAAATGCCAACTCAGGATATATATAAAAGACGGCAAACATGGAAAATCCTCCTAGCTCTCCTTGGATTAATCATCGTGTTAATTACGATGGCTTATTCTATGTACTTAGCTGATCAATTGGCTGAAAATGAGGAAAAAAACGTCCGGTTATACATAAGAGCTCAGCATTCAATTCACGATAATCCAGATCCAAATGCAGATTTTGACTTAGAACTTGCTTTGGTTCAAGAATTAAACACTATTCCTGTGATTTTAGAAGATGAATCGGGATTATTAGTCGGTAATAATTACAGTGAAGCTAAGAATGAGGATCAAGATTTTCTTGCTCATAGAAAACAAGTATTCATAGATAGCGGGAAAAAGCCTTTAGAAGGTTTTGGCTACAGCAAATATGTCTACTATGATACTTCTACGTTATATCGATTAATCACGTATTTTCCACTGGTACAAGTGCTTCTCTTGAGTGCATTCGTTGGGTTAGGATACTTTCTATTCTCCTCTTCCAGAAAGGCTGAGCAAAATAGGGTTTGGGCCGGAATGGCAAAGGAAACGGCACACCAATTAGGGACTCCTATAAGTGCCATCATCGCTTGGATCGACTACTTAAAGGAGCTTTCAAGTGGCAACGTAGAGCAAATGGAAATTTTGGATGAATTAACGGATGATGTGGATCGACTAGTATTAATTGCAGATCGATTTTCTAAGATTGGATCAAATCCTAAATTGGAAACTTATAATATTTTTGAATTAATAGATAAAACAAAAACCTACATGCAACGTAGGGCTTCTAAAAGGGTCGAATTTGATTTTCCAGATACTTCTGAGACATTGAATGTAAATGTAAATCAACATCTTTTTGAATGGGTTACTGAGAATTTAATACGTAATTCCTTAGATGCTATGGATGCTGTAGGTAAGCTTACCGGAAGTATATACGAAGATAACAATATGGTTACAATCGATATTACGGATACCGGAAAAGGAATACCATTAAATAAATATAAAACTGTTTTTGAACCTGGATTTACGACAAAATCCAGAGGATGGGGTTTGGGGTTATCTCTTGCAAAACGGATAATTGAAAATTATCACAAGGGAAAGATTTTTGTTAAAAGTTCAAAGATTAATGAAGGTACAACATTTACTATTAAACTTCCTAAGGCTTAGCGTTATCCTGATATTGCCTTGTTTTTCGTGGGCACAAATTTCAGTGAAAGTCGTTGATGAATTAAACGAACCACTTCCAGGTGTCAATATTTCACTTAATAATATAGCCCTTTATTCTACAGACCTAGATGGTCTTATTGAAATAGAATCATTATCCGAAGATGACATCATTGAGTTTTCTTATCTCGGTTTTGAAACGCTACTGCTAAATGCCTCAGACGTTAACACAAATCCGTTTACAGTCCGTCTGAAACCACAAGATGAAATTATCGAAGAGGTTCTGATTGTAGGACGCACAAATGCACTTGACGAAGATATTCCATTTCGGGTAGAATCGATTTCTGCCAAAGAGATAAAATCATTGCAAGCTCAAACATCCGCAGATGTACTCGCCAAAGATGGTTCTGTCTTTGTACAAAAAAGTCAATTAGGTGGTGGGAGTCCCGTCATCCGAGGTTTTGAAGCAAATAAAATATTATTAGTCGTAGATGGAGTACGAATGAATAACGCGATCTATAGAGGCGGTCACTTACAAAATGCCATTACGATAGACCCAGCAATATTGAATAGAATGGAATTAATTTACGGTCCAGGATCTTTGTTGTATGGTAGTGATGCACTTGGAGGAGTTATTCACTTCAGGACTAAAAATCCATTGATTGATTCAAAAGCATTTACAGGAAGTAGTCGTATTCGGTACAGTTCGGCAAACCAAGAAAAATCAGGACACGTCCATTTTAGTCTAACAAATAATAAGAATCTTGCTAGTCTTACGAGCCTAAGTTTTGCTTCTTATGATGACCTTAGGGCTGGAAAAAACAGGGATGACGCCTATCCAGACTGGGGTCTTAGGACACAATATGTAGAAACAATAGATGGTATGGATATTGTTTTTGAAAACCCTAATCCACATATTCAAATTGGTACTAGTTATAGTCAATTCGATTTGCTCCAAAAGTTTATCTATAAACCTTCAGAGAATATTGATTTTTCTATGAATTTACAATTTAGTAATAGTTCAGATATTCCTAGATATGATTTCTTGAATGAATATAGAAACGGTTCTTTGAGATATGCTGAGTGGAATTATGGGCCTCAACTTCGGTTGATGATATCACCAAGATTAGAGCTAAGATCAAATTCTAAAATCTTTGATACTTTCTTCCTAACGACCGCATATCAAAAAATCAACGAAGATCGAATTGTTAGAAATTTCGATAATGTAATGAGAACTTTCCAATTGGAAAGATTAAATGTCGCGAGTGCTAATGCTGACTTTGTAAAAGAAATCAATAGACATCAAACTGTAGAATATGGTGTGTCATATGCCTACAATCATTTGAATTCTGAAGCTTATGGAGAAGATATTTTCACAAATCAAATAACGGGTGACGTACTCACTAGATATCCAAGTAATGGAAACAAAATGAGTCAATCCGGCATCTATGCACTGCACCGCTTGAATTTACTCAATGATTTTATAAAATGGAATGTTGGCCTACGTTTCTCAAATCAACAAGTAGACTTTGACTATTTACGAAGTGATCCAATTGCATGGCCTGAATCTTACTATGACGGCATCTCTATTTCTAACAACGCTTTGGTTTGGATGACTGGCATCAATCTTCAAAAGAATGATTGGCAATTGAAACTACTTGGTGGGTCCGCATTTAGAGCTCCTAACATTGATGATCTCGCCAAAGTCCGTGTCAATTCAGATGAAATTACAGTCCCTAATCCCAATCTAATACCTGAAAAGACGAATAACCTCGAAGCTAATTTTCAAATCAAGAAAAAAAGATTTTTTGTTGGTACCTCTATTTATTATAGTTGGCTCAGGGATCTTATCGTAAGAAGAGATTTTACTTTACCAGACGGGTCCCCACTCTATATAAACAATAGTGATACTCTGAACGTAACTGCTAATGTAAACTCAAAAAGTGGTCGGGTATATGGAGGCACATTTAGTGCGAAATTGGAACTGATGGATGGCCTTACATTGGATGGTAGCGTAAATTATACGAAAGGAATTGCCATCAATGATGAAAAGCAAGAAAGTCCATTAGATCATATTCCTCCTATTTACGGAAAAGTATCTTTAGAATATGAGCATGGAATATGGAACCATAAAATCAATTACTTGTATAACGGCAATAAGCCCGTTTCTCTCTATGGTGGTTCTGCTGACAATCTAGAAAATGCTACAATAGATGGAACTCCTTCTTGGTATACGCTCAACGCTTATACTAGCTTTGAGCTTACCAAACACTTTTCTTTTAATCTTGGGGTGGAGAATATTCTAGATGTTCACTATCGTCCATTTGCATCAGGTTTGAGTGGTGCGGGTAGGAATTTTATAGTTTCGGTGGGGTATGAGTGGTAATATCATTTTCTACTGATATTATTCTATTAGTTGATGACATCTTTGAAATCAATGAATTATAATCTTTTCTTTAGTATACAATCCTTTGTCGGAAATGACTTCTAACGTATAACTCCCTGTATAAAGATTTGTCAGAAGGTATACATCATATTGGTTTATATTATTTTCAAAAAACACTCTTCTACCATGTACGTCAAATATGTTTATACTCTCTATCAAATGAGATGAAATGACATTTATATGATCTTGGGAAGGATTGGGATATACCTGGATTTGTTGTTTTTCTATAACGTCAACAGAGGATATTAATGGAGTAAGTTTTATGATTTTTGGAGAATTAAAAATCAAATAGTATGGCATAGCTTCTGATCCTACAATATAAATATTATCTTCTTTTTCAAAAAGAAATCTAAGAAAAAAAGTTCCTTCTTGTTCGTATATTAGTTGTAGTTCATTATTTGTGATAGCGTAAACAAAGGTGCTATTAAATACCCCTAAATGTCCATTACTAAAGCCATATAACTCTATGGAATCGTTTTTAAAGTGATTAGGGGCTGCACGAATAGAACCAAAGGGTTCGATTTGAGGAAATGTAGTTATCTCAGCTCCATTCTTAAGTATAATCGAGTCATTTTCCACAGATAAATCATAGTTATATAACTTATCTAATGACCCCAAAGAAAAATATAGAGTTTTAAATATTTGATCATCTTCGGTGCTAGAAATTATTCCGTTACTTAAAAATCTACCATATCTCTGCTGAGTCTCATTCAAGTCCATATCATCCAAGGGCATTAAATTCCTATCTAACAGTGCAGTTATATCAGTAGTAAATAAAAGTATATGATCATCGGTAACATAAAACTCTAATTGTGCCATATCAGAATATCTATATGGTAAAATATTTATAGCTTTGTGCGTAAGTTGGTTGGATAATATTGAAAAATATACGATTTCTATGGATGATTGAACATCAGGACTATAAAATAATAATATATGTAACTCATCACCTATCTTTTTAATGTTGACGTTATAGTATAAAAATTCAGAAGTAATTTGAATAGAATCTATTGATTGAACATTACCAGATGACAAATCGAGTTGATTGATTAAAATACGGTTCTTATTTGAGTCTTCCACACTGGCAAACAATAACACTTCAGAATTCATGTCTAAGCATTGAAGTATACTTGATGACTCATCTTCATATATAATTTCAAACTCCTCATTCTCATAATCAAAAAATACAATTTGATTATCGAAATGATTTATAAGAATCCCTTTTGGTGTTTCTAATGCACTTGCGGCGATTGGATTGGCAGAGTTTATTGGTGGCAATAATAGTTCATGACTTTCATATTGGGAATAACAAATTGTTATTCCCAATACAAATGTCATAATGTTATTTACAATTTTAAAAATCATAATCTATAATACTTTGAAAACCTGATTGTATATAGGAGTCTCTTGACCAAGGATTATTGCAAATACCATTAACATTACATGGTACGGGTATAAATACTTTTTCTCCATATTTCAGAGTAATGTTCGAATGTTGAAAATTAGCTCCAATGGTTCCACTTATGTCCCAATCATCCATTTTTACATATTCTCTTCCTCCTACAAATTGAGATATGAATGTATCTACATGCCGATAAATAGTACAACATAAGAAGTCTCTATAGTCTTCATGAATCGTACCTGGACCTAATGCTGGGCAATAGATTGATATCTCGCCTAAATCCTGATCTCCATAACTATCATAGGTATACTCATCTCCAAACCTGTCACTATTTACGATAACAGTTTCTAAGTTTATTATAGAATAAAGAGGGCCAGTAAAGAGCGTATAATATTCATTAGCTATAGGTGGGAAAAAAACGTCAATATCCGTCGGGTGAACGCTTGTATCTATATTGTTTTCACAATAATTATAATTGCCCAAAATATCTACAATTAGAATAACATCGATTCGTATAGGTATACGTGATCCAACTTTTTCTTTTTCATTATCTAAAGCGACATGAATGGAATGTATTTCTTTGTTTTGTAGATTAGACATTTTTTTTAGCACTTTTGTCGCTAATTTACTTATACTCATGTTCTCCGGAACAATAAAATACATAGCACGACTTTCCAACCGCTTTTTTTGAGTGCTGGACCAATTACCATCAATCCTCGCCGTAAGATTAGAAAAGTAAATGTTATAAAGACTAGATATTAGACTCATTGATTCTTGCAGGGTATACTTTTCAGAAGGTGATTGGTTCTCAATTTCATAGATCAAGTTGGTTCTGAATTTTCTAATTGCATCTAAACTGAAAGTATTAGTGAAATTGCGGGACAATTCAGAGTCATTGTTTACAAAATCTTCAGAAAATTTTTCAGATCCAATTTGGAATTGATCTGCATTGTCTATTTCACAGGAGGAAAAGAAGAAAAGAAGAAAAGAAGAAAATGTTTTTACATTTCATAAGAGTGGTTTTTTGTGTTAAGAATTTACAAATTTAAACAAAAAGTTCGATTAATAAAATCTTAACTACTAATCCCTAAATGATATATGTGTCAAACTATAATTGAGTAGTAATAAATAATATGATCGTTTAGTCTTTTAGACCAGTCGATTGCTTGCGAATTAACTTCACCCCGCTGTCTGAAGTTTGCAACTTCAGACTATTATTAAACAGAAATATTGAAGCATAAAGCAGTTAAAAAAATAAAATTGAATGACACAAAAGAATTTAAAAACACAAACCAATATCTTTAATTAGTATTCAACAATGCATATGGGTGATAGAGTGAAATATAGGTCCGAAGTTACAAACTTCGAACTGCGTGAGTTGAGATATAGATTGATCTTTATAAAATAGTACTAAGTCTTTTCTAGCAATTATTTTATCCATTATACTCTAATTAGACCGGGTAAATTGTCATAGTTTCGTACAAACCATCTGAATATGAGACAAAAAGAATCTTGCTTGATTACATTCTTTTCTCTTTTGCTTTATCTTCCACTTATAAGTCAAGTTATGGAATGGACAACCATCGCCTCTCAAACTAGCAGCTCTACGTATGCAACAATGACAATGGCCGGAGATATTATTCAAAGTAGATCGGGCTCTAAGAATCATATTGCTAAAATCACAAGTAATGGAAAACAATTATGGGAGAAATGTATTTTTGATTGTACTTTCAACATTGTAATTCTAAGTACAGAATTGGAGGACAAAACGCTATTGCATTTACTTGGAAATGGAGATTACTATCTTACTAATGCTAATGGAGGTAATCCTACGCTTGTAGGAGAAACTCACTGTGGTTTGCGAATGGCTCAGCGGATTGATAATCAAATCATTGCAATGGGCGCAAAATATATAAATAATGAATTAAACAATATAAGCGTTTTAATCAACTTGGAGAACTTAGAATTTGAAAGTACATTAGAAGTATCTGAGTATGGTTTCCAACAATTATATCAAAACGCTGAAACTGGAAATAGAGTAGAGCTATATTCAGATTCTGGGAGATATAAATTCAAATTTTATAACAGTACAACTGGAATCACAACAGAAAAAGCACTTGAGCATGTTGGAGAAGTATATTTTGGTATTGCATTAGCAAATGATGACAATATAATTCTTGTAGGCTTTAAAAAACACCTTGATAACGGTCGCTTAGGTTTAGTTCGTTCTCTAGATCATGAGGGGAATGAAATTTGGGTCAATGTAGACGAGCCTCAAGACGGAATAACGTTTTCAACAACATTAGCCATAAATATAGTTGGTGACGATCTTTATACTGGTGGTTACACTGGCATGTATTTTAATACTGATGCGCATCTCACCCTTCTTGATAAGAGAGATGGGACCTTGTTGTGGGAATTAACAGAACATCTTATGGGTAAGGGAGACCTAATTCGTGATATAATAATTGGCATGGATGGGGATATTATTTTATCAGGAACAACTGGAGTAACTGATTACGGAGGTCCTAACCGAGCATTTGTCATGAAGGTAAGTACTCCTACTTTTACAAATTCATCGTTCGATATAGTTGACAACAACAGAATGTTTTACCCAAATCCTACATATGGTAGACTACATTATAATTCTTCAAAAGAAATAGAAAGTATTGAAATCTTGGATATGTTTGGTAGAAAATTGTCACATCATACGACTAAGGGCGATCTAGATATTTCTAAATATTCACCTGGCAATTATGTAATTCTTGCACATACTAAAAATGAAACAATAGTTGAGAAAATAATCAAATACTAAATTTACTTTTTCTGTTCAAAAAAAGGGTAAACGAACTAACATTTACCCTTTTCTATTTTACCTTTCGCTTTGTTTTATTGAACAAAAGGCACCCTATTAAAACTTGCATTATCCATAGATAGTATATCTACGATTTCTGTTTCTCCAGTATCTTCATTTTCCGAACTGATTGACCAATCCATTTTAAATGTTCCGCTGATCTCTTTTGATTCTTCATCAATATCTGTAATTTCCAAATAGGAATCTCCGTATTCTCCTAATCCAAAAAATGATATAAAAGCAATTTGGCTTCCAACTTCACCTGAAAAATAAAATGTCGGAATTACAACATCTTCCGGGATTTCTGCACCATCTCCACCGAACAATTCTTCTAAAATGGTCTCTAATAAATTGCCACTTGCAAAGTCATATCTTTTCGTAGTCAAAACTTCAGAGAAAATTTGAAAGCCCATAAACACAGTATCTTGTCCGTCGATATCTGACGCTACTATGAAATTATAAGGAGCACTCTCCTCTGTATCCAATGAATAAAAAGCACCTTCCGGAAATTCATCATCACTTTCAACAAACTGGGAGAAATCTGTATCCTCATTCCCAGGTGATATCAAATTCTGTAGGTAAGTCCATGCCGACTATGCCATCTAAATTTTGGAAATCTTCATCCCAAGTAATATCAAATTTAAAAGATGGATCTTCGCTCACTATTGGATCGTCATCCCCACCACATCCAAAAATGAAAAGTGATAGACATAGAATCGTAAAGAATGTTAATTTTGTAATGGTATTCATAGTTTTAATAAATTACATATTTAGTATATAAATATTTATAACAATCTGCAAATAAACAAAAGACAATTGATTTTTAATAAAAATGTATCGCTATTATCCCTAAAATTAGAAAACGCAAACGACTTATCTACTTTAGCTAATAACAAGCGTGTTTGGGATAATCTAAGAGATTATATGCCATTCCCATATACATTGGAAGACGCTCAAACATTCATTGAAGCAAACAAAGATTTAGATCCACCGTTGGCATTTGGAATTCATTTTCAAAATGACTTTTGTGGCGTTATTGGTATAAACCAGATGAAAGATGTGTATAGCCATTCTGCAGAAATCGGTTATTGGTTAGGAGAACCTTTTTGGGGCCAAGGCATCATGTCAGAAGCAGTTAGTCTCATGATAAAGCACTGTTTTAATGAATTAAATATCATTAGAATTTGCACTGGGGTTTTCGATTATAATAAAGCTTCCGTAAAAGTTCTTGAAAAAAATGGCTTTGAATATGAAGGTTCATTTAAACTAGGGGTGCAGAAAAACGGTAAACTTGTGGACGAATTAAGATATGGATTAATAAATCCAAAACATTTACAATTGAGCAAATAAACTCAACCAATTAATTCAGGTGAAAAAGACCCTACCGTATTATATCAATACCCTTAAACTAAAATCACTCAGTAAAATATATGCCTCCGGACTCCTCAAACCCATCAAGGATCCTTTTTTAATTAAAAAATTAAATGAGATTAAATTTCCTATTACCTCTGATTTTTCTTCAGTATATGTAGCTTTTTGCTTTAGAAAAGATCATCAAACTTTTGCAAATAAACTTAGTTTTCAAGACGGAATTGCTATAGGCGAAATAAATAATGCGCCTAGTTATCTAATTCCAGCAATCTATAGTTTGATACTTTACAATGACTATCTTTGTTTCAAAGATGACAGACTTCTTATTAGTTTCAATCAACATATTGAGTTTTTAATCAAAAATCATAATGCTACTTTAGCTGGAATAACATGGAAACATTTGGAAGACATTCCAAGGTTTACACTAAAAGGTTCTTGGTCCTCGGGTATTACTCAAGGTGTCATTGCAAGTACACTATTACGGGCATATGAAGTAGGCAAAGAAGAAAGGTACCTTGAATTGGCTGAAAAAGCCATCACCTTTGCCTTAGATAAAAATGGACCATTGTACACTCAACTTGAAGGTGATATGTATTGGATCGAAGAATATCCATCTAAGGTTGGACAAGGTGTTTTGAATGGGTATATTTTTTTTCTGATTGCTCTCATAGAATTGAATTGTTATAAGGATTATCAAGTATGGGTGGATAGGGGCATTAAAACCTTGCAATACTATTTACCAGATTTCCAACATGGAAGTAATATAAAGTATGCTACTTCTCTTCCAGAATTCGGGAATATTTTATATCAAGTAATTCATGAATATCAATTTCACCATTTAGCTCAGATTACAAAGCAAACGGCTTTTTTAGAATTAAAAAAACATTGGTCAGGGAAGCTGAATAAAGGTTTAGTAGAAAATTATATGAAAGATCAATGAATATTCAGATAAAGAGATAATTACTTTCTGATTCGATAAGCACATTTACTCACTGATCCCCATTCAATTCTATATAAGCATCAAATAATTGAATAATACCTTCCCCTCCGATATTCATCAAAGCATCAATAATAGATAATCCATTCAAAAATTCTCCTTGGGTTTGTGTGTAGGGTCGCTTTTGTATGTAGCTAAATAAATTAAGATATTTCACCTCGCATCCCTTATCTGCGAATGCAACATCATCTTGATAATCCTTTGCACCCATTCCACTTAAATATTCTTTGGCATTGAAGTACTGACAAATATTAAGGTTGTATTCATTCTTAATGCCTTCAACTGGAAGTTCTGAAGAAAATTGAAATTGAGGTGACAATCCTATTATCTTGGAAATGCTCTCTATCAAACTAGCATTAAATAAAGACAATGACTTTTTTTTAATAGCGTAATGATAAGCTCTTTTTAAGACGTCGTTATAGGCCACATAAAAAGGTGCATTATGATACAGATAATATATTTTTTGAATATGCCTATTTACAATTTCCTCTGAATTTACCAATGGTACGTCTTTAATCTTCCTTAACCCAGATCCGACAGAAAGACTTAACCATTTGGTATCATTTTCATTAAGTTCTTTTCTTACATTAGTTCTCTTGGTATAATCAGATTTACTAAGCAGTACATCATCATGGAATACAAAAACGTCTGAAAGATAGATCTTCAAGAAATAACCCAACCAGGGCATGTAGTTTGGTTGATGGATGGCGACCTTCATTAAATAATCCAGCGTATTACCTCAAAAGATTCTGCGTAATCTACATTAATTTGAGTTCCTCTTACTTTTGCTAAAGAGGTAATAAATTCCTCGGACATATATTTTTTGCCTTTTTGGGTTTCATAACATTCAAGTGCTTTGAATTTAGATCGGATATGCTTTTTCCTTAATTTTATGAAACAGTCCGTATGAAAAGATAAATTATTCCAAATTAATTCATA
>Ga0209828_1003120_pt1 | contig 12990 bp, 10 predicted proteins | sample MaitaG_FD_187429 | JGI IMG/M metagenome (GOLD analysis project Ga0209828, IMG submission 187429) | Marine algal microbial communities from Maine, USA - Maine_Asex2 metaG (SPAdes) (version 2) | ecosystem: Host-associated > Algae > Red algae > Unclassified | place: Maine, USA | collected 2015-01-05 | reverse complement strand
GCGCTTTACCATTCTTATTGATTTGTTCAACAGCGGTGCTGCCTGCACTGCGATCTATGGCAATGGGTCGTGATTGCGCCATACCCCAACCGAAAAACGGGATATTCAATAATTCTTTTTTGATGACAAACGACATCGCGGGCATATAAGCCAATAGGTACATCGTTTCCCAAGTGGATTGGTGGTTTGGCAGGATGATGGCGGCCTGGGAAAAGTCGATATTCTCATGGCCGCGCATTTGCCCTTTAATACCGCAGGTCAAACGTGCCCAAGCGAGACTTAATCGAGCCCAGGTTTGGATGTATTTTACACGCCAAGGGTATGCAACCAAACCTAGAAGCGGTGCAAACAGACCCATAACAGCGGTGATCAAAGAAAAACCCACCACCAATAACACTGAGCGAAAACCTAACCAAGCTGTCATTAGAGGTGATCGTTTCATTTTAGGCGTTCCAATAAACCTTGCAGTGCTAGCCCACGGTGACTGATGCGGTTTTTCTCAACCGAATCCATCTGTGCAGCACTCATATTGTGAGTCGGTACAAAGAATAAAGGATCATAACCGAAACCTTCAGTACCTGTCAGCTGCTCTAGAATCCTGCCGTTCCAGTGCCCCTCAGCGATAATCGGTGATGGATCAGCCGCATGCTGCAACATCACGATACAACAGCGAAAGCGGGCGGTGCGCTTTGCTTCTGGTGTGTCTTTTAAAGCATCCAGCAGCTTCTCATTACAAGCCGCTGCACCGGCACCCACACCAGCGTAACGCGCTGAGTAGATACCGGGCTGACCTTGCAGCGCATCAACCTCGATACCTGAGTCATCGGCAATGGCTGGCAAGCCTGTTAGCTCAGCGGCATTACGCGCTTTTAAAATAGCATTTTCAACAAACGTCAGGCCTGTCTCATCCGCATCCGGCACATTAAATTCTGACTGCGGACGCACGTCCATGCCGACACCAGATAACAGCTGCATGAACTCTTTTACTTTTCCCGCATTACTACTGGCGAGTACTACTTTCATATCTATTCCAAACCTAAAACCGCACGTTGGGCGACCATGATTTCTTCAATGCCTTTTTCAGCTAAGCCCAGCATGTCATTCATTTCAGTACGGGAGAAAGCATGACCTTCAGCGGTGCCCTGCACTTCAATAAAATGTCCGCCGCTGTTCATGACGACATTCATATCCGTTTCGGCATTAGAGTCTTCCGGGTAATCCAAATCTAATACCGCAGCACCTTCAAATATACCAACTGATATTGAAGCAAGCTGGCCATGAATTGGATTACGTTTGAGATTGCGCTTCTTCATTAGCTTTTGCATCGCATCATACATCGCCACATAGGCACCACTAATAGACGCCGTTCGCGTGCCACCATCTGCTTGAATGACATCACAATCGATCATAACCTGACGTTCGCCTAACGCTTCCATGTCAACAATCGCGCGTAGAGAGCGACCGATCAAACGTTGGATTTCTTGCGTACGACCCGACTGTTTGCCACGAGCAGCTTCACGACCCATGCGAGTGTGAGTCGAGCGAGGTAACATGCCATACTCAGCCGTTATCCAACCTTTGCCTTTACCACGCATCCAACCCGGCACGTTTTCCTCAATACTGGCGGTGCAAATTACTTTTGTATTGCCGAACTCAACCAACACAGACCCCTCTGCATGGCAGGTAAAATTGCGGGTAAAAGTAACCGGACGCATTTCGTCGGTAGCACGACCACTAGGTCTCATAAGAGCTCCTGAAAGGAAAATTAATTGGGGAATTATACGGGTTGAGGCGAGGATCGTGGGATTATTTTTAAAGAATGTTAGGAAACTAACGCCAACCCTTTTTACTGTAGTTTAGTTTTTATATACTGAGAGGTGAGTTTTTGTCAATTGTGCGTTCAGGTGGCTTTGGATATTATCCTCCCCGTAAGATGATTTCCTCCTCCTTAATCAATTGGGAGCAGATAACTCAAGTCACTTTTGTTACTGCCCCCTCTTGGTTGTTTAATCCCCCGCGATCTCTCGCAACCTAACTCAATAAATTAAACAGTCGCTTGTAAATCAGGCTAGCATCCCTTCGCTATAACAAGCCAAAACTTACATTCACTGTCGCCCTGACTTTCTGCGACCCAAACATCTCATCCGGTGGTGGCGGTGCCGCAGCTCTTGCGGAAACAGCCATGTCCGCACTCATTGCCATTCCTCGATGAACCGGGCGAGCGGCGTTGACATTATGTTCGGTAATTGAATAAGCATCACCAAGGTTTCTACCCAGTCGTTTCGCCAGAAACTCTGCTTTATGCTTAGCATCATCAGCCGCCGCTGCTAGCGCTAGTTCTTGCAATGCTTTTGGATCTTTGAAACCGGTTTGCATGCCATCGATGCGCGAAACGCCACCTTCGATAACATCCTGCATTAGCTTTGAGACCAGATCCAAATCCTCAATAGTTACGGCTAAAGAACGTGAAACCCGCTCACCTTTATAGATGCGCGAATTATTACGCCACTCATACTCAGGTTGAGCATTAATACGCGTCGCTTTAATGTGTTTATCAGCAATGCCAGCCTTTTTGATAACCTCTAAAACCTTGCGATATTTGTCATCAGCAACTTTTTTTGCCGTGATTAGGTCAGGTTCTTTTGCTTCGATACTGATGTTTAGTGTTGCCTGATCAGGTTCTTTTTCAACCTCACCAACGCCCACCACTTTAACATGGTCTTGCTCTATCGGTTCATGGGCGTATACGTTGACTGTCAACAGCACCAAAAACAGCAAACTTGCTAACGATTTCATTTAATTATTCCTGTAATCCCTAAGGCTTACATTATTATAGCTGATTATGCAGAAGTGACCGCAATACGCTTTTAGCCTGTCTAAAGCCAAAGTGTTATTTGTTTTGGGTCAGTAGTTTTATTGTTCTGGCAATGGAATGTAATTGGCATGAACTATCTTCTTTGACTTCTGATCCAGCTGCATCAGATGCAGCTGGGTATTTAAAAAGCTCCTAATATCGTCATTAATACTATCGTAGATTACTCTATCGAATAACTGAAATAACCCTTAGTGCTGGTCGCTGCATTATTTGGAAAATAGTCTACTCCACTTGGATCGAAGCTGTCAGTAAAGGGCTGGTTATTAGCTCTGAACATGACCCTGAAGTCTGTAAGTCCACCCAAAGCACTTCTGGGAATCGCGACTTCAGATATTGAGCCAATAGTAGAACTGTCTGCTACAGCAATATTACGCCATGACCAGTTAGAGCCTGAACCGTCATAGCTACGTAAGCTTGATCCTTCCAATATGAATTCCGCACCCATACTGTTGCTTACCTGATAACCAGTGCTTGAGTCATTATCAGTATCGATATAAATCTGCCATGGCCATGAAACCGAACTAATATCCCCATCATTTTCATAAGCGAAGTAGAGATTATTACTATCATGTGCTGCCCAAGATTCTAACCAGTCAGCTTGGGTAGTTGCATCTGTAATATCGTCCGGGTCACGTCCAAACGAGGTCGTGGCGCTCCAATCAGCCAGATTCCCATCGAGATCTATACTCAAATCGCCAAGGGGATTGGAAAAGACTGTAGAGCCTTCCGTGTCCCCGCTAAACTTATAGTTGAAGTGACCATTGCCCACATCAGGATGGCTGTCAATCCCTGATTGAGCATAGTTACCGGTGAAGATGCCATTTCTGGCTTTTATTACGGCACTCAGCGATGATGGATTGCCAATCGCAGAGCGTGGGAAGGCTAATTCTGCGATGGATCCATTGACACTTTTGTTGGCTGATGCGATATACTGCCAAGCCCAGTCACTACCGCTGCCAATGTAACGATACAAACCGTCCCCCTGAATAACGTAGTTCGCCCCTACGCCATTGCCGATTTTAAAACCAGTGCTTGCATCATTATCCGTGTCAAGGTAGGCCTGCCATGGCCACCAAGTACTCTGATCAATGTTCCCGTCGTTGCGGTAGGCCATGTAGAAAGCTGAATCATCGTGAGCCATCCAGGCTTCCAGAATATCTGCTCTGGCACCTGCTTCGTTGATGTCATTTCCATCTGCGCCAAACGACTGTAACTCTTCCCAATCGGACAAGTCACCGTCGATACTGATTGACTTCGAATTAGAGACAACACCCGTTTCAGCTGGTGGTACAACGGCTCCAAACTCATAGTCAACCGATCCATCCCCCCCAACAGCTGACAATGCTTTTGCATAGCTATGGGATAATTGTCTTGTCTCGTCATTACCATTAATCAGCTGTGCAACCGCAGGGTCAAAAACCTTGGCTTGAGCGCCAATACTGCTAATTTTGGCAAGGATCCCTTGCATGTTAGTCAGATAAGTGGCCGTTGGCACATTTCCATAGGCGTCATTTAGCCCAGCATTAACCCAAACGAAATCAGGATTTTTACTAGCGATATCCGAGTCAAAGCGGTTTAGCATATCGCCTGACTTGTTTCCACCAATCCCCTCATTAATGATGACAGCATTTCCCAAACGCAAAGCTAAACGCTCAGCAACCCCCGGACTATCAAACCAACTGTCTCCTAATAAAACATGCCTACCAGTATTCAGATTCCTTATTCCGATTTCTCTGATAGCAAAGTCAGCTATAGCACGATAGCCATACAGATGAGGGTGAGCGTCATCTTGATAGAAATTCCAAACATTTTGACCAGCGCTAATAGCGGCTTTTAATGGCTTCTTTAGGGTAATGGTTGAACCATTAACGGTATCAATATGAGCAGTGTAATACTCCCTATTGGCAGCACGATAGGTGATTAGCTGGCCGTCAATCAATGGGTGCGAAGCAGTCATTTCGAGCCGTGAAGCACCAGCGTCGACGCTATTTGATAAACTCATCGACAATATACCGCCTGATTCTGAAGAAACTGCACTTTGTCTGAATAAGAGATCATCATGCAAACTCAATGGTGTAAACGACTTAGGATAAGTGTCCATGCCAGAATCTGAATAATCTCCGGTAAAAGCGCCATTTCGCGCTTTGAAAACCGCGCGAAATTTGCTCGGACTTCCCAGAGCGTCACGTGGAATTTTGAACTCAGCGATTGCGCCATTTACTTTACTGGTAATTCCTGACACATATTGCCATGACCAGTCGGTACCCGAACCCGTATATTTGTATAAGCCACCACCTTGTAACAAATACTCTGCTCCAACACTCCCAATGCCTTTAAAACCAGTCGATTCAGAACTATCGGTATCAATGTAAACCTGCCAGGACCACCAGGCCGTGGTGCTAATATCGCCGTTATTGCGATAAGCGAGATACAAACTATTACTATCGTGCGCCATCCAGCCTTCTAGAAAATCAGCTTCTGCATTCACATCAGCCAGCGTTTTAGCATCGTAACCAATCGAGGCGATATTAGACCAATCATCGATATTGGCATCAATGGTAATGCTGTTATCACTAACAGTATTACTGATAGGTGACGCATTAACGCCTAGCGGAAGTGCGCAAGCTATTGCTACTGCCAGTTTAGTGAATGCCGCAGGGATAGGGGATTTTGACATCGGATGATCTCTCTAGATTATAGGGGGGAATTTTTATAATTGAGTAATAATCAATATTACCGCAAGCGCTTTCAGCGCTGCTGGTTAAAGTACCAGTGGTTTAACCTTTTCGACGAACTGAGTAGTTTTTAAGCTGCCTACGATCGTTCAGATCTCCATACAGAGAAATAGCGTTAGCCCTATCATTAGATCTCTACTTCTAAATCCGACTTGCACTCAACATAGGCTGTGATTACAGCAATCTCTCTATTCGTCACCCAAAAGACGCCGCTAGCGGGTCTCCGTCTGTCTCCTACTAAATTATTTATGTTTTCCTTATGGAACGCACATAGATCAGTTATGAACTAGCTCTGCATCCGCTTTGTCTATGTGTATTTTTTAAACAAAATAAAGAAGATAATTAACCATGAATGGATTTCATAGAGTATTTTTAAGCGTAAGCACTTGTTGGGTGTTGACGATAACGCCTGCCCATTCGGGACCTCAGGACGATGGAAGTTGGACCGGAGTGAAAGATTTCCCAGTAATGCCTATACACACAGTCATGACCCCAGAAGGTAAGGTCATGAATTTCGGTACAGATAAGAATGGCCTGCAAGGGGCATCATTTTTCTTTGACGTCTGGGATCCTAAACTGGGAACAGGAGCAGGCTCTCACAACACCTTACCTAATTCAATTGGTGTCGACTCGTTTTGTAGTGCGGCTATTTTGCTGCCAAAAACCGGTAACATCCTGATGGCTGGCGGTGATAATCGACCTAACGGCCAGCCAAATGTTGGTATTAACGATGCCCCTATTTTTAATACGCAATCCAATAGCTTAACTAGCGCTGCTAAAATGAGCTTTGCACGTTGGTATCCAACCTCAACTACGCTGGCTAACGGTAATATTTTGTTTACTGCGGGTCACGATGGTCAGGGTCGCACCGTCGCTACACCAGAAATTTATTCACCTGCAAACAACAAGTGGACCTCATTATTTGGCGTTACCAATAATTGGGGTGCACGCATCGCATTCTATCCTCGCCAGTGGCTGGCTCCCAACGGGAAAGTCTTTGGTTATGATCAGAATAGGGAAATGTATTACATAAATACCAACAATGGCGGTAGCCTGGAAAACTTGGGGCTAGTGTTAGGCGGTGACGGGGTTCGGTCTACTGCGGTTATGTATCAACCCGGTAAAATTTTAAAAGTTGGAGGAAAAAAGAACCCGACTAATACAGCCGCCATCATTAACATTAATCAAGAGAAACCTGTGATGCGTACCGTCCCTGGACCTAGGCAAACAGGCAGAGTGTGGGTTGACTCAGTTGTACTACCCAACGGTAAAGTAATGATTGCCGGAGGTTCTGCGGTCGACAATGAACTCCAGGGAGTATCATACCGGCCTGAAATTTGGGATCCTGCAACGGAAAAATGGACATTAATGAAAGCCGGATCTCGGGCGCGTTTGTATCATTCAACAGCGATGTTATTGAAAGATGGTCGTGTCCTCGTTGCCGGAGGTGGTTCACCAGGGCCACAAACCAATCTCAATGGAGAAATCTTCTCTCCTCCTTACCTATACAACAATTCTGGTCAGTTAGCTTCACGCCCCAAGATCACCAGTGCGCCTAAGCAGGCAGCTTATGGCAGTAAAGTAGCGGTAAGCCATAATGCAGGCACTACAATTACCCGCGCAACCTTAATCAAAACAGGTGCGGTAACTCACTCTTCTAACATGGAGCAGCGTTTTCTTGAGCTGGATTTTGTAGATACTGCTAATGGCGTGAGCGTGACAATGCCTAACTCAGCAACCTTGGCGACTCCTGGATATTATTTATTGCACCTGCTGAATAATAGAGGCGTACCTTCTGAAGCTCATATTATCCGTATTTCAAACACTGTGACTAACAACAACCCTAAACCTTTAGGAAAAGATGACATTGTTACTACAGTAGCGGGTAATAATCTTACTATTGATGCGCTTGCTAACGACATAGGTAACGGATTAAGACTAAATCAGCCATCCCGTTACTCACAAAAAGGCGGTATCGTGGAATTGGTCAATAATAAGATTCTGTATAAGCCTAAAGCAGGATTTATCGGTTCCGACAAAATTTGGTATAACTTTAAAGACGTACAGGGTCGATCTAATTACGGTGTAATTATTATCACTGTTACTGCTGCGAACTCTGGTGGCTATCCAACCGCTACTACGGATAATGTTACTACGACTACAGGAAGTGGCAGCATTACCATTGATGCGCTTGCAAATGATACGGGCGTTGGATTAACGTTGAATAACCCAAACCCATACTCGCAGAAATCAGGTACGGTTAAACGGCAAAATAATAAAATAGTCTATAAGCCTAGATCTGGCTTTACGGGTGTTGACAAGGTTTTTTACACCTTTAAAGATGCTCAGGGTAGATCTAACTATGGAACGATTATTATCACAGTCAATGGAAACTCCACATCCCGACCACAAGCTAAGTCAGATACTGTGACGACCCGAAAGAATACGGCAATCACGATCAATATTCTTGCTAATGATTCTGGGAATAGTGGCAAAGCAATAGAAACCTTATATGCCTACACCGCTAAGGGAGGTAGAACATCGAAGCAGAACGGCAAGGTGCTTTACAGGCCAAAAGCTAATTACACTGGTCAAGATAACTTCTGGTACGTCATGACTGACTCTACTGGTTATAAAAGCAGCGCTAAAGTTACGATCAATGTTACGCAATAGGCTAGCAGATATCTTATTGTAACCTCCAAAGTTCAAATGACTTAGCAATCAGCTTGCTTCTGAATTTGAATTGAACTAAAAGGTCGGGCAGTTCATAACTGCCCGACCTTTTTCAACCTAATCACAATCCCATCCCTGGAATCACCTCACAGCTCATTTCTTAATTTTTGCTATAGACAACACTGGCAACCCATTACATACCACACACACAGCTTTAACAATCCCCTCAGAGTTCAGCACAAGGCACAGAGAGCCCTTCGGCTAATTACCTTATTCCCTTTGATTTCACCCACTAAATCCCCCTTTACACAGCGAAACCAGAGCTGATTGCTGATGTAACACTGACGCGGCAATTGCTTGCTGTATCAGCTTGGTATTGCAGCGTAGATCATAATACCTTCAGGCTATCTCCAACCGTTTTTGAAGATTCCACTTGAGTGTGCGAGTTCGACACTTTATCAAAATCACTACATCAGGCAGGCTCTCGCAGGTACGTCAAGACCATGGAATCCTTACACAATGAAGCTGGAAGCAACCAACGCACTTGGTCATTGACGGAGACCGCCAGAGAACAACACTTGAGGCGTGATCAGCAAATTGCTGCAATGGAAGCTGAAGCGAACCGTTTGGCCAGCAGAAATCGTCAGGACTGTCTGTAATGACGCTTGAGCAAAGGGATTTATTTGAGGTGATTGACTGGCTGTGGCAGCAAATTGCCCCAGGTACTGAGATCTCAGCACTGGGGCCTTTATATCTTCCTGATAGTCTTTCTATTCCCCCGATCAATTTGGGGCGGTAGGGCTTATTTAAACCCCATTACGGCTCTTATACTGCTCTTGCATTGCTGGTACAGTGTAACTTTTTGTTTTTACTAAATAACTTCGTTAATTTATAGCCTTTGAGATCTGCTCAGAATGTGGCGTAGGCTGTTTTTTTACATAGGCTCTGAACTTATCTCTCCAGGGAACTTCGATATATCGATAAGTTAAGTAAGAGACCCCAATAACTATTAGCAGTATCGCGAGATTGATCAGGTTAGCATATGGCGTTAAGAGCAATATAGCTGAGCCATGCTCACTCACTACCGTTTTACTCGGCAACTGGAATAATTTTTTCCCAATAATGGCAAAAATTGGGAAGATCAATGCGTGAGTCATATAGATTGAATATGACAAAGTGCCTAAAAATAATATTGGCTTAACTGTCAGCATCTTAGTGAGTAGGCCATTTTCTTGTACCGAAAAGATCAAAATAACCAGCGCAAAAGAAATGAACGCAGCCATCTGATAGCCAACGGTTAACGAGTTGAGTACGAATACGATCATTAAGCTGACTGCTATTAGCTCAGCAGAGGTGGAAACGAGCATCGATGGCTTGAATGTTATTTTTTGAGATATCCGATAAATTACCGAGCCAAGGAAGAAGCCACCAAGACATCTAAATAAACCCCAGTCATAAGTTTTTAGTAGCGTATCAGGATTATTAATATAGAGAATGGAATAACATAGGACACTTAAGCAAAGGCATAATGCTAGATCATTTACTTTCTTAAAGAATGAAATAAAAGCAAAAAATATCATGTAAGTAAAAAATTCGACACTGATGCTCCATGCTGGGAAGTTCCAACTCAGATGATCATGTACGCCAAGCGAATTAATAAGCAATAGATTACTTAAAAACGAAGCAATATTGTTTTTAAGCAAGGGATCGTTAATCTCCAAACCAAGCTTATGGAAAGCAACAGCCTTAGTAAGAATGTATGGTACCCATACCAACAACATAAAGAGATGCAGTGGATATAAGCGCCCGAGCCGTAGGAGAAAGAACTCTCTAAAACTAAACCCTGCTTTTATTCTGTCGTTGTATGCAAAGGCAATAACAAACCCAGAAAGAATAAAGAAAAAATCGACGAAGATAGCGCTTCGAGCAATAAATTCGTACTTGTCATCTATTACAAAAGCAGCGTGGAACAATGCGACTAAAATTGCTGCAAGTCCTCGAAATGACTCTAGTGAACGGTATTTCAAGTGCTTCTCCAAAGGTTTGAGTCTATTGACATGGTTGTTTAGGTGCAGGTGAGAGTCTAATGATCCCACCAAGTCTTTGATTTAATTAGGCTCTATTGTTAAAGCATTGCCTAATACCATTGCCGTAGAGTGCCGTAAAAACCCGATAAGCCTAACGCCTAAAATAGTCAGTATTGGCTTGTTTACCGTATCTCCGAAATATGAATCTCTTCATCACAACCACAAGATGAGGATCTTTTCTTTTACTATATTGTTTTAGTCACTATCTAAGTGAGTGAAAAAATGATGACCGCCCCCCAGCTGCCCCCATATCCAATCAACCCATCCGCATCAATAAAGCCAGATATGGGAGTCGTCCATAAGATTGCCTGGTGGCTAACATTGTTACTTGTATTCTTATTGCCATGGGGTAATGGCTTATGGGATGGCATTGCAAAAATTGTTGGACTATTACTGTTCGCGTTTGCTGGATTGCTACTGGTTACCCAAGGAACTCACCGGCATTTCAACTTTTTTAATCTAATGGCTTTGATTCTTGGCTGCTGGCATTTGATTGCACTGATCTGGTCACCCGCCGAGGAAGCAGCAATCAAAGCTGCTAATACTTTTACACAGTTAGTATTGGTCTCGCTTGTCTACACTTATATGATTAATGACATTTACAAACTTAGAGGTGCATATTTAGCCTATGTCATAGGAGCAATGGTTGCATTCGGGATTATTTTCTCAAATTTCTTGAGAGGCATTGAAGGTCCATACTTCGGTCGTTACACAATAGAGAACATTGAAACGGATAGTATGGCGATCATCCTATCATTGGCTATCCCAATGGCAGTTTGGTTATTCAGGGAGTATAAAAACCCTATCGTAAAACTGGCCTGCCTGGGCTGTGTTCCTGTCCTTTTCTATGGAATATTTCTAACAGGAACCAGGACGGGCTTGGTAACAGGTATGGTCGGGCTTATGTATCTGGTATTTACTCAACGCAAAGCATCATTTAATTTAAAGCTCTTCTACATCGCTTCCTCCATTGCGTTTGTAACAGTCTTTCTCAGCCTAGCACCCAAAGCATCTGTTGAAAGGATATTCTCAATAGGCCAGGCGATAGAGACAGGTGACCTGAACTCGCGTGAAATTATCTGGCAGTATTCGTTAGAATCATGGAAAGAACAACCGATAATAGGCGGTGGCACGGGTTCGCTAGGAAATAGCTTGAATCGTTACCATATTAATTTTGATTCTGCACACAACTCATACATACAGCTGATCACTGAGCATGGTGTTATTGGATTAGGTATCTATTTTCTAATGTTTGGCAGCTTGTTATATTACATTTTACAGTGTCCAATCGAAACAAAGCTGTTCCTCTTGACGTTGTTTTTAACGATCGCGGTATCCCAATTGGCATTGCATTCTCATAAGGTAAAAGAAGTGTGGTTTGTCTGGTCAATAATCGCTGCGCATGGACACTTTTTTGCCAGGATGAAGGGTCAGCATTATAATTATTATCAATACTATTATGGTGAGCAGCCCTACAAGGCGTAAGGCTGCGAGTGCTTAGATTACGGCTAGTATCTGAGCATACTCTCAAGTGCTGTATAGTAATCGTGTGACAGTACCTTCTTTGTATTTAATGGCCTGGGGTGTCGCTTGCCAGCTTTACTATGAGTGATAGGCTTACCAACTGAAGAATTAAAAATGATCGCCCTAGCGCCTAATCTTTTAATTCTTCGAATTATTTGTTGCATATTTCTTGAATAAGTTGCTTTGCTAACATACTGATTATAATCATTCGTGCCAACCATTATCCAAACCGTATCTGGTTTTTTGCGTGTAACGGCGGCATCAAAACGATTCAGTAAGTCTTGGGTCGTATTACCCCCTTTACCAACATTGATAATTGTCGCATTTGGAAGCCTCTTAGCGAGTCTATTGGATAAATGTCTAGGGTAGTGGTCGAACCAACTATCACCCAATAATACGTGCTTTCCCTTGTTTAAGTTGCGCAAATTTCTGAGGGCAGAATCTGCAATGGCGTTATAGCCGTATTCGTTCGGATGATCCGGATCAGCATAGAAGTTCCTGATTTTCTGAGGGCCAGAAATAGTGACTTCTAATGGTGCCGCTAATCTTATTGACTTGCCATTCATGCGAGCTATAACAGCAGTGTAGTACTGCCTATTTCTTCCTTCATAAGTAATTAGCTGGCCAGCTCCAAAACCTTGACTGCTTCGAAGTAACAGCTGCGAACTACCTGCATTACCGCCCCTTAGTACGGCAGCTTCGGCAAAACCAGTGCCTCCGCTTTGTTTAGTGTTAGGCCAATCAGCCTTGGGGACAAAGTTAGTTTTTTTGAGAATACCGTTATGTAAATCAACTCTTTCAAAATTCTTCGATTGTGCGGGCGCGCTTAAAATCAAGCAGCTAGCCGCTACTAAAAGTATAATAGTGATTTTTTTCATGGTTGCCTTTTCTTTCTTTATATTAATTTTATTTTGAAACTTTAAGAATCATATCTACTAATATGGATACTTATGTCTTAGATAGGTACATGTGTATGCTAGCCAGCTGAAGTGACGAACGTAACTGAAGTGACTTTAAGAGGTATTTGTATTCTGATTAATGGTTTGGATTGGGTTATTCATGTGGCTGATTTTTTATTATTTAATCATCCCATTTG
>Ga0209828_1003112_pt1 | contig 13011 bp, 8 predicted proteins | sample MaitaG_FD_187429 | JGI IMG/M metagenome (GOLD analysis project Ga0209828, IMG submission 187429) | Marine algal microbial communities from Maine, USA - Maine_Asex2 metaG (SPAdes) (version 2) | ecosystem: Host-associated > Algae > Red algae > Unclassified | place: Maine, USA | collected 2015-01-05 | reverse complement strand
CACTTGTCTTGATTCAAACGAATCATGCTGAACACGCTTTCCTTCTAAATTGATAATTTCTATATCAATAGCTGAAGGGCTCGTAAGTCCAACATTCACTGTTAATAGATCACTTGCAGGATTCGGGAATGCAAGTAATGCTATATTATCATTTAAGTCTTCTGTTCCTGTCGGTAAGCCTATTACTACCTCTGTCCATAGAGTCATAATTGACCAGAATTCAGGAGCAAGACTTGAGAATTCCATTGTTGTACCACTTGTCATTGCAGTAATATAAGTTCCTGCTCTTCTGTCAACAAATGTAGAATCGAATGCCATGTTCGTAGCAAACGTGTTATATGTTCTTTCAAATCCATTTGTATTAGCAGCACCAATAAGATCAATTGATTGGATACCAGCAGTTAATGGCTGACAAAGTAATACAAACATGTATTGAGAATCATCTTCTAAATCTACAGTTGTTCCAGGTACTGGAGCTCCTGTATTATTTATATCAAAAATTGGAATTGTAATAGCTCTAGGATCACTAACACCATTTGCGATAAGCGTATCAACAATAAGTGTATTCGCACCTACTAATTCTCTCTCATCTGTGTCCATGAATCCATCACCATCTAAATCTCCAAACCACTTGAACATTTGAGCATGTACAAAACCTGATTGTGGTAGGTCTGCGTCCGTAACACCAAAGGTCAATGACTTCACATCATATCCATCACCATTAGGCATATAATATACTGATCCTACACCCATAGCAGCAGTAAATGCATCATTAGTTGGATTTCCCCAAGTAGAGTTACCCGTAAATGAATCCGTATTTAAATTACCCTCAGCTTCACTTAAAGCAGACGCAAATTTGTCTTCTGTTACTTCTAGTGAGAATTCGATAGAGTCATTCGCTGTATTTAAATTTCCTGGAATATCAGGATCGCCTGACTCAGCTGAAATCACATAGTATCCAGTGTAAAGTCCTGGTGTGCTTGGTGGTGTCCAACTCTGATCTGCATCAAAGACATTATTTTCATCTATAGAGTAGATAGGAACAGTTCCATAATCTTTAGTAGATGTATTAATATTAGCACCAGTTTCATCATAAATATCAACACGCACTTCTACGTTTTGAGCAGCTTCGTTACCATTGTTGAAAATATCAACTATAAATGGCATCTCTGAAACTTGAGATGCAGGTACTCTCCATGATGGTGGAGCTGCATACCAGTTAGAATTCAATTGCATATCAACATATGACTCATTTGTAAGAGCCACATCATCAATTACCCAGTAGTAGTAGTTACCTACGTATTCGAACTTAAACTTTAAGTTTTGTACGCCTGCATATCCCTCTAAAGGAATTTTTATTGTTTCGTTTATGTTTGCTGAGTTTACAACAGCATCTGTATTCAGAGCTAGTGTATCAGGCCATGTAACTCCATCATTTTTACTTAAAACGATATTGTACTGAGATGTAAACTGTCTGAATGCTTGTGTAAACTGTAGGAAAAACCCTTTTGCAGGATCTGCACCACTAATGTCTATCGTTGGACTAACCAACGAAGCAGTACAAGGACCTGGACAAGGACCACTAGCGATATCACCACCACCGTTATCAAGATCATCAGAACTCATCACCATCGCACCATTACATGCAGTAGCTGATGTGATTGTAAAGTTTGTAAACAAACCAGTAGCTGTACCAGTTGGTTCCCAGAACCAAGACTCAATAGCTGGATCTAAGTTTGGAGGTCTTTCGATACTCCAATCAGCCGGAAGTCCACCAGCGAAATCACCTTCACCACTATTTGTTCCCCAGATAACTTCTGAACCGTATGACGGAGGCAGACACTTATATTGTATAGTTGCATTCACGTCTGCATTTGCAAGCTCTACTTTAATTGTTTGACAATTATCAAATGACATCATAAAGACTGGTGCATTGACATCTGCTCCATCATCACCTGCTATTGGTGTTAAAAGATCACCTGTAGCTGTGTTACAAATAATAATAGCACTTGCTCCTGCATTTTCAGCAAATAATGCTTTTGTTCCAAACTGGCAAGCACCTCTGTCGACGAATGCAATTTTCCCTGACACATTTGAAGCGCCTGGCTCACAACCATCATTAACTGGCTCAGTCCCATCATCGATTAGGGCACCAGGTCCAGTAAGTGGCTGAGTTCTTTGTTCTCCGAATGTTCCTATTATAACAGGATAATCTGCTGCAATAGAAAGCGGTTCATTGATAGTCAATGTATTGACCAATTGTCCATCCATTTGAGTCACAAGGCAAACAAATGCCATGCTCATCATGAAGGACATAATACGTTTTAATGTAAAATTTTCTTTCATATTAAATATTTGAATAGTGTTTAAGATTTTGATTTCGAATTTAGTAGCTAAAAATATAAAAAACAACTTTGTTTATTACATCTTTAAGGTAAAATTTAGCATGTTTCTTAATAAAATTGTCCTGAAAAGAACATCAATATTCAGACTTATTGCAAGTTTGGACGCCAGATTTGCCACACACAACCCCCGAAACTCTATTCGCTATTGTAATAGATTCCGAAATAGTTAGTTTACTGCAAATACATAGGCTTAAAGCAGCAATAAAGCTATCACCCGCCCCGCAAACATCAGCATTTGGAATTGATTGCGTTGAAATTACACCACTTTCCTCAAGATTAGAAAAATACGCACCTTTTTCAGACAATGTAAGTACTAATGTGTCGTATTCAACATAAGTCCTCAGTTTATGGTCTGCTTGGGCCAGGGATTTGAGGGCAATTATTGGTTTTTTCCCTAGATAATCTGAAATCTCATTCAGATTTGGCTTAAAAACACGAGCACCAGCATAAGCGGAGTAGTTTTTGGTCTTTGGATCCACAAAAACAGGGATTTCATGCTTTTTGGCTATTTCCATTACTTTGGCAATAAGATATTCCGTTAACACCCCTTTATTGTAATCTTGAAGGATAATTCCATCAATTACCTGAGTCTTGATTAATTCTCGTGATCTTTCAAGAACTTGAGTCTCAAGATTATTACATATATCTTCTGCCTTCTCATCGTCAATGCGCGAGATCGGCTCATCATCGCAAAAGATACGAGATTTTACAGTCGTCTTTCTGGAAGTATCTTTTAAAACGTTGTTGACGGAGCAATTTAGCTCTCTTAGGAGCTGGTACAATTCTTCCGCAGCTGTATCCACACCGAGTATTGATACTAAGTCAACTTGCGCCCCTAGGGCCAAAATGTTTGCCGCAACGTTGGCAGCACCACCGGGATACGTCTTCGTCTTTATAATATCATAGACAGGTACGGGGTGTTCAGGCGACATCCTATTATTTGTGGTATAAATAAATTTATCCAGGATAACATCCCCAATGACCATTAAACGTAATCCACTAAAATCTGGCTTATTCATTTATAATTTTATCAATACAATCTAGAATTGGCCGTATGCCGTTATTGTCTTCAAAATAAGCGGTTATGTATGCAGCTGTTTCTTCATCCTCAGCTTTTGCCAATAAACGTTTCACAACTGTTGCAAATTCTTCAGGCTTAAAAATAGAATAATACATGTTATTTCTAAAGTAATCGATCTCTTCAAATCCTTTAGATTTTGGTCCACCTACAACTGGAACATGTTCTATTATGGCTTCTAATGTGTTATGGATGCTTCGTCCAAATCCACCACCAATGTATGCTACACGGGCATATTTATATAAAAGTTTTAGGATGCCAATTTTATCTATCAAAATGAGTTTACTTGCAGGTTCAAGTGTATCCATCGTATGTGCTATAGCAGGCAGTCTTTCTTTGAAGAACTTAATTTCTGTTGTATCCACTTCGTGAGGTACTATTACATGACAATGCAAAGGAAACGATTGTATACCGTGAAGAATTACATCGATATCAGATCTATGTGTACTTGCATAAATAATAATGTCCCTTGTGATATTTTTAAAACCGGGCACTGCTATTTGTTTTTCTTTTTCATTCATAACAGAAGCGGCACGCGAGTCTTTAATTTCTTTAATTCTATGATTTTCTATTCCAAAGCGTTCGAGAGCATTTCTTGATTTAGCGTTGTTAACAAAAAACATTTCCGAATTGCGAATAGAAGCATGTAGAAAACGGAGTGGCCACTTAAAATACTTAGACGAGGCATCCGTATTTACATTCATGAAAAGGAAAGGCACCTTTTTTTTATCTAGAATGTGGAGCAGGTTATACCAGTATTCATATTTATTTATAATAAAGAGGGAAGGGGATATGGATTGAATGAACTTTTCCATTTTTTGAGGTAAGTCTACTGGTAGAAAAACTATTTCGTCATAATATTCTTTCTCTTTGCGTATTGTCTCTTGACCGGATAAAGAAAAGAAACTAAAGATGAGGAAGTATCCGCTTTTTTTAAGCTCATTTGCTAGTAGCTTCGTTTGCTCATATTCCCCATGGGAAGCGCAGTGAATGACAATTTTCTTTTTACTTGTTGAAATTGAAATGGTGTTTTTTCTGGCAGCAAACCATATCTTCCATTTCGGATTAAAGGGTGCGAATACAGATGCAGCCGAAGAAGCGAGTAACACAAGTGTAGAGTATAATAGTCGTATCATCAATAGAATATCTCTTCATCACCTGAAGAATTAACTAACGGTAATAGCCACTTTAAATTTAAAGCATAAATCAAATCTATTCGATTTTCAGTATCAGGAAGAGCCGTGTCAAAGTTGATTGCTCTTGTATTTTTGGTAAAGCCTTGTGTGAATTCAAAGCCTAACGAGAAATTAACACGTTTACTATCTGATACAAAATTATAACTAAACCGTTCTTTTAAAGCGAAGCCTCTTGTGTTCCTGTCATAACCTTTCTTATATCTTCCTGCCACTTGTGGGACTGAACGACTATCGTCTTGAATCCGGATAAAGTGATTAAGTAACCCAACTCCCGCACCCAAACGAAGGCCTCTGCCAATATCATTTGCCAACACTGTTTTCTCTACCATAAGACCCATATGCACACCACGCTGTCTAAGGAATATGTTGGCATACTCGCTATCATTACCAAGAATTAATCCATTTTCTAAACGGAGTGGAGCAAGCACATCTTCTTTGACACTGCTACCAAAGAGAAAATCAGTTTCAAAACTGAATACCCATTTAGAAGGGCTAAGTTGGTATTCTAAACCAACACTGATTTCACTATGATTTCCAAAGCGGTCACCCAAATCTCCTGCAGGAACATTATAAGATGCCCCTATAGTGGGACCAAAGACATAACTAGAGCCCGTCTGAGACTCTTCATCTTGTGCGCACAAGAAAATAGGACTTAAAAAAAGAATAAGTAAATACGGTTTTAGCTGCATTATAGCAAATGTAAGGATGTTTTTTGAACAAACGAATTTGCCTTCGTCGTCGAAGCGTTAATCTTCTATGAAAATTGCTGCTATTCCTGGGAGTTTCTTTCCTTCAAGATATTCTAGCATCGCTCCGCCACCAGTAGAGATAAAGCTTACTTCATCCGCTTTACCACTTTTGTTGATAGCAGAAACAGAGTCACCACCACCTACAAGTGAAAATGCACCTTTTTTGGTTGCTTTTGCTATACTCTCCGCAATAGCCAAGGATCCTTTAGAAAAATTTTCAAACTCAAATACTCCAACTGGTCCATTCCAAATTATTGTTTTAGAATCTTGAATGACGGCATCATACTTCGCTATTGCTTTGGGCCCAATGTCTAGTCCCATTTCTCCATCTTTTATTTGGTCAGTTTCCGTGACTCCTACGTAGCTATCATTTGAAAAACTAGTTGCTGTGATTGTATCTTCAGGTAGCAAGATTTCAACATTTTGTGCTTTTGCTTTTTCAAGTAGTTCTAGTGCTAAGTCCAAGTATTCATCTTCGCAAAGACTGTTACCGATTTGTCCTCCTTTTGCTTTGATAAACGTGTAGGACATTCCGCCTCCGATAAGTATAAAGTTTACAAAGTCAATTAGTTTTTCAATCAATTGGATTTTATCCGAAACTTTAGCACCTCCTAAAATTGCCGTACATGGCCTGTTAGGACTGTTTAAAATTTTATCTGCATTCTCCATCTCTGTAGCGAGTAGCATTCCTAATGTTCTGTCTTCACGTTTAAAGTACTTTGCAATTGTAGTTGTGGAAGCATGTGCTCGATGTGCAGTTCCGAATGCATCATTCACATAACAATCGCCATGTTTGGAAAGACGTGCAGCAAATTCATCTTCTCCTTTTGCTTCTTCTGTATAAAATCTTGTATTCTCCAGAAGTAAGACTTCACCGGCTTTGAGCCTCGTAGATTTTTCAAGCGCTTTTTCTCCAACACAATCATCAGAGAATTGTACGGCGGTACCTAAGAGCTCAGAAAGATGATTGACAATTTGTCTAAGAGAAAACTTCGCCTTATCAAGACTACCATCCTCTTTTCTTTTTTTCTGAGGTCTTCCTAAGTGAGACATAAGAACGGCACTCCCTCCTTGGTCCAGAATTTTCTGAATTGTTGGCAACGCTTTGCGCATCCTTGTGTCATCTAATATATTACCGTCTTTATCAAGAGGGACATTAAAGTCAACTCGAATGAGTGCTCTTCTACCACTGAAGTCTATAGTCATATTGTTATGTTAAGCTTTTGCAACCAAATCTGCTAATCGTGCAGAGTATCCAGCTTCATTATCATACCAACTTACAACCTTTACCATATTGCCCATGGTATTTGTCATAAGTGAATCGAAAATGCTAGAATGCTTATTCCCTACGATATCAGAGGATACAAGTGGATCTGTCGAATATTCAACGATTCCTTTGTACGCACCATCAGCTGCAGATTTAAATACACCGTTTACTTCTTCAATAGATGGAGCTTTGTCGAGTATTGCATTTACTTCTATCATAGAGCCTGTTATAACAGGAACACGAACAGCTATCGCAAAAAGTTTTCCTTCAACGGGTGGATAGACCTTACCAACTGCTGCAGCTGCACCTGTTGTAGTTGGCACAATGTTATAAGCAGCGGCTCTTGCTCTTCTTAAATCCGAATGCGGAGCATCTTGTATATTTTGATCAGAGGTATAAGCATGTGTAGTCGTAAGTGAACCTTGCACAAAACCAAAATTCTGATCCAAGATTTTCATGACTGGAGCTAGGCAGTTAGTGGTACAACTTGCATTAGATAAAATATCACACTGACCATCAAGCTGTTCTCCGTTTACACCAAGAACAATTGTGTCAATACCATCTCCTTTTCCAGGAGCAGATATAATCACTTTTTTAGCACCTGCTTGAAGGTGTAGTCCTGCTTTCTTTGCGTCTCTAAAAAATCCAGTACACTCAAGAACCACATCAATGTCTAATTCTTTCCAATTTAATTTTGAAGGATCTCTTTCTGCAGTTGCCTGCATTTTGTTTCCATTTACGGTGATGTGCGTTTCGGTCGCAATGATGTCTCCATGAAAACGTCCATGTGCACTATCAAATTTTAATAAATGTGCTAGTGTCTTATTGTCAGTAAGATCATTGATAGCAACTACATCAATGGTATCATCTTCAATAAGGTTTCTGAAGGTCAATCTTCCTATTCTTCCAAAACCATTAATAGCAACTCTTTTTTTAGACATTGTGATAAGCTTTAATTTGTGAGAAAATTAGGAAACAAATAACGCATATTCTGACGAAAGGGCTAGCTTTTTATAAACTTTTCTGTAAGTATAAAGTCTTCTCCCTCGATAACAACTAAATACAAACCCGCCGTAAAGGTTCTCGAATCAAACTGTATTTGTTGTCCCCCCATTTGGAAAAACTCCTGATTTCGCAAAACTTTAATTTCTTTTCCGTTTAAGTCTTGAACAGAAATTTTGCATGCGCCTCCTGTACCCATATTAAAACTTAAATTGACTGTCTCTTTAACTGGGTTAGGAAAGATGGGATGAATGAAACTTGTAACCTTGTTGTTAAGAACATTTTTGGTGGATGTATTTACATCATCCATAAACACGATATCCTCATCTCCCTCTTTATAATCAACAAAAAAGATAGGTAGATAATACATTTCATCCTGTGTTCTTTCTCCCCAGGTTACTGTTTGAGGCGGAAAGCTCGGATTTTGAGGATTTTCAGAAGTATTATCATAAGTTGCAATCGCATGAATTTTTGAACCCGCTTTCGCAACCATAAAGCGTTGGAAAAAATAATTACCTTGCCAGTTAAAATCCCACTCCGGAATGTTGATAAGATTTGTTATCGATCCATCTGTATTTTCTAAATAGACTGTCCACTCAGTTCCCAATAAGTGCATATGTGGACTGAGACCTAAGAGACTAATATCTTGATTTACATTCCAAACGCCGTGAAATGATTTCTCTTGGTTTGGAAACATGATAAAGGATAAGAACCCACCTGGTAAATCAAAAGGCAGCATGATACGTTCTTTGGTTAAGCGATCTACATCTTCGTCCGCATCAGCAAAGAATAAATTTATTTTACTCTGGTCTGTTTCATCTACTGGGCTAGGAGCATAATGCACTTGTATAACTATATCAGCACCCGCTCCAAGAGTCTGACCAATGCCTAAAGGATAACGAATTGGCTTTTGACCGGGTACATATCCTGGGTACTGTTTCTGGTCTAAAATAGAAAGATCGTTTGAATTGGTATCAAATCCTCCAAACCCTTCAAAACCATACTCTGGAGTGTCAGCATCACTTTCTCTAGCTAAACCTTCAGTATCTTCAAATAATAAAGCATGATGTACAATTTTTGTGTTGCCAGGTCTAAATTCAACAGCCTTAATTATTTTATCCTCAGTGAGTCCTGTTGGTAATACAAAATAGTAATACGAATCCCTTTCATCTCCCTCATGTACATGCGCTTGTTCCATCTCTAAAATAAGATCAGGTTCACCTAATAGTGACTCGTTAGGGAAGTTTGGAAAATTGGGTTCTAATGAAGCATCACCTCTAGGTGTATCATTATCCACCCATTCTGAAATTTTAGCAATTTCCTCCTCAGTCAAATAGTTTTCTGACAAGTAATTCTGATACTCCGGATTAGCCTGCCATGGAGGCATGTATTTTATAGAAGTCACATATTTAATGGTATTCGCCCAATTCTTAACCTGCTCATAATTGGTAAGTGACATAGGTCCTATTTCACCAGGACGATGGCAAGAACTACAGTTTTTATAGATAATGGGGGCTATATCTTCTGAAAAATTTACCTGTGCCTCTCCTTGAGTAGTGATTAAAAATAAAGCGAGAGCAACACTAATGTAAGTCTTCATAGATATGAATTTGATCCAAAAATACGTATTTAATGAACAAAGTTCCAGTAAGCTCACCTTATAATACCATGCGCTTCTAAATACTTTTTCATTACAGCCATTTTTTTAAAAATAGGGATACCAAGTTTTTCAATAGCTGGGTTAGGGTGGGGGCTGTATGCAAGGACATCTATGTTAGCATTTATTGCACCCATCACACCAGAGTAAGAATCCTCAATAACAATAGCAGATTCAGGAGGCACTCCCATTTTATCACAGGCATATAAGAACAAATCAGGTTCAGGTTTCCATTTTTGAACATCATACGCACTGAAAATTCTGTCTTTAGTAAAATACTTATCCAATTTACAAGCTGGTATAGAGATATCCATTTTGACATGCGGAGCATTTGATCCAACACAACAAGGAATTCTTAAATTTTCTAGAATGTCCTCTACACCTTCTATTGAAGTAAGTTCTGTCTCGAATAAGACTTTAGAACGTTTCCGATATTCCTCTTCAAAGTCAAATGAAGGAAGTTGGCCATTGTGTGTTATAATATAGTTTCGGATATCAGAAAACTTCGTGCCTAAGAACAGATCGCTTGATTCCTTAGGCGTGCAAGGAATTCCAATTTCTGTAAGCATCTCTGCAATCAAGGTGCAAGCAATTTGCTCACTATCAACGAGTGTCCCGTCGCAATCAAAAATAATAAGTTGATAAATCTTCTCTATATCCATAAAAAGTATACATTTAAAACGTTGATTCCATTGCCTTGGACGCCTTTAGGACGGAAAATAGGATAATTTGTGGAATTAAAATTTTAGACGATTGTATAAACTAACACTTTTTAGGATCCTGAGTTTTTACTCAGCATTTTTTATTAAAGCACATTTGAAGAAGATTTGCTACATTTTGCGTAAAATTTACTTAAAAATAGGCTTGGTTATTTTAAGAAACATATATATTTGCGCTTCCTTAAACGGCCCGTTCGTCTAGGGGTTAGGACGCCAGGTTTTCATCCTGGTAGCAGGGGTTCGAATCCCCTACGGGCTACTATCAAACCTTTCAGTGAATTCTGAGAGGTTTTTTTTATACCGCATATTCTTTTTCTTTGAACATTTTTAGGGCGTGCCTCCATAATTCTCAAGAATTCTGGAGTCGGGCTAAGCAGGGGTACCGTCCCCTATCGGTGACAGCCTGCGGCTCCCTTAATATCCCTCACGCAAACCACTTTTTTACTTTTGAGTGCACTTAGTAAACCGAGAAACATGCGCTAGTTGTAAATTGCATTCCCGCTGTTTGTAGATTGTATCTACAAACCAATATTTAATGTTCGCCACCATCAACTTTTTCTTAGAAACTTCCGCACTAAACATTTACCTATACACATTATGTTATTAACTGCAAACGCCGCTCCCTCGATATTTCCTATTCCCGATATCCCGAAATCTTCATTGTCAATTTTCCATTCTCAATTGTCAATTATTACAAAACCCTACAAACTAATTCCAAAGTAATTCCGTATGCTTTGTTGTAATCAAATTAGAATCCATTTCTTGTTGAAGAGTTTGTATCATTTCTGTTTCCTCGACCGCTTTTGCAGTTTTAAGTTTTCCTTTTAATGAAATTAGTCGTCCAGGGTTTCTTTTTAATGACATTTCATAAGCAGCAAGAGCTTCTTCAAATTCCTCTGCATCAAATAATGCCTCAGCATACGCTTCTGAAGCAGGTTTAAAAATAGAAGGTGGTCCAAAGGCGTAGCTCAATGTGTTATCAAGTGCACTCGCTTTTTGTAACATGGAAATTGCCTTCTTTTCTAGCCCCTGTAATTTGAGAAGAGAAGCCTCTAATTCATATTCGATGACCGTAACCATATCTATGTCTAATTGACTAGTTAAAGCATTAGAGATATCACCAGCACTACACATATTTGACTGCTTGTCGCTAAGATTTAAACTAGCTGTGTATTTTTCCTTTTGGAGTTGTTTAATAACATCAGATAGTAACTTAACATCTTTTTTATGAAATGCTTTCATGCCTTCTAAGAAGTAATTTTCAGCACGTTTCATGATAGAAAGATCATCTACCTTAATGGGAATGTCTGCGATTGCATCATTCCATATGTTATTCTCAGTCATATATGCACCTTTCATAGCAAGCAAATAAGCACGCGCTTCTTTACTCGGACGTCCATCTGCATATGTCCTCATCTTAGACAATAATGCATTCGCTTTTTCATTTTCTCCTGTCTGATAAAGACCATACTGTAGCCAACTTAGCGAATGGTAACTTCCGTCCATACCGTATTTCGTTTTGCGACGCATACTGGCATTCCAAGACGCAATATTGGACTGGATGACATCATTCCATCTTCCGAGTGCTATATAGATATGCGAAGGCATATGTAAAGCATGTGCCGCATCAGGAGCTACATTTGCATATCTATCTGCGGCATCTACTGCCTTGTGCGCATGCTCGGGGTCATCTAACGCATGTATCAAATAATGTAACGCACCAGGATGATTTGCATTCTCTTCTAAGATTCCTCTAGAAATCTGAGCACACGTATTATACAGCTCTTCATCTCTACCATTTTTGGCAGTACCCAAAAGGGATATCGCATAAAGCGCAGATACCTCTTGATTGCCTGGATACTTTTTTTCTAAACGTTGCATGTGATTTTTATATGCAATATCCCGTTCATCTTTTGGTCCAGTTCCGTATAAGATTTCTACGCCTTGGAATAAGTCTTTCTCAAGGTCCGTTTTTAATAATTGCAAGCGCCTTGCACGCGTAGGACCCATTCGTTTAAAACAGTCCTGCGCTCTTTTCGTCAGCTGACGCTGCCATAAATTATGGTTATATGCCATAGCCTCTCCCCAATACGCCATGCCAAAATCTTTGTCTATTTCTTGCGCTTTGATAAAAGCATTTGCCGCATCTAAATATTCAAAACTGTGGAGTAGCAATAAACCTTTATTAAAATAGGGTAGAGCGGCTGGAGAACCAGAAACTTCTAAATATACTTCTCCCAATTGCATTGATTTTTCTTCAGTCGGTGCTTGGCAAGCAGCTAGAAAGAGAAAGAATAATCCGATAAGACTGATATGACGCGATCTAATCATAAGACAAATATAGTATAGAAATGAAAAAAGCTCCTTCAAATGAATGAAGGAGCTTGTAATATTTTGTATTCATTATATTAATCTATTTTCAATAGCTTCTTCGCAACTGCTACTTTACTACTAGTGACAAGTTGCATAGTATAATAGCCTGCCTCTAAGTCTCCAATTTGGATAGTAGTAAGTCCACGTTGGATTCTCTCTGTTTTAACAAGTTTTCCTGCAAAATCAAAAAGTCGAATTTGGCTATCATCTTCGTCCCACTGAATTACCACTGCATCTTTCGCTGGGTTAGGGAAGTAGTTGAAATCTATTGCTAGATCTAAGTCTTCCGCACTACTCATAGTCCCATCAGTTACTAAAAATGCATCAAAGCCAGCTTCCACCAGGTGTCCATTAGGCGCGACATCACTTGTTTCTACTATAAGTTGCATGTTGTCAGTTATTTCTAAACCTGTAATTGCAATGTTACTAGTATATTCCCATTCGTCTGATGTGTTCCTTCTTTCAAATAGCAATACAGTTTCAGTGCCATTTGTTATCTGGACTGTCATATTATCATTGAGTGGTGGGGTTCCTCCTGCATTAACAAACCATGTTGCAAAATGAA
>Ga0209828_1003106_pt1 | contig 13031 bp, 8 predicted proteins | sample MaitaG_FD_187429 | JGI IMG/M metagenome (GOLD analysis project Ga0209828, IMG submission 187429) | Marine algal microbial communities from Maine, USA - Maine_Asex2 metaG (SPAdes) (version 2) | ecosystem: Host-associated > Algae > Red algae > Unclassified | place: Maine, USA | collected 2015-01-05 | reverse complement strand
ACTTCTTGGGCATACCACAAAGGGTAAGTATCATTATCACCTTGTGTAAATAATATAGCATTCGGTTTGCACGATTCTAAATAGTTGCGCGCCATATCTCTGGCAATAGTGCTGCCGCTTCTGTTATGATCATCCCAGCCTTGTGTGCCCATTAAAATTGGGGCAATTACTGCAATGGCAATTGCTGCAAAAGCTGCGGGTTGTGTATTTATTTTATTTTTTAAGAAATCGTAAATACCGATAACGCCCAAGCCAATAAATATGCAGAACGCCCAAAAGGAACCCGCAAAAATATAATCTCTTTCCCTCGGTTCAATGGGTGGCGAATTACCATAAATAATCAACATTAATCCCATAGAAACAAATAATACTAAAATTGCAAATGCTCTTTTTCTGTCGCTTTTAAAATGATAAAAGAAGCCAATTAAGCCAATAATTAATGGAATAAAAAAGTAAGTATTTCTGGAATCATTGTTCTTTTTATAATCGGGTAAATTAGCTTGTGGGCCTAATCTTCTGCTATCGAGAAAACCGATACCACTTAACCAGTTGCCATCTTTAATACCTCGCACTCCTTGAATATCATTTTGGCGACCAACAAAATTCCAATTAAAATATCGCCAGTACATCCAGCCAAGTTGATATTTCCAAAGAAACTCTAAGTTATCACCAAAAGTAGGCCGCTTACCTTTTCTTAGGCCTGTCCATTGCTCGTATAATCTTATATGAGATGGATCGTCGGAATGCATACGAGGGAAAAAACCTGTTTCGTCTTTATCATAAACATAACTGAATTTTTTACCTACTACATCATACTTATCTTTGCCTTTGTTATAAATTACACCTTCGTCTTTAGTATCAACAACATCCGAATAATAGTAATGCCCCGTTAGTAATGGCCTTGAACCATATTGTTCTCTATTTAAAAAGCTCATTAAGCTGGGCATATCTTTGGGGTCGTTCATATTAATTGGTGTGTCGGCATTTGCTCTAATAACGGTGGTTACTAGTGGCGAAAAACCAATCATCATCATTAATAAAGCTAAAGTGGCGTTGTAAGCGAATGTCCATTTTTTCTTCTTTAAAAAATATAAAACCGCAACAAAGGATGCTATAAAAAAAGCCAAAAAAGTAAATACACCACTATTAAAGGGCAGGCCAAAATCATTAACAAAAGTAATTTCCATTGCAGTTGCTATACTTGCAAAACCAGTTATTACACCTTTTAATATAAAACCCAAAATGGCTACAGAAATAGCACCAGTTAATATAAAGCCAGACCAGCTAAAGTTGTATCTTCTAAAATAATACAAGTAACCCATTGCCGGAATGGTTAATAGGTTTAGCCAGTGAACACCTATTGAAACGCCCATTATAAAGAAGATTAAAATTAACCAACGATCGGCATAAGGTTCGTTGGCGTGTTCATCCCACTTTAGCATTAACCACACCACTAATGCGGTAAAAAATAACGACATTGAATAGACCTCAGCTTCGACGGCAGAAAACCAAATGGAATCGCAAAAAGTACCTGCTAATGCACCAACAACTCCACTACCTAAAATGGCAATTGCGGTTCCTTTATCAAAAGTTTTGGCATTATTTACCATTGCTCTTCTGGCCAAATGGGTAATACTCCAAAACAGAAACAACATGGCAAATGCTGAACAAAGTGCCGACATAAAGTTTACCATTACTGCAATCATTTCTACATTACCAAACGATAATAAGGTAAACAAACGCCCTATCATTAAAAAAACAGGTGCGCCTGGTGGGTGCACTACTTGTAGTTTGTAAGATGCGGCGATAAACTCACCACAATCCCAAAAACTGGCCGACGACTCCATAGTTAAAGCATAAACCAATGCTGCTATGGCAAATACCACCCAACCGATGATATTATTGTACTTTTTAAATTCAGATAATGACATAATTGTTTTTTATGATGCTTTTGTTCCGCAAAATTAAGGATTAATTAAACACCATTCTAAAATGTTTGAAATTCATTTTTATTTTAGCATTATCCAATTAATAATATTAAAATCTCTTAATCTGTTTTAACTTTTGTAAATATTGCGTGTTTATAGTGTTTTTGGTAAACTTATCGTTTAAATCTGAAACGCTTTAATTCAAAATTAGATTTATAGATACTAATAAGAGTTTTCAAAACGAAATTTTGTTGATAGGTGTAAAATTTTTTTTTTAAGATTTGGTTATGTAGATTTCTCCATTTTCTCTATAATTCTTTTTACTTCCTCAACTGACATATTTGTAATTTTACTAATTTGTGCTATTGCCATACCTTCTTCTACACATCTTATCACAACATCCTCTTTTTCTTCAACTTTTCCTTCAATTTTTCCCTCAATTTTTCCTTTGTTTGTAGCAGCAGTTAGTCGGCCTCTTTCATCTTGCTCGGCAATTGAGGCATTATCATAAGCTATTAATTCCTCTTTTTTCCAGCTATGTTTATCTGCATCTTTGTAAGCTTCAATTAAACCTTCATCTTGCAAATTGGCTGGTATTAATTCTAAATTTTCTGCATTTTTAATGAAGAAAATCCATTTTTCAACAAGCGAGTTTAACTCAATGGCTTTTTTAGTAAACTTCTTCAACTCAATAAAAGTGAATTGAACGTCTTTTAATTTATGCTCGTAAGTAACTCCATCAACAATTATATGATGCGAAAGATAATGTTGGCTTTCAAAAAAATTAAAGTCTAAAACACCAATAAAATAAGTTGGTTTTAATAATGGATATTGCTCACCTCTATCTATTTGCATAGAGTAGTTGCGGCAGGTATAATACTGCACTCTTTTACCAAAACCATCTACATTGGCTACTTGCATTTCAATAACAAACTGCTGGCCTTTTTCATCTTTAGCACTAACATCAATTACAGTCGCTTTTTCGCCTGCCACCCTAGGCAATTGGTACGGATTAATTATTTCAACTTCATTTATTTTAGCAGAACCCTCTAGCTTTAATACCGCATTTAAAAATGAGATTAAAATTTTCGTTTTCTTTTCGTTTCCAAATATTTTACGAAAAGCAATATCGTTTTTTACGTTTACAAATTTCACCTTTACACAGTTTCGTAATTGTTATTAACAAATTTACAACGATTTTGGCGGTTTTAATCATTTATTCTTCAATGCTTCCATCTATACCATACAATAAAAATTAATAGCTTTTTATTTTTAGTTTATTAGTATAACATCTTCTGTTCAAATTAGTGTTACTAATAATACAACCGCAAAAATCAGCGCACGGCATATTATTATTTAAAATTAACTATTTTACCGTTCTTATAACCCCACTCAATTATGAGGATTTGTCAATTAATCGTTTTTGTTTTTGAAGCCTTTAATCATTAAAATCTCTTAATCTGTTTTAAGTTATGTAAATATTGCAGCCAAAATCGGTTTTCATAACACATTCTGCTCAATCAAAGCCCAACAATCGGTTAAAGCTTTTATCTTTGCGTTCTAAATAATTTAAAATAAATATTTATTATAAGATGAGTGATCAAAAACATAAAGTAGTAATAATTGGTTCGGGCCCTGCCGGCTACACCGCGGCTATTTATGCTGCCCGTGCTAACCTTAAACCATATATGATAACTGGTATTAAAATGGGTGGCCAATTAATGGATACTACCGATGTTGAAAACTACCCTGGTTATCCTGATGGCATTATGGGGCCACAAATGATGGAAGATTTTAGAAAACAAGCTGAACGTATGGGTACAACTGTTGAATTTGGCCACGTTAGTAGCGTTGATTTTTCTGATCCACTAAATCATAAAATTGTGATTGATGAAGAAAGAGAAGTATATGCCGAAAGTACAATTATTGCTACAGGTGCTACCGCTAAATGGTTAGGTTTAGAAAGTGAGCAACGCTTAAATGGTAGCGGTGTTTCTGCCTGCGCTGTTTGTGATGGTTTTTTCTATAAAGAACAAGAAGTTGCCCTTGTAGGCGGCGGCGATACGGCTTGCGAAGAAGCCTTGTATTTGGCTAACCTTTGCCCAACGGTACATATGTTTGTTCGCCGAGATAAAATGCGTGCCTCTAAAGTAATGCAACAACGTGTGTTTGATAGCCCTAACATAAAAGTGTATTGGAATACAGAAACCGACGAAGTTTTAGGTGATAAAGAAGTAACCGGCGTTAGGGTATTGAACAACCAAACTAATGAAAAAACGGAAATACCAGTTACTGGTTTTTTTGTAGCTATTGGTCATAAGCCAAGTACCGAGTTATTTGTTGATATGATTGATATGGATGAGGAAGGTTATATTGTTGCTAAGCCAGATACTGCCCATACTAACATTGAAGGAGTTTTTGCCTGTGGTGATGTGCGCGATAAAATATATAGGCAAGCAGTAACTGCTGCCGGAACAGGTTGTATGGCTGCTTTAGATGCGGAGCGTTATTTGAGTGCTAAAGAATTTCAAATGAAACAACAAAAAGCGGTAGCATAATGGAAAGCATACATCAATTTACATTTAACGATTTAAGCGAAAAACCAGTAAACTTTGCCGATTTTGAAGGCAAAGTTTTACTAATTGTAAATACGGCCAGCAAATGTGGTCTAACGCCACAATACGAAGGTTTGGAGAAACTGTACCAAACTTATCAAAAAGAGGGCTTGGAAATAATTGCTTTTCCCAGCAACCAATTTAACGGGCAAGAGCCAGAGGATAATGCAGCTATTGGGGAGTTTTGCCAACGTAATTACGGCGTAAGTTTTAAGGTAATGGAAAAAAGTGATGTAAAAGGCGCAACTGCCAATCCTATCTTTCAATTTTTAACAGATAAACAACGTAATGGAAAAGTTGGTTTATCGCCAAAATGGAATTTTCAGAAATATATAGTAGACAAAACAGGGAAAGTGCGCGATTACTTTTTACCAATTACCGAACCAAAGAGTAAAAAGATTGCTAAGTTAGTAGAACGCTTGTTGGCGGAATAATGCGTATTTAGCAAACCAACTTGGTCATCAAACCATTATTTTTAACCAATTTTAAAATAAAATTTGATATTTTAATTAATCAAGTTTATATTGCACAAAATTTTAAATAAGGAGATTGAAACAAAGTAATAACATAACCAGTATTTTCACATTATTGTGCTGTTGTTGTTGTATGCTTTCAATTTCTGGATTGATGACTTAGAATATAATATATAAACATATTCAAAAGCCTTCCAGATGCATTTCTGGAAGGCTTTTTTATTGGTAATAATTCGTAAAAAAAATAAAATTATAATAAAATGAAATTAGATAGTATTAACATTCCGCAGGCAGATAAAGAAGACATTGTTGAACTGCAACAACGCATTGAGAAATTTAAAAGCGGCACAGAAGATGAAGAGAAATTTAAACTTTACCGTTTAACTCGTGGAGTTTATGGTCAGCGTCAGCAAGGCGTACAAATGTTTCGAATTAAAATACCTTATGGTAAAATTACTGCCGATCAATTGGTTGCTTGTGCCAATGTTTCCGAAAAATATGCAACTGGTAATTTGCATTTAACTACACGGCAAGATATTCAATTGCATTATGTAAAACTAAAAGATACGCCCGATGTTTGGGTAGGCTTAACTTCGGCAGGGCTAACTGGCCGAGAAGCTTGTGGCAATACGGTGCGTAATTTAACCGCTTCGATTGAAGCAGGAATTGACCCCAACGAACCTTATGACATTACGCCTTATGCTCACACAGTAGCTCATTATTTTTTACGCAATCCAGTAAGTCAAGAAATGGGTCGAAAAATAAAACCTGCTTTTAGTAGTAGCGATAAAGATAGTGCGTATACTTATTTTCACGATTTTGGCTTCTTACCAAAAATAAACGAAGCGGGCGAAAAAGGATTTAAAATTGTTGTTGGTGGTGGCTTGGGCGCACAATCAATAGAAGCGCCAACGGCTTATGAATTTTTAGCAGCTGATAAAATAATTCCTTTTATGGAGGCGGCTTTGCGTGTTTTTGATAAACACGGGGAACGTGAAAAACGCCACAAGGCTCGTATGAAATTTTTGGTTAAAAAGCTGGGCATTGATGCTTATATGGCTTTAGTGCAGGAGCAAATGAAAGCCGTTAAATTTAAAAGCTATCCTATTGATGAAAATTGTGTAACAGCAGCTGCTGCACCCAAATATTTTGAGCCTTCTCAGGTAGCAATTTCTAACCAAAAAAAATATGAGCTGTTTTTAAAAACCAATATTTACCAACAAAAACAAAAGGAATATGTAGGCGTTTTTGTAAAAGTTTTGTTAGGCGATTTAAGTGCAGCAACTGCACGTGCTTTAGCTCCAATAATAAAAAAATACGCTGCCGACGATGTTAGAATTACTTTAAACCAAGGTTTGATGTTGCGCTTTGTTCATCCTAAACATTTGCCAGAACTTTTTGCTGCATTGGACAAGCTTGGTTTAGCAGAACCAGGTTTTGATAGTTTAGCAGACATTACCGCCTGCCCTGGTACAGACACTTGCAACTTGGGAGTTACCAATAGCACGGCACTTGCCAAAAAATTAGAACTGTTTGTTAAAGATGAGTTTCCGCAGTATTTGGAAGATAAATCCATTAAAATAAAAATTAGTGGTTGTATGAATAGTTGTGGACAACACATGGCAGCTAACATTGGTTTTCATGGCAGTTCAATAAAAAAATTAGATAAAGTAATACCAGCCATGCAAATTGTATTAGGTGGTGGTTTTGATAAAAATGGCAAACCGCTTATTGCCGAACGGATTATAAAATTACCAACCAAAAGAATTTTGGAAGCGGTAAGAACAATATTAAATCATTACGAAGCCAATAAAAATAATGATGAAGCTTTTAATGAGTATTACTTGCGCTACGGTAGAAAAGAATATTACGATGTATTAAAGCATTTAGCAAATATTGAAACTTTAGGCGCAACAGATTTTTTTGATTGGGGGCAAGATCATCAATACAAACAAGAGATTGGCGTGGGCGAATGTGCTGGCGTAATTTTAGATGTGGTAGGTAGCATATTAAGCGGTGCAAATGAAAAAATAGAGCTATCCAAAAAACATTTTGCTAAGCAAGAATGGGCCGAAAGTATTTATTACAGTTATACCAGTTTAATAATTGCTGCCAAAGCTTTTTTACTAAGTGAAGATGTAAAGTGCAACACCCAAGCTGGTATAGTTGATGATTTTCAAGAACATTTTATTGATGGCAAAAAGGTTGATATTGGCACTTCATTTCCACAGTATATTTTTCAAATAAATGCCAATGAGCCAAGCGAGGCTTTTGCTACTGCTTATTTAAAAGATGCAGAAAAATTTATTGAAACCTTATTAAACTATAACAAAAGTAAAAACAACAATGCTACCGATAAGCAAGTTGTGGAAAGCTATTACAAAGCATAAAGATGAGAAAAATAGAAAGAAAAGTAAGTATAGTTGGTGCTGGTCCTGGTGCGGCAGATTTAATTACGGTGCGAGGTTTAAATGCCATAAAATCGGCCAATGTAATTTTATATGATGCTTTAGTGAATAAAGCTTTGCTAAAAGAAGCCCAACCAAATTGTACGTTAATTTTTGTAGGCAAAAGAAGTGGGAAACATAGTTTTAAACAAACCGAAATTAATCAATTACTAATTGAAAGTGCATTTAACTACCAGCACGTTGTTCGGTTAAAAGGTGGCGACCCTTTTATATTTGGTAGAGGTCACGAAGAGATGACTTTTCTACAAGCTTTCGATATTGAAGTGGAAGTAATTCCTGGGCTTTCAAGTGCTACCGCCTTAACTGCTTTAAACAATATTCCGTTAACCAAAAGAGGAGTGAACGAGAGTTTTTGGGTGTTAACTGGTACAACCAGTAATGGACAATTAAGTAAAGATATTGCTTTGGCTACTCAATCAACCGCCACTTTAGTTATATTAATGGGCATCAAAAAATTACCTCAAATACAACAACTATTAATTAAAAACGGAAAAGCTGATTGGCCAATTGCAGTTATTCAAAACGGTTCAACCGAAAAATCAAAAATAGTTTGTACTACCGTATCGGATGTTGTTGAAGCAGTAAATGAAGCTAAGGTTGGTATGCCAGGCATTATTATTGCGGGGCCAGTTGTAGCATTATCTGATAAAAATTATTTAATAAAAACCGCAGTCAATTTATGGAACCAGTAGAAAATACTTCTTCACAAAACTTATTGTACCCCGTTTTTTTTAAGTTAGATAAGTTGAAGATGTTGATTGTTGGAGCGGGTGAAGTTGGCCATGAAAAATTGTCATTTATTATAAAAAGTAGCCCTAATGCTAATATAAAAATAGTAGCTACTTGGGTGAGTGATGAAGTACAACATTTGGTTGAAAAGTTTCCAAATCAAATAAGCGTTGATATAAAACCTGTAGAAATTTTTGATTTAGTTGAGCACGATTTAATTGTATCGGCTACTAATTTTAAGGAAGTAAACCTTAAAGTTTATGGTTATGCAAAAGCTTTGGGTAAATTAATTAATGTAGCAGACACACCAGAGTTATGCGATTTTTATTTAGGATCGATAGTAACCAGAGGTGATTTAAAAGTAGCGATTTCTACTAACGGAAAATCGCCCACTTTTGCCAAACGATTTAGGCAGGTTTTAGAAGATATTTTACCAAACGACACTAATGATTTATTGCAAAATCTTTTTCACATTAGAAATCAACTTAAATTAAATTTTGAACAAAAAGTTGAAAAACTGAACGAGATAACTAAAACTTTAATAGAAAAGTAAACCTACTTGAATAAAATGATATCAACACAAAAAATACAAGTTATCGAAAATACAAAGCAAATTCAAAAGCTAAATAAAATATTTGAACCACTTGAATTTGAGGAACGGTTAAAGAAAATTTATAGTTACTTTACAGCAGACGAAATAATTTTTACCACCTCATTTGGCGCAAAATCAGTTTTTCTAATTCATTTATTACATCAAATAAATCCTAAACAAAAAGTACATTTTATAAATACCACTTATCATTTTGATGAAACGATAAATTATATGCATCAACTAAAAGAATTGTATAATTTAGAGGTAATTGAAATTTTACCTAAAGGTAAAGAACATAATCTTACAAAAGAGCAGCAATGGTGGAAAGAGCATCCAAAAATGTGCTGTACTATAAATAAAATTGCCCCTTTAACACCTCATTTATTAAACTATAAAATTTGGTTGACTGGAATTTTATCAACAGAAACAAATTTAAGATTACACAAAAGGGTATTTGAATTACAAGGTGACATTATAAAATTTCATCCTATAATTGATGTTTCTACTGAAAATATTGAGCTGTACATTTACTTGCATAACCTATTACAACACCCGTTAAAATCAAAAGGTTATGCCTCTGTTGGTTGCAGCCATTGTACTGCAAAAGGTTTAGATAGAAACGGCAGATGGAAAGGAAAAGCAAACCATACAGAATGTGGCTTGCACGTTAACCATTATTATAAAAAGTAACTAAAAAAAATATCATTGCTATAAAAAAAATTATAATACTGTATAAAATATTGTATCTTGTTTAATGTATCAGCGAAATACTTTTATATGAATTATTCATTAATTTCCATTTTGGGCTTTCTATACTCATTATTTTATTTTTTTTATGGCTTAAATAATGCTGCCGCTCAACCAAATATTAATTCTAATTTACCGTGTTATTCTATTTCCACAGCTGTTGATGGCACTTCAATTTTATATGAATTAAATTCGGCAACTAACCAATGGAAAGTTATTGACCAGATAAATAGAAATAATGTTAAAGCCTTAGCAGTAGTAAATACTACAAATACGATTTATACCGTTCACCAAAATAAATTAGGCACAATTAACCCAATTACTGCCGAGTTTAGTGATGTAGGCACAATTGGAAGTGGCAACGGAGCTTATGGAAACATTATACTAAATGATATTTATGGACTTACTTACGTACCTTATCAAAATGCCCTTTATGCAACCCATAGAATATATTCTTATAACTCCGCAACTAACTCTGCCTTAGCAAATTCAAATGATATTCTTTTCAAAATAAATCCATCTACAGGAAAAATTGTTTTAGGAGCATTTGATTTCGGCTATGATTATGTAAAAATTCAAGAGATAGCGAACTCCACCATTTCTGTACCTACAATTTACGATGTTTCCGATATTACTTTTGACCCAAGTAGTGGAGAGTTATTGGTATTAAACGGCTATCAATTAGCGTTAAATGATATAATTACAAGTAATAGTTTAGAAGATGGTACTACCGAAACCATTAAAACGCTGTTATTCAAACCCTCAATTGGAATAACGTATGATGCCTTTTTTGATGTATTTGTAACCACTCTGCCAGATTTAAACAACAGCAATTATTCTGGTGATATTTATAAAGTAAACGTATCTTCAAGTGGTGCTACAAGAGTTGGCACGCTTGATCCTTCTTTAACTGAACCTGTTAAGTTTAACTGCTTAAATTGTCTTAAAAATTCTGTTAGTATAGTTAATTGTCAGCCAATTATATATTTAAACGACTACACTCCTACTCGTAGTAATTACAATGCACAAGTAGATATTTATTCCAACGATAAAATTTTAAGCACCTCAACTACTTATAGAGCAGGTAATAGTGTTACTTTAAGTAATGATTTTTCCGTTTCAGCAAATGTAAATTTTACTGCCAAAATAGAAAGTTGTAATTAGCATAAAAAATTTTTAAGTAACTATTAAAATAACAATTTTGAAAAAATAACCTCAAATTAAATTCCTCAACTAATTTAGCCAACGAGCCAACGTGTAGATTTCTCTTGGTTTTTTCTTATTTCAAAATCTATACAATTCTTCAAATTCCAACTTTTTAATTCTATAACTAATAGCACCTCTAATTCTACCAAAATGCTTTGCAAGATTGCGCACATTAACCCTTTTATAATACATTAAGGTTAGTTCATCATTCCATTCCCTTACTGCGGTGTACGGTAGAAAAAATCAGCTCCACTTTTTCTTTTTCATCATTACAAATGGGTACAAAAAAAGAACCCGTTTGGAGGTTATTCCAAACGGGTTCTGTGTATAAATTATTTGATTAATTACTATCTAATAAATAATTTTTGGTAATCTGAATTAAACTTGTTGTTTAAGTAGATGATAAACATTCCTGTTTCAACAGTTGACTTGTCAATTTCAAGGGTATTGACACCATTGATACTGGTAAGCTTACCATTGCTTCTTACTCTACCTGCTACATCAATTAAGCTATAATCAACACGCTCTTCAACTACATTACTAAAGCTAATCTTAATAACATCTCCATAGCTAATTACTGATAGAATTTCGAAACCTTCTATTTTCAACGCTTCTTCCACTTCCACTTCCGCTTCTTCATCAACTGTTACTTCTTCATTAGCTTCTTCTGGCAATTCAACTTCTGGTATTATTACTGTTATCATTTGTGGTAGTACAGAAATAGTTACTCTTGCTGTTTCGCAATTACCGCCATTATCACAAGCAATGTAATCAACCCTATCGTTACCTACAAAATTAGTATTTGCGGTATAAACTATTGCATTATCAACTATATCAACCGTTCCGTTTAAAGCCGGAGTAACAGCTACTATGGTAAGTGGCGTATTACTTGGGTTTAAATCGTTGCTTAACACATTTATTGTGGTAGCTGTTGTGGCATAAGTTGAAACCAAATCATCATACAATGTAGGTAAAGTTCGTAATACTTCTTCTACATCAATATCAACCTTAGCGGTTCCGCACTGGCCTCTGTCATCACAAGTAGTATAACTAAAAGCATCTAAGCCTACATAATGTTGATTCGGATAGTAAGTTACCGTTCCATCTAAATTAACTCTGGTAGAACCATATACTGCTTCTGCTGCTATGGTAATGTTAGTCCAGTTGTATTCACTTTCATCATTTGTTAATACATTTATGGTAACACTTTCTGCTTGTTGTGTAGTTACGTCATCGTTTCTTACTACTACACCGCCACAACCTTCAACATCTATAAGTACGGTAGCTACATCGGTATTGCCATTTGCATCTTCTCCAAATACTTCAACCATATCTGTACCTGTTAAACCAGGTAGTGGTATGTAAATAAAGCAGTTTGGCGGGTTAATGGTAATACTACATTCAAATAGTGATTCTACCTCTGTTATTGAAGCATCTGGTGCTGAACAGAAATCAACGCAAATCTCTATTGGGGTAATTGGAGAAGTACAAGCAGTATAGGTGTTTTCACACGGATCAACAACGTCTGGCACTTCAACTGTTATTACTCCGCTGCTACAGTTACCACAGTCGTTACAAATTTCGTAAACAATTTTATCGCTGCCACTATAACCTGCATCAGCTTGGTATTGTACAGTTCCGTCAACAATCATTGCACCACCGTGCGATGGGCCTGATATAATGTTAGTTAAGGTAATTCCTGGGTTACAAGAATCATTAGCTAAATCATTAGTTAATGGATTAACAGAACCAAAGCCGCCATCGTTAGTAATAACTGCATCATTGTTGGCTATTGGGGTACCACAGCCTACATTAATGTTAATTATTATTTGATCGGTAAGTACTGGTAAACCATCATCACAAATGGTAATGGTAACTTGATCTAAACCTGCTTGCAGCGGTAAGGCTACATAAACAAAGCATAAATCATTTACTTCATTAACATTACAATTTGATAACGTTTCTAAATCGCAGATGCTAACATTATCACCATCAACATCATTGGCTGTTAAACAAATGGTAATTGGCACATAAGGTGCTGCACAGAAATAAGCGTCGTTGGCTGGTGACTTAATTACTGGTGGATTGTTTGGCCCAACAGAGATGTCATCACTCGGATCATTTGGATCCGTACCATTCGCACATTCTTGTGCATTACTAACGCCACCGTTATCACAATCGGCTGCTGCTAAAGCTGGGTTACCAACTATGTAAGCGCAAATGTCTAAGTCATAAAAATCAACATAAGCACAATCAATTACAACTGGCGGTTG
>Ga0209828_1003105_pt1 | contig 13035 bp, 11 predicted proteins | sample MaitaG_FD_187429 | JGI IMG/M metagenome (GOLD analysis project Ga0209828, IMG submission 187429) | Marine algal microbial communities from Maine, USA - Maine_Asex2 metaG (SPAdes) (version 2) | ecosystem: Host-associated > Algae > Red algae > Unclassified | place: Maine, USA | collected 2015-01-05 | reverse complement strand
GCCGTCGCGCTTGTTGCCGAACAGGTTCGCGGCGAACGCCGACTTGTCGACATCGCCACCGCCGCGGTGCGGGTCCGAGGTGGCGAAGTAAATGAAGAAGGGCTTTTGCGCGCGTTCGCGGTCCTCCGCGCGGGTTCCCAACCAGGCATCGACCGTGTTCGCCATCTCGACCGGGTTGCGCGGGTTGGCTTTTTCGTAACTGCCAAAGCGGTACACTTCTTCGGGGGCGACGTGGTACTTGCCGATCTGCATCGTGTCGTAGCCCGCCTCGCCGAGCACCACCGGCATCGATAGCACGTTACGGTAGCTGGCGAACTTGTGAAAGCTGTGCTGATGCCCGTACTGGCCGTTGGCGTGGTTGTGCAGTCCGCTCAACACCACCGAACGACTGGCGCTGCAACTCGCGGTGGTTGCGAAGGCGTGGGTGAACAAGGTGCCGTCGGCCGCGAGCTTGTCGAGGTTCGGGGTCTTGAGAAACTTGCTGCCGTAGCAACCGCCGTCCGGACTTTGGTCGTCGGTAATGAAAAAGACGATGTTGCGTTCGGCGGCGAACAGCAAAAATGCCGGCAGGAACAAGAGGGCAAGGATTACCGGGCGGAGGAAGATTCTCATACCCTGTTCATGCCAGACAAAACCCGTGGTTCAAGCGCTCGTTCGGTTGGTTCTCTTTTGCTTGTCATCGATGATGTTTTCGAAGTCTCAACTGGCCCCGCCCGGGCGACTATCCGCAAAACCATGCGACGCGTGTTCCTTTTTCGTTCCGCATGCGTTCCGAATCGCTTACGGCTCCTGCTCGAACGAACGGAAATCGTCCCAAGTAATCCCGCCGATCGGCGCGCCCGACTCCAGACGCCGCCGAACCAGTTTGGCCAGAATGTCTACCTCCAGATTCACCGGGGATCCCACTTTCAATTGATGGATCGAGGTCATGTCCCAGGTGATCGGAATGAGGTGCACGGTGAAGCCGTCGTCGTGCAGTTCGGCCACCGTCAGTGAAATCCCATCAATGCAAATCGACCCTTTGTAAACCATGCCGGCCAAGGTTTCCGCGTCGGCGTCAACGCGCAGTTTCCAGTCCCCGCCGACCGAGTCCACCGCCGCGACCGAACCCGTCGCATCCACATGGCCGGTGACCACATGGCCGCCCATCCGGTCGCCGAACTTCAAGGAGCGTTCGAGATTGAGCAAGTCGCCGGGCTGCTTCGAACCCAGACAGGTCTTGTCCAAAGTCTCCTGCAAGACATCGAACACCAGCCCTCCCTCCTGCCCCGCTAGACTGAGGCAAGTACCGCTGACGCAGATGCTTTCGCCGTGTTCGAGATCGCTCCACTTCGCTTCGCCGGTGACCGCTTGATCGGCCTCCTCCAAAATCAACCGACGCCCGCCCTCGCGTTGTTCCAGTCGGATCAGTTTGCCAGTTTTTTCAACGAGTCCGGTAAACATCTTCGATCAGCTCCTTGGCGTTTTCATGAACCACGTCGCCGTGCCCGAGTACCACGCGGTCAAAATCCCATGCCAATATTTTCATCACCGATTCCATATGCGCGTCCGCGTCCTTTACGTAACTTTTAAACACGCGGGTCTGCGTGACCTTTCCGTAGCCGCCGTTCAAGAACCGAAATAACAACCGGGTGAAGCCACGGATGTCGGCCGGCATGTTGAACACGAAATCCGCCACCAGCAAGGTGTTGCTGCGACGGTGGTGCATTACCACCTCGTTCATTTTCGGCATACCGCCAACCAATTGCAGGTCGAAGTGTGCCGCCACTTCTTCCGATTCGAGCAGCGGCGAGGTTTCAAGTTCGGGGTGGATCTTATCGAAGCCGGGCGGCGCCAAAACTTGGGCGTCGGGAAAGATTGTCTTGGTGTCCGGCGTCCACAAATTGTGCATCAGGCTCGGTGCGACAATCCAGGCCACGTCGCCAAGTTCAGCCACCTCTTTGGGCCAGGCCCGGTCCGGCTGCACCGGCGAGTGCAGCAACAGCTTTCCCTTGGCCAAACGGACCACCGTCATGCGGCAGCCGATGCGGGCGCCCGCCATGATCATCGGCCGGTCGACGACCCAGATGCCTGCGGTGATTTTGGTGAGTTCGGACATGAGGCGTTTCCTCGTTCGTAGGTTGCGGCCCCGTGATCCGTCGACGAAAAAGAATGCAAAGTCGGTTACGCCCGTCGTACCTTTTACAAAAACGACTCTGCATGAAAACCCTATGAAAATCTACGTCCTCTCTGCCTTTGCCGCCCTGCTCTCCATCTTTCTCGTCGTCCACGCCGAAGAAACCACACCCAAAAAGGATGGGGGCAACGCCGTCGAGGCGATCAAAGCCTTGTTGGTCACCGGCGGTTGCTGCCACGATTATGCCAACCAGAAGACCATCATTCCAAAAGGCGTCTCCGAACGCGCCAACGTCGATTGGACCGTCGTCCACCAAGGCGGCAGCACCACCGACACCAAAATCCCGCTGCACAAAAACCCCGACTGGGCCAAGGGCTACGATGTCGTGGTGCACAACGAATGCTTCGCGTTCGTGACCGATAAACCCTTTGTCGAAGGCATCATCAAACCCCACGCCGAGGGCGTTCCCGCGGTGATGATCCACTGCGCCATGCACAACTACCGCGTCTGGAAAGAGAAAGACCACGCCGACTGGGACGAGTGGTTCAAACTCACCGGCGCCGACACCCGTGGCCACGGCCCGAAAGCCCCGGTCACCTATAAGACCGTCAAACAAGACCACCCGGTCACCGTCGGACTCGACGCCGAATGGAACACCCACAAGGGCGAGCTCTACACCATCAAAAAAATCTACGAAAACAGCACCGTCCTGATCGAAGGCGACAACGGCAAAGCAAAGCACCCCGTCTCCTGGGTGAACACCTTCGGCAAAGCCCGCGTGTTCAGCACCACCATCGGCCACTACAACCACACCATGGAACAACCCGAGTTCCTCGATATGCTCACCAGCGGCCTGCTCTGGGCCTGCGACAAGATTAACGAAGACGGCACGCCGAAAGACGGCTTTGGTCCGGTCGACACGAAGAAAACGTCGGCCACCAGCGAACCATCGTTCCACAACTTCACCGTCAAAACCATCGACGGCAAAGACATGAGCTTGAAAGACTACCAAGGCAAAGTCGTGCTCGCGGTCAACGTCGCCAGCCGCTGCGGCAACACCCGCCAGTACAAAAACCTGGTCGCGCTCGACAAACAGTTTGCCGATAAGGACTTCGCCATCCTCGCGCTTCCCGCCAACAACTACGGTGGCCAAGAACCCGGCACCGAAGCTGAAATCAAAGAATTTTGCTCCAGCAAGTTCGGCGTCAGTTTTGACATGACCAGCAAAGTCAGCACCAAAGGCGACGACCAGCACCCCGTGTTCGGCTACCTCACCGACGAAACCATAACCGGCGTCAAAGGCGGCGACATCAAGTGGAACTTCGAAAAATTTCTGATCGGTAAAGACGGAAAACTGATCAGCCGCTACAGTTCTCGAGAAGCCCCCGATGGCACCAAGGTCGTCTCGGACATCAACAAAGCCCTCGAAAAATAGAGACCCAGATCCTTCGAGGAAACTGCGCGGGCGTGAGCCGCCGAAGGTAACGTAGAACTCGTTCCGCGTTCGTCGTGACGGAATTCATTCCGGCGCGCCAAGCACTTGGCCCTCAGTTTACAGCGATTCCTGCAACGGCAACAAGATCACCTTCAACAAACCGGACTCGCCCGCGTGCAAGCGCTCGAACGCGTCCGCACCCTCGGCTAAGCCGATCTTCTCCGAGATCATCCGGTCGACATCGATCTTCTTGGTCGCGATCAAATCAAGGCAGGCCGGATATTCACCGGCCGACGCACAAGAACCGAGAATCGTGAGTTCACGGGTGACCGCCCACTGCATCGGAAAGGTCACTTCCGGCGATAGATTGCCGACCAGAGTCACGGTCGCGCCTTTTCGAACGCACTCCACGCTAGTCCGGAACGGCGCCTCGGCGCCGACCACCTCGAACGCGTGATCCGCCCCGCGCCCGTTCGTTCGTTTGCGGATCTCCTCCACCACGCCCTCGCCCGCGATCATACCGGCGCTCGCCCCGAACTTTTCCGCCAGAGCCAGTTTGTCAGGATCCAAATCTACCGCGATGATGTTCGTCACGCCGGCCGCGCGCAGCACTTGCACGATCAACAAACCGATCATGCCGGTGCCCACCACAACCGCCGAGTCGCCCAAGCCCGCGCCCGAACGGTTGACCGCGTGCACCGCGATCGACACCGGCTCCACAAACGCGGCCTGCTCGAAACTTACACCCTCCGGAATCCGGTACAGGATCCGTTGCGGAATATCCACGAACTCGGCAAAGGCGCCGTGGCGCCGGTAATCGCCACAGCTCACGCCGAGCACCATGCGATTGTCGCACAAATTGATCTCGCCACGGTTGCAGTGCCAGCAGCTGCCGCAATAGACCGTCGAGTCGAAGGTCACCCGGTCGCCGGCCGCCCATTCGGTCACCGCCGAACCTACCGACTCGATCACGCCGCTGGCCTCATGCCCCATGGTGATCGGCGGGATCCGCCGCCCGGAACTGCCGTCCATGCCATGCACATCCGAACCGCAGATCCCCACCGCCCGGACTTGGACGAGCACGTCCTCCGGACCGAGTTCGGGGAGCGGTACGTCTTGCAGTTCGAACTGGCTGGCGGCGATCAGTCGGAGCGTTTTCATACCCCATGTTTGCCGAGAATCGCGTCACACTTCAAGGCGCGACCTTAGCGCAGGTTAGCCGCTCCGCGGAGGCAAAAGAATGTGAGGCAAAGGAATGGCCAGCCAAGTTGGCGAGGAGCCGCGCGACAGGCAAAGGCGTTTGGCCAAATTTGGGTGCCTTACTTCGAACGCTTGAGCAGCTCTTCGGCCTTCTTCTTCGCCTGACCCGTCGCGCCCGCAGCAAGCACCGCTTCAGTGAGAGACTTCACCTCGGCTTTTTTCTTCTGCTTCATCAGTTCCTCGGCGAGTTTGACACCCGCGAGATTGGCTTCGTCTTTGTATTTTCCGGCCTTGATCACCTCGACCAAGGGACCCGCGGAAGCGGGATTGTGAATGTCGCCGTAGAGAGTCACCACTTGCTTGCGCAGGTCTTCATTGCGTGAGGCGGTCATCAAATTACCAATCATCTCGACCTTCTTTTCCGGGTTCATATTCGCCTCGGGAATCAAACGGATGAGACCACGAACGATGGTGACGTGTTCGCCATCCGAGAGGTCCGCGTTCCCGGTGTTCGCGAACAAGCCTTTGACCGCGCGTCCGTCCGGCCATTCGGCCAAGGCGCGCATCGAGTCGCCGTCGCTGGCCTCCGCCAAGACCTTCAAGCCGCTGTCCGAACCAAGCACCGGCAGCACTTTTAACATCGCCGCTTTGGCTTTGCCATCGAACTTGCCGAGGCTGTCGACCACCAGTTTGGTGGCTTCGTTTTTGTCGGTAGCGCGATTGGCGGCGTTGCGCAGCGCGCCGATCACGCGCGGATTCTGCTCACTGAGCTGCAGCAATTGCGGGATGTCTTTTCCATCCGCGATTTTGCCAAGCACGCTCATCGCGGCACTGCTCACGCTCGAATCTTTTTCCGTGGCGAGCATTCCCATCAGTAGGCCGCTCGCGTCCTCCACCATCCGGTCCGATAGCGTGTTGATCGCGGCGACGCGGGTCTTCGCGTCACCAGATTCCATCGCGGCATTGATCGCCAGTTGCGCCGGCTCGCCTTGGATTTTAGTCAAGGCGCGCTTGGCGTCGCCGTCGCCGGCAGCGGCATATTGGAGCAAGGTCTGGGCCACTTTCATGCTGCCCGCGCCTTCCATGGCCCGGATCGCGGCACGGCGAACGTCGGGGTTGCCGGACACGCTCGCTTTCAGCAGCGCGTCCTCGGCCGCGGCGGGGGTGCCGTGGTCGGCGAGCAGACCGAGAACGCGCACCTGCACTTTTTCATCCATGTTCAACATGCCGCTGGCCAGTTTGATGGTGGCGTCCTCGTTGCCGGCAGCCGCACGGATCGCGGCACCACTGATGTCGTAGTTTTGATGCCGAACACCGGCCATCAGAGTCTCGTCCGTCGGGTCGGCGAGGTAGTTGCGTTTCCAGGCGGCAATCCGCGTGGCGACGGGCGTTTTCGGCGCGTTGAACAGGAGGTCGCAGACCTCCTTCGACTCGGCGGCGGGCAACTGTTTGGCCGCGTCGATCATGCTTTTGCACAGCACTTGGGTGAAAGCGGGGTCGGCCCCTTCCCAGGCGCCGCGCAGGGCGGCGACGGCGTCGGTGCTGCCGATGCTGCCGAGGGCGCGGGCGGCGAAGGCTTGTTGGGCCGGGTTCGACAGGAGGGCTTTAAGTTTCGGCGTGGCCGCGTCGGCGCGACGCTGGCCGAGGGCATTGACGATCCCGGACTGCCACCGCGCGTCGTGCATGTCCAGTGCGCCGAGCAGGGCGCCGGACGCGGAAGGATCGCTGTTCTTTTGCAAGGCGCGGCGCGCAACTTCGCGCAGCTCCTCATCGTCGCTGGCGAGCAGTTTACCCAGGGCATCGACACTTTCGCCTTTGCCGATGTGTTCCAGTTCGCGAACGAACCAGACCTTGGCGGCTTGCGGGGTTTTGTCGGCGGCGAGCCGTTCGAGTACGGCGGCCACGAAGGCTTTGCGTTCGGACTCGGCGCCGGGCCGGCCAGCGATGGAGGCGAGATCGCGGAACGCCATCTGTGGCGCGTAGCGCGCCTCAAAATTTGCGTCGGCGAGTTTGGGGATGAGTTCGTCGATTTGTTTGCCGGCGTCTTGTGCGAACGAGGCGAGCGGAAGGAACAGGGGAAGAAGGAAAAGAAGGAAAAATTTCTGCATGGGAGGAGTCTCCGAAAAGGTGGGAAGGGATTCGCTTGGACGAGGCATTCGCTTACACGAGGCTGTACGGCGCGCGGCGGGGACGGTCGGTCTGGCGTTCGGCGGCGTCGTCGTCGATCACCACCTCCTTGTCCGGATCCCATTTAATCGGGCGCTTAATGCGTTCGGCGATGCCGCTGAGATGGCAGATGGTCGCGGTTCGGTGGCCGACCTCGGCGGTGCAAATCGGGTCTTGGCGGGTCTTGATGCATTCGAGCCAGTTGGCTTGGTGCTCGCGCGAATCGTAGAGACGGACATCGCTCTCGCCGAGCGGCATGTCACGCAGGTGCGCGGGATCGGTGGTCAGGCGGGTGCCGCGACTGACCCCCACTTTGCCGTCCTCCCCTTGAAACTCGATCATGTGGCCATCAAACAATCCGCCGGAGTCTTTGCGATGAACTTTGGTGCCGTTGGCGTAGATGTGGGTTTGATATTTGTTGTCCTGGTAGCCCGCCGGGATGTATTCGACCGGACCGCTGTCGTCCATGCCTAGCGCCCACTGAATGATGTCGAAGTGGTGGGCACCCCAGTCGCCGTTCTTGCGCGACCCGTATTCCCAGAACCGGCGCCAGCCGCCGCCGTAGTTTCCTTTCACGCGTTCGTTGTTGTAGGGATACCAGGGGGTCGATCCAAGCCAACGATCGTAGTCGAAGCCTTCCGGGATCGGTTGCGGGTTGAAAGTTTGCGGCTGCGGGAAGGTGCCGAGGCGGGTGTAGATGGTGTGGACTTTGCCGATGTAGCCGTTGCGCACGAGTTCGCAGGCTTTGCGGAAGGCCCAGTTCGAACGCTGCTGCGAACCCACCTGAAACACGCGGCCGTACTCGCGCGCGGTGTCGCTCATCAAGCGGCCTTCACGGACCGTGAGCGTCATCGGTTTTTGGCAGTACACATCTTTACCGGCTTTCATCGCGGCGAGCGAGATCGCGGCGTGCCAGTGATCGGGCGTGATGACCATAACCGCGTCGATGTCGTCGCGTTCGATGATTTTCTCGTACTCGTTGTAGGCGGCCGCGCCGGTCCAGGTGCCGCTCGGGGCTTTTTTCGCGTAGGCTTTCTCGGTGCGTTCGAGCGCGACCTTGCGTTTGTTGGCGTCGACGTCGCAGACCGCGAGCACTTGGACGTCGTCCTTGCCGAGCATGGTCCGCTGGTGACCGCCCATCATCAGGCCCATGCCGATCAGGCCGAGGTTGGTACGGTTGGAGGGGGCGGTTTCGTTGTTCAGGCCGAGAGCGCGTCCGGGGATGATCCAGGGAAGAGCGATGCCGGCGGCGGCGGTGGTTTTTAGCAGGTTGCGGCGGGAGGTTTTCATAGCAGGGAACCGGGAGGAGTGAGTGAAAGTTAGGAAGCGATTTAAGAGGAAGAGGGCGTCGTTGGCAACCAGTTTGCGAAGCCTTGGCCGACTCTCTGCACCTGCTTCTGAGCGGCACCTCCTTGGAACGAGGCGCTGCTTGTTCGTACTTGTTCGCGCTACTTGTTCGCGCCGACAAGTTGGTGGTTCGCGTCGAACCGCAACACCGCATCGGCGCGGCTGGGCAGGTCGTGAATCATCCAGCGGGTGAGGCGTTCGTAGTGCATAATGAAGCGGCGGATCTCGGCGTCGTTCATGATCGCGGACCCGTCACCGCCGGACGTGGCCCGCTGCGTGGCGAGTTCCTGCTCCTGCTCCGAACGCCACGCGATCACGCAGGCCATGTCCGGGGCTTTCAGAAACAGCAGGAAGTCGAGACGGTCAAAGAACGCGGCGTAACTCCCAGCCAGCGCTTCATTGACGAACCCGCGCCAAGCCGCGCAGGCGTCCAGTTCGGACTCAAGTTCGTTGATCGGTTTCGCCAGTTCGGAGGTCTCTTGAGGACGGCAGCCGACGCACCAGCCCTCGAAAATAATCACCTCCGGCCGGCCAACGAAGATTCGCGGTTCTGGGGCGCGGTCATCGACCGCCTTGTCGAACACCGGCAGTGCCGTTTCGGTGTCGGGCGCCGCGTCGCGCAAACGATCGAACAAGGTCGCGCCGAGCGCAATATCATGCGTTCCGGGAACACCACGGGTTTGTAGCAGCGGATGCACGTCCTGCGCCAGCCGAGCGCGTTCGGCGCGGGTAAGATACAGGTCATCGATCGACAACACAACCGAACGCAGACCGTGGTCCGTGAGTTCGTCTTTCAACAAGGTGGCGATGGTCGACTTGCCCGTGCCTTGGGCGCCGGAAAGTCCGAACAACAGCGGGCGCTTCAGTTGCGCTTGCGCGTCGACCAATTCATCTGCCAAAGGCCGAACCCGTTCCAGCAGTTCGGCTCTGCGTTGCGCCGACAAGGCCATTCGACCCGCCCGTTATTTTTTCGACTTCTTCGACCAATCGAACTCGGCCAAGAGCGGATCATGGTCCCCTGCCCCGTCCGAGAAATCGGTGTTGATGTGTGCGATGCTGAAGTTGCGCACGCGCTTTTCGAGGGCGGGCGAGACAAAGATATGGTCCAGCGTGCCGGCTACGCCTTTGTACACGTAGGTGAACGCAGCTTCAGGCGCGCGTTCGAGCAGGTCGTCTTGCAGGTTGGTCAGGCCGCAGTCGTACAATGCACCAAGCTGATCGCTCTTGTTGTCCGGCAGTGGTTCGTCCGGACGCGGGAACACGTTCAAGTCGCCACCCGCAATGACCAAGGCCTTCGGGTCGGCCGCCATGATGCTCTCGGCGATGCTGGCGTTGAGCAGGGTTTGCATCTGGCGTTTTTGAATCCGCCGGTCGGGACCGCTACTGAAATGGTTGTTGAGAACGACCACCGTTTCGCCGTCCACCTCGAACTTCACCGCCTGCAGGGAACGCGAGAAGACATCCTCGGTTTTAGATTCCTTGTTATTGCCCACCGGGAAGGTGGCGTTGAAGCTCTTGGGATTGGAGACATCGTTGCACAGCGGCAGCAGATCATGCGGAAAGCCGCAGTCCGGCTTCGAACCGAAAACTGGATCCTTGGCCGTCACCTTCGGCAGCTTCACGCGTTCGCGTTTGAACATGAAGCCGGAGATAATGCCGCGGGCGTCGGCGCCGTCGCGGTCGATCGCCGTGTCGTAGTCCGGACCACCTTGGGTGCGTACCGCTTCAGCGAGATTTTCCATCGCGTCGTTCTTGCCGTCTTTGTCCACATCTTGGTCCTCGAGTTCCTGGAACATGATGATGTCCGGACCGTACAGGCTCTCGATGATCTGGGTGGCGATCAGGGCGACGCGCGCGTCGTAGACCGCTTGCGATTCCGGCAGGTAGTTGAACGGACGGCGAACGCCCTCGCAGCCGGGGTCGTCGTGATCGTCGCAGCCGTCGTCCGGATCGTTGACCATGTCGTACAAGTTTTCGACGTTGAAACTGGCCACCGTGAGCGAGTCCTCCGCGGGCTTCGGCACCGGACTCACCGAACCCGGATGGGGACCGCGGGTAATCACCGGCGGCACGCTCGCCAGCACTTTGAACTCGCCGTAATGATAGCGGACCGCGCCCTCGACCGCGTCGATTGTGTCGAAGGTCCGCGTGTTCGGAAAGTTCCCGCCGAGCGCGTAACCGCTGATTGGCACCAGATAGCCGTTTTGGTTGTCGAACATGTTTTGCGTGTCGTCGTCGAGCGGATGGAAGTCGCGGAACACCCGGCGTTCGCCGATCTTCTTGCGCTGGGCTACCGGATGGTCGGCGGACATCACGTAGAGGATGGTGTCGCCGCTCCAAAAATCGGTTTTCGGCGAGCCCTGCACCACCGACTTGGCCGGCACGCGGCAGAGCATGCCGGCGTGGCGCTTCCAATAGATGCGCGCTTCTTTTTTATCGGACGGCGGGTTCGCAATGAAGGGTTTGATCCCCGGCTTTTTCCGTTTGTCCGCCGCCACGTGTTTGATGATCACCGGGTCGATCACTTCGGTTTGTTTATAGTGCACGTGAACTTCGCCAACGAGATGCACTTCGTCGCCGACCTCGAGGTCGTACTCCTCGATATCCACCCCGTCGAACGCGAACACAAACACCCCGTCGGAGGTCTTCGGGTCGTCATCGGCTTGGGCCGGGGTGTTCTGCAAAAAGAAGCCCCGACGGACATCGCCTTCCCGAGTTTTCCAGTCGAGCAGTTGGGTGATCACGCCGTGGATCCGAACGGGTTCGTCCTTCAAGGGCGGGGAAAACTTGTCCACATTGGTATCATCTTCAATCAAGCCGTTGATCTTGCCGATGGGCAGGGCCACGGTGGTCATCGCAACCGGCACAGGTTCCCCGCCCTCTGGAGCGAGCGGCGCTACCGAAACGACCGGGGTTGCCGGCGTCGAGGAATGCGCGACGGTGGACACTTTGACGGTCCGGACGTTGTTATTCGTGACGCCAATCAAGGCGTTTGGCGAGTCTGCCGGCTCCTTTATAGGAGTGGTGTCATTCGTTGAATTCCCGCTGCACCCAACAGCGAGAAGCAGTGCCGGAACAAGTCCTGCCAAAAAAGTCGTTTTGATTGAGTGGATGTACGCCATAGAAACAACTCGACTACGCCCCTAGGCTTGTCAACTGGTTTTACATGAACGAGGTCGCCCGCAATCTGTTCCGCCTGCGCCCAATGGAACGCCGCTTACTGCTCGGCTTCATCAGCCTCTTGTTGGCGTGGTGCTTGTGGCAGGCGATTCCGTCCGGTGAAGACGCAGAACCAACGCCAAGCGAGAAAAGAACGTTGCAAGTCCCCTGAATTGGGTAAGTGTATGCGGAAATGAAGAACTCCAGTTTCGCCGAAGCCTTGAAATCCATTCTTCTGGACGACCCCCGCTACACCGAAGGGGCCTATCATTTTATCCGCGAAGCCCTCGACCACACCATTCGCAGCCTCGACAAACCGCAGGATGGACCCGGACGCCACGTCAGCGGCCAGGAACTGCTGGGCGGCATTCGCGACTACGCCATCGGCGAGTTCGGCCCCCTCACCTTGCTGGTCCTTGAAGAATGGGGCATTCGCGAATCCATCGACTTCGGCAATCTGGTGTTCAATCTGGTCGAGAAAGGCGTACTTGGAAAAACCGAACAGGACCGGGTCGAGGATTTTGCCAACGGCTACGACTTTCAGGACGCCTTCGTAAAACCCTTCGAACCAGAACCGGATGCGGAATCTGCGACGTCTGCGAGTTGACCTTTGGGCGCGCTTGCGTCATCGGACTGGCACTGCCTTGGCTTAGGCAAACTGCAAATAAATGAGACTCACTGGTAAACAACTCGGCATTCTTCTCGGCTGCATGTTCCTCGGCGTCACCCTGCTGGTCATGGGTCTGCGCGGCTGGGGCGGCGACAATCTTGACACCAACACCCCGCCCGATCCCGAACTAGCCTCCTATGGCGGCAGCGAACGGGGCGGCAGTGAACGGGGCGGCAGCGAACGGGGCGGCAGCCGCGTGACGCAGACAGCGACACCCACGCCACCCACGCCACCCACGCCACTCACGCCACTCACGCCACCCACGCCACCCCCACCCCGCTTCGAACGCCACCCGCGCGACTGCGAGCCCGTCCGTAAAGAGCCGAACTCGTTTCGTTCGGGCTCCACCAAACCCGCCGGCGGGGAAGGCAAAAACTCGATTTCCATCGACCAAGTGTCGTTCCATCCCGAACGCGATCTGGTCGAGATTCACGACGATCGCATCTGGTGGGAAAGCGACAACGACAACCACACCAACGACGACGAGAACGACCACCTGTTCCACTACGCCATGGTGCAACCCATGTGCCGCCTGGTCGAGATGGTCGAGGCGCGCGGCGGCGTGTTGAAAGTGCAAGACAGCTACCGCGAAGCCGGCGTGCACGCGCCGCGTTCGCTGCACAAGCAAGGCCGCGCCGTCGATGTCACCTGGAAAGATCCCAAGACGGGCGACAACCGTTCGCTGTCCACCCTCGCCCGCATGTGCTGGGCCGCCGGATTCGACTGGGTGTTCTTCGAGAGCAGCCCGCCGCATATCCACGCCTCGGTGCGTCCCGATGCCGACTGAGCCGGACGCGGCACAGGAGTTGCATTTATTGCACCTCAGCCGTGAACTGTTGGCCCATGACGATATCGCATCGGCTTTAGAACAATTTTCGTCACGCGCGGCACAGGCCTCGTTCGAACTGCACGACGCCGGCGGTCTCGTTTCGCGGGTCGAGG
>Ga0209828_1003100_pt1 | contig 13047 bp, 5 predicted proteins | sample MaitaG_FD_187429 | JGI IMG/M metagenome (GOLD analysis project Ga0209828, IMG submission 187429) | Marine algal microbial communities from Maine, USA - Maine_Asex2 metaG (SPAdes) (version 2) | ecosystem: Host-associated > Algae > Red algae > Unclassified | place: Maine, USA | collected 2015-01-05 | reverse complement strand
CTGCTGCGCGACGGACGCCTAATCACCGGCCCGTTCTTCGACGACCTCGGCATCAGCGCCGACGACGGCGACACCTTCACTCTGCTGTCGCGCGACTTCGGACCCGGCGCGACCATCCCCCAGTGGTCGGTGGTCGGCGAAACCCGGCTCGGTGGCGGCTTCAACCAACTGCTGCAAGACGTCACCATCGCCGATCGCTGGTACGTGACCGGCGGCTACGGACCCGGCCTGACCACCGACGGTGGCGCGACCTGGGACCACAATGTCGACGGCATCGGCGAAGTGGTTTGCTGGAAAATCCAGTTTCATGCCACCGACCCCAACAAGGTCGCCATCCCGAACGCCGACCATGGTCTCGCGGTATCACTCGACGGCGGCGCCAGCAATTTTGCCACCGGCTACATCGCCCGGCACTTCCCTTGGCCCGACGATATTTTGTCGTTCGCCCATACCGCGTTCTGGAGCGGCAACCGCATCATCGCCCCCGGCGGCGAAGCCATCAATCAAAACGGACGCGTCTATGTGTCGGAGGACAACGGCACAACCTGGAACAAACGCGCGCCCAACGGCTGGACCGAGATTCCGGGGGCACCGTTCATCGGCGGCGTCGTCGCCGCTGACAACGCCGACGAACTGCTGCTGCTCATGGGCGGCAACACGGCGGCCGGGGCCGGCGGGATTTATCGTTCGACCGACGCCGGACTCAGCTTCGCCCAGGTGCCCCTGCCCGCCGCCGCTCAAGGCATCTGGAGCGGCAACGAGTTCACCCGCTTCGCCTGGCTCGAACGCGACGGAGCCGGGTCCGACCGCCGCTACTTCCAACAACGCTGGACCGCGCTTTACCGCTCCGACGACCGCGGACAAACCTTCGCTCCAGTTGCCGGCAACGGCCTCACCGGCAACGCCTCCTTTTATGATGGCCGGATCGGCACCGACGACGCGGTGGCCGGACGCCTGTGGCTCGCCGCTGCGGACGGGCTGTGGCGCAGCACCAATGCCGGCGACAATTGGATCGAGCGAGGCGGCTTCGAAGAAGCTGAGTTCGTCGATGCCTACGATGGACGCGTCGCCGTCTATGGCCAGCGCCCCGGCGACACCTGGAAAAAGATCTACTACTCCGACGACAACGGCGACAGTTGGGACGAGATTACCCGCGAACAGTTCCGCTTCCCCAGCACGCTCGCGCTCGCGGTCGACCCGTACCGCGAAGGGACGGTATGGATCAGCACCGGCGGCCGTTCGGTGGCACGCTTCACGCCGGGTCCGGAACTCGGCGGCATTCAACAATGGCGCGCCACCTACTTCGCCTCGTCTGCCGACGCCGGCCCCGGTGCCAACAGCGCCGATCCGGATGGCGACGGCTGGCAGAATCTCGCCGAGTACGCGCTGGGTTCGGTGCCGGACAATGCGGGCAGCCAGCCGACCAGCTCGTTCACCATCGGCGACGGCAATGGCCGCTTCGCCTTCGACCGCGTTCCACGTCCGGACGTGACCATCGCCGCCGAGGCCAGCCGCGATATGATCGATTGGACTTTGCCGGTGTTCGGGGTGGAGGACTCCCCCACCCGCTTCGCTTTTGATGGTCCGCCGAACGAAATGCGCATGTTTTTCCGGCTACGCTTCGACCCGTAGCTGCTAGCACGCCGGGCGGCGGGTTCCTATTTGGAAAAGGACAAGGGGAGGCAATCCTGTTTAGTGGTGGCCGCTTCCATCTTCCAATTAGGGAGGATTTACGGGTAGGATATGCTCATGCGCATCCTGGCTTTCCTCCTCTGTCTCACCGCTCTTCTCTGCCCGCCACTCCCCGCCCTCGAACTGAAGAAAGACGGAGACACGATCAAGCTGTTCAAGGACGGCATCGCCGAACCACTGGTCACCCAGAACGCGCGCGCCGACCACCGGCCCTACCTGCACCCGATCCTCGCCCCGGACGGCGTCGGCGAACTCACGCAGTACTGCCCCGGCCACCACAAACACCAAACCGGACTTTACTGGGGCATCACCCGGCTCAACGGACGCGACTACTTTCACAATCCCGCCGACAACTATTGGCAGCGGGTCGGGTTCGAGATCGTCAAAGCAAAGGGCGATCACGTCAGCTGGAAAACCGTCTACCACCTGCTCGACGCGAACCAAAAACCGATCCTCGAGGAAACCCAAGTCTGGTCCGCACACGTCGCGCCCGACGTGCATGACGACCACGATCACGACAATCACGACCACGACGAACACCAACAGAGCGAGGCCTACCACCTCGATCTCCGCTGGCACGGCAAAGCGCTCGGCCAAGACGCCACCATCGGCAAACATCAGTACGGCGGGCTGTTCCTGCGCATGCCGTGGACCAAAAGCATCGAAGGCCGCGCCATCAACAGCATGGGCCAGATCAATACCAAAGCCGAAGGCCAACGGGCCAACTGGGTCGACATCAGCATGGAAATCGAAGGCCGTGACGATCATGGCCACATCGCCATCTTCGACCACCGCGACAACGCCGGCTACCCGCAACACTGGCGGGTCGACGAACAACTCGGGGTCGGACCCGTTCGCGCCCGCACCGGCGACTGGACCATCGCCGCCGGCAAAACCGAAACCATCAAACACCGCTTCGTGGTCTACACCGGCGACTTGAAAAAGGATCAACTCAACCAATCCTGGCGCAAGTACGCCGGCATCAGCCGCGACCACAAACTTTGGGGACGCGCCCGTGCCGAAGGCAAACGCGCCGCGTTCCTGACACCGGACGAGGCGGTCGCCGCCACGACGGTTCGCGATGGCTTTGCGGTCAACATGTACGCCAACGAACCGATGATCACCCAGCCGATGGCGTTCTGCTTCGACGACCGTGGACGCATCTGGGTGGCCGAAAATCGCGACTACGAAAATCGTGGACGCGGCTTCGCCAACGACGGCGGCAGCCGCATCCTGATCCTCGAAGACACCGACAAGGACGGCACCGCCGACAAGCAAACCGTATTCGCCGAGGGCATCCCCTTCCCCGCCGGACTCGCGGTCGGCTTCGGCGGCCTGTGGCTCGGCGCACCGCCCAACCTGCTGTTCATTCCCGACGCCGACGGCGACGACAAAGCCGACTTGGACGACATCGAAATCCGCCTCACCGGTTGGGGCATCCGCGACCGTCACGAAACGCTCAACAGTTTCCACTGGGGACCCGACGGCTGGTTGTACGGCTGCCAAGGCTACGCCACCCCCTCCGTCGTCGGCAAACCGAAAGACGGCAAAGGCCGGCTGTTCGACAAAGGCGCGCCCTTCCCCAAAGACTTCGAACCCACGACCGACGGCACGCCGATCAACGGCGGCGTCTGGCGCTACCATCCGAGCAAGGACCGCTTCGAGGTGGTCGCCCACGGCTTCAGCAATCCCTGGGGTATCGACTTCGACGCGAAGGGCCAATGCTTCATCACCGCCTGCGTGATCCCGCACATGTTCCACGTCATCCCCGGCGGCATCTACCACCGCCAAGGCGGGCGGCACTTCAATCCGCACGTTTACCAAGACATCCGCACCATCGTCGACCACGCCCACCTGTCCGCCCACGGCGGCGCGCGCGTCTATCTGTCCGACGCGTTCCCGCCCGAACACCACGGTCGCATCTTCATGTGCAACATCCACGAACACGCCGTGCTCAGCGACATCCTCGAACGCAAAGGTTCCGGCTTCGTCGCCAAACACGGTGAAGATTTCATGCTGGCCAACAACGCCCAGTGGATTGGCTTCAGCCTCGAACTCGGCCCCGCCGGCAACCTCTACGCGCTCGACTGGCACGACGGCGACATCTGCGGCAACAGCCTCACCCACAAAGACACCGGCCGCATCTTCCGCATCGCCCCGACCAGCTCGCAAGCGAAACCCTTCGCCAACCGCGAAGCCGATCTGGCCACCCTCGACGACTTTGCCCTCGCGAACCTGCAAACTGTCGCCAGCGCCTGGCACGCACGCCGCGCCCGCGTGTTGCTGCAACAGCGCGCCACCGAACGCGATCTCGCGCCGGCCGCCGTGACGCAGCTTGAAAAGATCTTCAACGAACACGAGGACGGCGACATGCGATTGCGCGCTTTGTGGGCGTTGCACGTGACCAGTTCGATCTCGAACGAGCGATTGAGGGATGCTCTCAGTGATGCCGACGAATATGTTCGAGCTTGGGCAATTCAATTGCTCACTGAAGACGAACGACCAAAGGATACATTCGAGGGTGTGGTGAATTTGTTTCAGGTTCTAGCTGCCGGGGACAGTTCTCCCGTGGTTCGTTTGTATCTGGCCGCCGCCTTGCAACGCCTGCCCGCCGAACATCGCTGGGAGATCACCAAAGCGCTGACGCGTCACCGCGCCGACGTGAACGACCACAACATTCCCAAGATGCTCTGGTTCGGCTTCGAACCGATGGTCGCCGACCATCCCGAACGCGCGCTCGCCCTGGTCGCCGATTCGGTCATGCCCGACTTCAAAAAGTGGACCGCCCGGCGCGCCGCCAGTGCCGACAAACTCCACGCCGTCGCCGGGGCGCTGGCCGATAAATCATTGGTGCGCGACGCGCAACAGGCCTTTCTCGAAGGCGCCGTCGACGCGCTCCGCGGACGCAAAAACGTCAAGGCCCCGGACAACTGGGCCGCCGCCTACGCCGTCACCGCGAACCACGAAAACGCCCGCATCCGCCAGCTCGCCAACGAACTCGGCCAGCTGTTCGGCGACAGCGGCGCGACCGCCAAACTGCTCGCCACCGCGACCAACCCGAAGGCGAAACCCGAGGCCCGCCAAACCGCGGTGCGCCAACTCGCTGGGCAACAAGCCGCCGAACTGCGCAGTGCCCTGCCCGCCTTGTTCGGCGACGCCAACCCGTTGGTCCGAACTGAGGCGATCCGCGCGACGGCCGCGTTCGAAGTGCCCGCGCTGGCCGACAAACTGCTGGCCGGGTTCGAGAATTTCAACGCCGCCGAACGCCAGGAAATCGTACAAGCCCTCGCCTCCCGCCCGGCTTACGGACGCAAGCTCACCGACGCGTTGCAGAACAAGATCCTCGCTAAGTCCGACATCCCCGCCTTCGTCGCGCGCCAGTTGCAACGCGTGGTCGGCAACAGCTTCACCGATGTCTGGGGTCCGGTGAACGCGGTCGACGTCGACAAGGCCAAGCAGTTCAAGCGCTACGAGAAGATGCTCACCGCCGAAAACCTCGCCACCGGCGACCTGAAACTCGGCAAACAAGTCTACGCGAAAACCTGCGCCGCCTGCCACAAACTCTACGGCAGCGGCGGCCTGATCGGTCCCGATCTCACCGGTTCGAACCGGGCCAATCTCGAGTACCTGCTGAGCAACATCCTCACGCCCAGCGCCGACATCCAAGACGACTACAAGTTGGTGGTCGTCACCACCCGCGACGGCCGCACACTGTCCGGCAATGTCGCGTCCGAGAACGACAAACAACTCACCCTGCGCATGGTCGGACAGGAAACCGTGGTCGACAAATCCGAGATCCAATCACGCGAAGTGATTCCAGTCTCGATGATGCCCGAAGGCCAGTTGCAAACCCTCAGCCAACGCGAAACGCTCGGCTTGATCCGCTATCTACAGACGACCGAAGATGTGAAGTAGATGACGAGAGCCGCGTTAGCGGTGGCACCCTGAATAGCCCCGGCTGTAGCCCGAAGGGCAAGGCCGGGGTTGCGCGTTAAGTTAGCAGCGCAGCCGCGTAGCGGTGACACCAAAAGTCGGAAACGCGCCCCGCCGAGCCAACTTGGCTGGCCCAGTGCCGCTACCTGCTGAAAGCTCAGGGCAGGGCGGAGCCCAGTGAAGCTGGGAGTGCGCTGGCCAACCCTCATTGGAACGCTTTGTGTCACCACTACAGCGGCTACTATCTCGGCGGGGTGCTGTTCATCCGAGCCCGGCTTCCGCTGGGAGTGAGCGGTACCAGACGCGCACTGCGCAGTGGTTCAAAACCTTTTCGCCCCCCAAACTCCCAACGACTTTATGGGGCAGGACGATGGTTTCGATGTTGATCACATCCACCTCCGCCCCCAGCACCCAACCGTTGAGACGGTCGATCATGTCTTCCATGGTTTCGCGGGAGCTGCCCTCTAATTTCTGTCTGAATTTAGCCAGGGCTGGACGGCCCTCCATATCAAATTCTTCGCGGACGAAATCTTTGTAATGGACCATGACTTCACGGTCCCACGAGAGGAACGAAAAGTACATGACAGTCCATCGTCCTATTCGACGCCCATCGCCTCAAGCCGCTTGATCTCTTGCGCCCAGGCGAGGCGGTCCTCGTCGGTGACGTCGGGATCGGGCAGGAGGTTGCGGCGGGTGCAGTTCATCAGGGCCTGCAAGGTTTGGTACTTGCGGGTGGGACCGATGTTCGGCGGAATTTGGTTTTCCACGATGGCGATCACTTCTTCGACACTCAACTTTTTGTCATCGGCGTACGACGCCTTGGCTTTCAACTCCGAACGCAGCGCAGCGTAGCTGGCCGCGAAGTAGCCTTTGGTGGCGTTGCGCAGGGTCTTCAAAGTGGGTTCGTCGATTTCGGTTTCCAAGACCGAACCCGCCATCCAGCGGAGGAAGTCGTCGCGGTCTTCGCCGCGCGGATCGAGAATCGGAATGATCAAATCACCAACGCGGCCCGGACGACGAATGTCGGGCGAAAGCAGGTGGATACGGGCGGTCATCAGCAGCCAGAGCACGCGGCCGCGCAGACGCGGGTCGGACATCATGGCTTGAATTTTACCAGTGAGACGGCGCTCGGTGGCGTGTGCCTGCTTGCCGACACTGCCGAACTGGGTGTCCGCCTCGTCGACAAAAATCATCACTTTGGACAACGCCATGAGCACGCGGCGCAGGCGTTCGAAGACCACGTCGGTCTGACCATACCACTGCGAACGGATCGACTTGAGTTCGATCACGACCATGTCGAGTTCGCTGGCGACAGCTTCGAAGATGAAGGTCTTGCCCGAACCAATCGGACCGCAGACGGCCGCGCCAGGCAGCGCGTCGCGACCGGACGAGCGGAAGCGCGGGATGAGTTCGTCGTTGAGGAACTCCTTGAGATTGCTGAAGCCGACCACGTGTTCGAGATAGTGGCTCGGTTTCTTGAACTCGACCACGTCCTCGCCGAGCTGGCTTTGAATGTAGGACTCGACCTTCTTCAAGATCGCATCCTGCTGCAGTTCGTCGTCGCGGTAGATCGCGCCTTTGAGCATTTGCTGCAGGGCATGGGTCGACAAGCCGGCAGTAAGCTGAGCGAGTTCTTCTTTGTCGCTCCACACTTTGAGTTTGCCGTCGTGCTTCGCGTCGAACCAGTTGATGAAGTCCAGGCGCTCCTCTTTGTCGGGCGAGTTCACCTCGAGCGAGAGCACTTGCGGCAGCTGCGCGATGCGCGTGTTGACCAGGCTGCGCGACTCGGCGATCATGATGACCGAGTCTTTGCCTTCCTGGAACGCGGGATCGCTGAACCAATCTTGGCACAGACTCACCCGGTTGCGGTCGGCGTCGGTCATCCGTGAAATTTCGGTCTGGCGGATGATCATCTCGGCGTTCTCGAGCACGATGATCAGGTGCTGGTCGAGTCCGGACTCGGCGCGCGAACACATGCACATTTGTTTCAGCAAGGTGAGCGCGAGCGTCGGGTTGCCGACTGATCGTTTGAGGTTGGTGTCGAAGGCGTCGCCGACCAGGTCAAGTTCGGCGCGGACCTTCTGCGAAGCGAGCATGCGCTTGATCGCGCGGTCGTCGTCATCCATGCCGGTGCGCCATTGCACCCAGGCATCGCGCATCTTGACGCGGTCTTCTTTGCCGATGAAGCGGATGATGCCGGTGAGTTCGTAGACAACCACGACGGCGTTGGGCAGATCCCACTTGGTGGTCAGCAGATCGACCAGTGGTTGATAGGTGGTCTCACCGTTGTGTTCGACTTCGAACAAATCGTGGATGTTGCCCGTGATGAGCAGCGAACGGGTCTGGCCGGCATTGAGAATGCGCCCGGCGTCGCGCCAAATTTCTGATGATGCCATGGATTACTCCGGGAATTTGAAGTCGTCGCCGGCGTTTTTGGCGGCATCGCTGGCGTTCTTGGCGGCGTCCGAGGCGGCGTCCGAGGCGGCGTCTTTCACCGTGTCGAGAATGGAGCTGCCGGCGGAGGGGATGCTGGACGGTTTGGCCGGCGCTGCGGCGGGGGAACCTTCTTCGAGTCCGACGAGGGAGGCGAAGTCATCGGCGATGGAATCTTCTTGGGCTTTCTCCAAAAACTCGCGGGTGAGTTCGTCTGCGTCGGCGTTGTCGCCGGCGAGTTCGTGGGAGATGCGCGCTTCGGCGGTGGAGCGGGCACGGATTTCGCGCAGCTTGGCGAGTTCATCGTCGGCTTTCGAGCCGCCGGTGGCGGTGTTGAGCATGTCGCGGGCGGCAGTTTCCTCACCGGCGGCGGCGACTTCGGCCACGGACTCGGCGGCTTCGTCGCGTAGTTTGTCGATGTCTTTAAGCATCTTGGCGAGCTGTTCTTTGTGGCCGCCCATTTTGCCTTCGATTTCGGCGGCGCGCCGTTCGAGGTCTTGAATCTCGGCCTGCTTGCTGGTCAGCGCCTCGCTGAACTTGGCGAAGCTTTCCTTGCCTTGCAGGAAGTCATCATCGGCGGCGATGTCGGTTTCGGTTTTGCCGTCACCCTTCATCGTCGAGACCATTTTGCGCACTTTGGCGGCGGCGCCGGCCTTGAGGTCCTCTAGCTTGCCGACTTCGGCGGTGAGGTCCTTGGCCTTGTCGATCATTTTGTCTTTTTGGTGCACCATGTTCGCCAGTGCGCCGCGGTAGTCTTTGATGTTCTTGATCTTGTCGCGGATGACGTCGTCATACTTGGATTTGAGCGCGCCAGCGTCGGAACGCATGCGGTCGGCGGCTTCGTCGATGGTGCCTTCGGCTTGATGGCCGAGGGATTTAAAAAATTCGCTGATGGATCGGAAGAGTCCCATGATGGCTCCTGATAGGTAGTGGGTATTTGTGTATTATGTAGGCTATTTTGAGAAAGCACCTCACGCTAACCGAAAAGCATGGATATTGCAAAGAGCCAAAACGCGCGAATTCGGCGGGCGGAAGGCGGCCTGCGATCCGGATTTTTCTTCGGGAAACATTCAGTTAGAATTGGTCGAAGCCGGAGGGCTGGGGTACAATCTGCCATGATAAAATTGGCTGAGAGCCTTGTAGATTTTGCACAGGCTCAACCTGCGCGGTCGGCGGTGCCGATGCGCGCGTTCGCGACCGGATGGTGCAAGTTGCTCGGCGTTGGTTTGAACCTATCGTTGTTCGTCGCGTTCACCACATTCACCGCATTCACCGCATTCACCGCATTCACCGCATTCACCCCGGCCGCCCACGCACAAGAGTTGAAAGGGAGTCTCTATTTTAGCCAAAGTCCGCTCGAGCTCCGAGGGGCCAATCCTCACTTGATTCCGATCTCGGGCCGCATCACGTTGGAGCTCTCGAATGTATCGAGCACCGCAGGAACCTCCTTCCTGTTTGTATTGCCCCCGAACTCCACCAACGTGGTTCTCTCCTCCCTTGCCGTTACCGGTCCGAGTCCGGCGGCAAACTTCCAAGCCACCAGTGGCCCGGGGGATTACCGAGCGGTTCCAGACGACTATGTCTACGCGCTTCCGTTCGAAGTCGGTGAAAGCTTCCGGGTCGACCAAGGCGAAGGCGGCTCCTTTTCACACCAATCCTCCTCCCCACAAAACCATCTGGCCATCGATTTCGGCATGGCCGTGGGTACACCGCTCCACGCCATTCGCGACGGCATCGTGTTCGAAGTAGTCGAAGACAAACCCAGCGGAGGCAACGACCCTTCCTTGGCTGGCGATGCCAATTACGTGCGCGTCCTGCATAGCGACGGAACCTTCGCCGAGTACGTGCACCTGCGGCAGAACGGGGTGAGCGTCGAACTTGGCGACACCGTCGAACGCGGACAAATGATCGGCTTCTCCGGTGACAGCGGTTACGTGGACGGCGCCCACCTCCATCTCTCATTGATCCGCAACAATTTTGACAACAACCCCACCGCGCCGTTTCGTTCGGTGTCGATGACCTTCGACACGGCGCAGGGCAGCCCAATCGTGTTGCAGCAGGGAACGATCTACTCGCATCCCTCCACCTCCGCGGAGGCACCGCGCATCTTCTTCGACGGCGCCACCCTCTCGTGGAGCGTTGCCGCCGGCACCTCGTTCCAAGTGGAGGCCTCGACCGACTTGGTAATCTGGACCGCCGTCAGCCAAGTTCTCGAAAGCACCGGGGCGCGGATGACCGCCACCTCGAACCGCAGCAATCCGGTCGAGTTGTACCGGCTGCGCTTTCTGCCCTGAGGTAAAACGAATTGCGTCCCGCTTTTGTCAATCAAATCCGCAGACAGACTGCATTTTTATAGAAATATGCAGTCTGTCTGCGGATTTGGTTGACTGGTTTCGCGGATTAATGGGTTGAAAACCACAAACCCATCAAGAAGGGTTTCGGATGGAAACTCCCCGCACCACCTCCCGGCCCAACCGCTTTGCCACGCTGCCCCGAACCCTTCACGTCCTCGGCTGGCTCGCCTTGCTGCTGTTCGGCGCCGTCGCCGCCGAACAGCCGAACATCATCTTCATCATGTCCGATGACCAAGGCTACGGTGACGTCTCCTGCCTGAACCCGGACGGAAAAATCAACACGCCCGGCGCCGACAAACTTGCGCGCGAAGGCATGATCTTCACCGACGCGCATTCCGGCTCCTCGGTCTGCACCCCCACCCGCTACGGTCTGCTCACCGGCCGCTATAGTTGGCGAACGACACTGCAGAGCGGCGTGGTCTCCGGCTGGGCCCCCTGCCTGATCGCCAAAGACCGAACCACCGTCGCCAGCATGCTGCGCGCCAAAGGCTACCACACCGGCATCGTCGGTAAATGGCACCTCAACTATCAATACCTCGATCCGAACACTGGCAAAGCCGCGAAGAGGGTCGGCAAAAAATCGCCCCCTGTCGGTTCGAAGATTCCGGACGGCCCCCTTACCCGCGGCTTCGACTATTTCCACGGCTTCCACCACGCCGGCTCCATGGAAGCCGTGGCCGTGGGCGACACCGTGATCGCCCACGACGATGTGATCAACATGCTGCCGCGCCTGCACGAAAAGTCGGTCGCCTACATCGATGAACGCGCCAAAACCGACCAGCCGTTCTTCCTCTATGTCCCGCTCAGTTCGCCGCACACCCCGATCGTGCCGACACCGGAGTGGACCGGCAAATCCAAGCTCAATAAATACGGCGACTTCACGATGCAGACTGACGCGGTGATCAGCGGCATCGACGCCGCGCTCGAACGCAACGGACTCACCGACAATACTCTAGTCATTTTCACCACCGATAACGGCTGTTCAAAAGCCGCCAAAATCAGCGACTTGGCGGCGAAGGGTCACGCCGTAAGCGGCCCCTTCCGCGGGTCCAAAGCCGACCTCTGGGACGGCGGACACCGCGTGCCGTTCATCGTTCGTTGGCCGGGCAAGATCGCAGCCGGCAGCACTTCGGACCAACTGATCTGCCACACCGATTTCTTTGCCACCGCCGCCGAGATCGTCGGTTCGAACGCGACCGCCGAAGACAGTGTCAGCTATTTGCCCGCCTTCTCCGGCAGCCCCGTTTCTTCGACTCGGAACGGCGTGATCCATCACTCGATCAGCGGCCACTTCGCCTACCGCCATGGCCCGCACAAACTGCTGTTGGCGCGCGGGTCCGGCGGTTGGTCCTCACCCGGTGAAGATGCCGCGCCGGCGGATTGGCCCAAGGCACAACTCTACGACATGGCCGTCGACCCCGGCGAAACCTTAAATCTTTATAACGAAAAACCCGAACTAGCGGCCAAGCTGCTCAAACTGCTGGAAGAGGATGTCGCCCGCGGTCGGAGCACCGACGGGGCCGCGTCCGAGAACGACATCGACCATATCGTGCTGTGGAAAACCGAAAACAAACCCGCAGTCAAGCCCGCCAATATAAACAAGAAGAACAGAGAGGCGGCCAAAGCGAAGGCTGCGGCCAAAGAAAAAGCCGCCCTCGCCCCGGCCGCGAAGATGAGGGTAAACGCGAACGCGCCCGCCGGCAACCGGCCGAACATCCTGTTTATCATCGCCGACGACCAATCGCCTTTCGACCTGAAGATGTACAACCCACGTTCGACCCTGGACACGCCGGTGCTCGACCAACTCGCGGCCAAGGGCATGGTGCTCGACGGCGCCTATCACATGGGTTCGATGTCGGGCGCGGTCTGCCGGCCATCGCGCACCATGGTCATGACCGGACGCACCCTGTGGAACCTGCCGAAGGCGCAGAGAAAACAACGGGGCGGTGCTAAACAAAACCCGAAGCAAGCCCCGGCTCCCAGGCCAGTAAACCCCGCCGAAACCTCGATGGCCGCCGTGTTCAACCAAGCCGGCTACGACACCATGCGCACCTGCAAAAAAGGCAATAGCTACCCGGCCGCGAACGCCAAGTTCACCGTGGTCAAGGACGCGACCAAACGCGGCGGCACCGCCGAGACCGGCAGCGCCTGGCACGCCGAACAAGTGCTCACCTATCTCAAGCAACGCGAAGCCGCCAAGGATCAGGATCCCTTCCTCATCTATTACGGATTCTCGCACCCGCACGACGTTCGTGACGGCACACCCGAACTGCTGGCAAAATATGGCGCGACCAACCACCGCGACCGCGACAGCCTGCCTCCCGCGAACCCGGCCCAACCGCCGCTGCCGATCAATTACCTCGAAGCCCACCCGTTTCCTCACGGCCACCCCGGCCTGCGCGACGAGGTCTCCGTGCCGGGCGTCTGGGAACGGCGCGACGAACGCACCATCCGCAACGAGATCGGCCGTGAGTTCGCCTGCAGCGAAAACATCGACATTCAAATTGGCCGCGTTCTCGACCAGCTCGACGCGATGGGCGAACGCGACAACACCATCATCTTCTACACCGCCGACCACGGCATGGCGATCGGTCGCCACGGCTTGCAGGGCAAACAAAACCTCTACGAACATACT
>Ga0209828_1003095_pt1 | contig 13072 bp, 10 predicted proteins | sample MaitaG_FD_187429 | JGI IMG/M metagenome (GOLD analysis project Ga0209828, IMG submission 187429) | Marine algal microbial communities from Maine, USA - Maine_Asex2 metaG (SPAdes) (version 2) | ecosystem: Host-associated > Algae > Red algae > Unclassified | place: Maine, USA | collected 2015-01-05 | reverse complement strand
GAAAGTATCTCGAGCGCAGCGAGAAATACGGACTTCCCGGGACCGCAGATCTCCAGGCCGTCGACAGTGATCGGCGAGGCGCGAGCCGAACACGGACTACTACCAGCAGTCCGGGACTGTCGAGTCGGACCTGTCGACAGAATCGCGAGCGCAGCGAGCGATTCGGACTACCCGGACTACCCGGACTACCCGGACTACCCGATGTCGAGGTTGAAGAGTTCTTTGAATCGTTCGGCATACACCGCGTCGTCTTCGATTGCGCCGAGCTCGACCCAGTCTTCGTCACGGAGCTGCGCCTTGCCAGCAATGAGCTCTTCGCCACCCCAGCCACAGGTGTAGCGCAGCTTGGGTTGATCGGTTGTCGCAGCCTCATAGATCACCGCTGCAACCTCGCTCGGATGACCCGGGTTCGCGAGACCCTTGGCGTAGAAGTTGAAGAGTCGTCGATACGCACGGTCATAGGCGCCGCTTGCGTTCGGTGCGTCGGTGTTCTTGGCCATGATCGCCGTCTTCACAATTCCTGGTTCGATCATGGCGACCCGAATGCCATGGCCAGCGACCTCTTGCGCCAGCCCCTCGGTCAAACCTTCGAGCGCCCACTTCGACGCCACATACGGCGACTGCGCCAGCGCTGCAATAACGCCGGCGATCGACGACACGTTGATGATGCAACCCGAACCACGTTCGCGCATCTGGGGCAACACGGCTTGGACACCACGGATGACGCCATAGAGATTGACGTCCATGACGTTCTGGTACTCATCGACGGGCGTCTCTTCGAGCACGCCGTTGCCGCCCACGCCCGCGTTGTTAATCAGCACGTCGATCTGGCCGGCGTCGGCGGTCACCTCAGCCACCGCACGATTCACCGACTCAACATCGGTGACATCGCATACGACCGGGTGGACTTCGACCCCGGCATCGGCAGCCATCGCTGCGAGCTTCTCGCCCTTGTCGAGACCGCGCATCGATCCGTAGACGGTCCAGCCCTTTGCTGCCAGATCAACCGCAGCGCTGCGGCCGATTCCCGAATTTGCACCAGTGATGAGAGCAGTAGTCATGGCCCGAAGCTACCGGATTAGGTTGGCCGCTGTATCAATCGGCGAGCAGCAGGTCGGCGGTGATCTCAAGGTGACCCAGGTGTTGGGCAAGTTCTTCATACGCGTGGATCAGCGCAGCGCCAACGGTCCATTCACCGTCGAGTGGCACCTGTGTCTTGGGAATGTCAGCCAGCGTCGTGGCCGTTTGGATCCGATCACGACGCTGCCCAAGAAGGTCGAGCCAAGCTGCCACGTTCGAATGCAGACTTGCCGTGGTGCCCGACGCCGTGAACTCGTGGTCGCGCACCCTGGTCGACTCGTCGCCCAGCACCATGTGACCCACCCACCACTCGCACGCACCCAGCGTGTGGGTGACCAGTGCATACGGCGACGACACATCGATCTGCGACGGCCGCTCGTTGATCAGATCGTCGCCGAGCCGGTCGACAACCCGCAACACCCCTGCGAACGAACGACGGCAGAACACCTCAAAGTCATCAACCGTGATCGTCACCCGAACGACGGTAGCGTGCGGACCCGTGACCGAACAGCAAAACAACGACGCGGCCGACCGCATACCTGCCGACGTCGCCTCGGTCTTTGACTTGGAGACTCACGGCCCCGACGTCTGGGTCGGTGAAAGCCCTTCCTATCCGTGGGGACGAATCTTTGGTGGACTGGTGATTGGGCAGGCGCTGTGGGCGGCAACGCAGACGGTGGTCGACGAGCATGCCCTGCACTCGATGCATAGCTACTTCGTGCTTGGTGGCGACCCGAGTGAGCCCGTGCGGTACGAGGTGGATCGCATCCGCAACGGTCGCTCCTTTACCACCCGCCAAGTTGTGGCCCGCCAAAGTAGCGGCGCAATTTTCACGCTGTCGTGCTCGTTTCAGCGCCACGAAGAGGGAGTTGAAACCCAGACGGGCGACTTCCCGACCGATGCACCGGACCCATCGCAGATCCATGCCTATCGCGAAGGTTCGGGCATCGACCGATTCGACGTGCCGCTCGACGGAAACCAACCACGATCGCTGACCTGGGCGCGTTACCCACATGCTCTTGGCGATGACCCCCGCAAACACCTGTGTGCGCTGGCCTATCTCAGTGACTCCAATGCAATGAACGCGGTTGCGGCATCGCACCCACGCGGCATGCCTGCCGACGAAGACTGGGACACGACCTACATGACCGCGAGCTTGGATCACGCCATGTGGTTCCACCGACCGGTCGACGCAAACGACTGGCTGTTGTTCGACATGGATGGCCATGGCATCTTGCGTACGCGCGGTTTGACCACCGGCCATGTGTTCTCTGCGAACGGCGACCACATCGCGACCATCGCCCAAGAAGGTCTGATCCGCGACCTCAAGGCCTGATCCTCGCAGTCGCGCTCACACCGAACGGGCAACCCAAAACATCAACACCGAAGCCCTGCACCACCCAACACTCTTCCAATCCCGAACGGGCAACCCAAAACATCACCACCGAAGCCCACCACCACCAACACTCCTACAACCCCGAACGGGCAACCCAAAACATCACCACCGAAGCCCACCACCACCAACACTCCTCCAACCCCGAACGGGCAACCCAAAACATCACCACCGAAGCCCTGCACCACCCGACACTCCTCCAACCCCGAACGGGCAACCCAAAACATCACCACCGAAGCCCTGCACCACCCGACACTCCTCCAACCCCGAACGGGCAGCCCAAAACATCACCACCGAAGCCCTGCACCACCGAAGCCCACCACCACCCCAGCGTTGGTCGGATCGGCATCGACTACTGGCAGGCGGGGTCGCGTCAGGCGGGTGGGTCGACCAGCTCTAGGCGCAGGCTCTCGGCGATCGCGACAGCTTGTTCGTGGGCGGCTTCGTCGTCGAAGTACATCGACGCCACCAGCTGGGCTGGTTCTGCAATGACGAACGCATTCAACGACTGCTGGCCGTCTTCGTTCTGACGATAGGTGCCACGAGCGAAGTCTGATGCTTCAGATCGTTCATGGTCGAAGGCGTCGCTGGGAATGCTCTCTTCGAGTTGGTCGAGGCGATCGAGCACCGACGTGTTTGTGATGTTGTCCCACGCAAAGATGTGAATGGTCAGGCCGGGCCGCCACAAAACCATGGAGCCGTCCTCGAACCGTCGACTACACGGCTCGGGCAGCGTGACCGCCCAGTGTGCAGTGAGCTGATAGTCGCCCTCGACCACCGGATAGTCAGGATGCAGATCCGGATAGGCCGCCAGGTGCGCAGCCCGAGCCTCGTCGCTGACCGGCGCGGGTGATTCGCTCGGCGTCGCTCCGCCCGGGGCGGCCACCGCAATGAACTCGTCGTCGCCCTCTTCTCGAGCAAACGCCGTGCCCGGCGGTGATTCAAGCAGCTCAATGATCGACCGCTCATAGTTGCACAACGTGTTCAACGCGTAGACACCAACGTTGCTTGCCTGCGCCATGTACTCGGGCGTCTCGTCGCCGACCATGAACCGCCAACCGCTGTCGGCCTCTTGAGTGGGCTCCTCTCGGTAGAGGAAGCCAACGCGTTCGCCGTCGACCACAATGCGGTCGGTGGACAGGCACCCTCGAGTGTCCGCCACGAGACGCTCGATTTGTTCGGGTTGAAGATAGAACTGCTTCTCGGTCACGATCCGACCGTAACGCCAGACCGCCGGGTTAGTGGCCGGGATCAACGCCCATCAGTTCGTACAGCTTGGCGGCATCAAAGCCCGGCTGCTGGCTTGCCGAAATCAGCACCGCTTCCTTGGCAGCGATATCGGCCGCAGCCTGTGGCACCTGGGCGGCAACATCGATCGGCACAACAACCGCGCCGTGCTGATCAGCGTGAATCAGATCGCCCGGCTCAACCTGCATGCCGTGCACGTTGACTGGCACGTTGAACTCTTCCATGCGCACCCACGCATGCGATGGGCCCGCCATGCCAGCAAGCATCTGAAACCCAACGGCGGCGTCATCAAGATCGCGAATACTCCCGTTCGTGATCACACCCAACGACCCGAGGCCCTTGTGGATGTTGGTGTTCACCTCACCCCACCACGCGCCGTATCCGGGAATCTCGTCGAGGTCCTCGATCACCGTGATCGTTGGACCCGGCCCCTCGCCAATGTGTTCGTAATAAGCAAGGCGCACCCGAGTGGCGGCCTGGGCATCGACGGTCGGTTCGGTCATCGCCCGCATCTTGCCGGTGCGCGCGTAGCCGACAATCGGCTCAAGCTGCGGACGCGGGCAGAAGAACGGCGCAATCGTGTAGCCATAGCCACGACGGTCAGGCGCCACGATCTCAAGCGCGTTACATACGGTCGGCGTGTCCAGGGCCTTCAACGCGTTCAACACGTCGCCAGAAAGTGGTTCAGTCATAGTCAACTCTGCCATGCCAACAGGTAACGAAGGCAATACTCGCCAGGCTTCATGGCAAGACGATCGAGTACAGTTCACGAAATGAAGAAGCTCGTTGTCATGCTGGTTGTCGTGCTCGGCGCTGTCCTTTTGCCCTCGGCAGCAAGCCAGGCCCAACTCACCGGCGTTGCCGGGTGCGAAAACGGCGTCGTCGTTGAAGGACGCTGCCTTACGGTGGATCAGCAAGCCTCGCTGTGCAGCGGCACTGCATGTCTCGAGCACGTCGAAGATTCTGCCGAGGTCTGTCCCAACGGCGCAACCAACCTTGCGGCTGACCCGCTCTCAGCCCCCATTTGCCAACTCATCGAGCCCGCCGCACAAAACGGGCCAGGCTGTCCCGACGGCGCTCGCGGCGAGGCTGGCGACTGCTTCATCTACGTCGCGCTGGGACCTGGCGGCTGTCCGACCCTTGCAGTCGCCGATGCGGCCGGCAACTGCCGCCGGGCAGTCGGTAACGCCGCCGGGGCCTACTACTGCCAAGACGATGACGGTCAGCTCGCGGGTCGAGACTGCATCACGACGCCTGACCCGATCCCATCGCCGTGCCCAAGCGGAACAGCTCGATTTGGTAGTGCATGTTGGTCCCTGAACGGCCTGACAGCACCCGAGACGTGCGCCGGCCACGGCGTTAGCGGCACGATCACCTTGGCTTCAGGACTCTGCCAAGTCCCCATCGCTATCCCGACTGGCGCGTCGACATGCACTGGTAGCGCTGACTATCACGAGCATCCGTCGTTCGTCCTCGTCAACGAATTCGGCGATCCCCAAGGCGACGGCCCGATAGAGGTCGCCTGCGTCGACACCTCCGCTTCGATCGGCCTAAGCGTTCAGAGCTGCTTCTTCACCGACGACGACCATGAATGGTTCGACGATGGCAACGGCAATGGGTTGCTGTGCACGCGTTATGAGCAGCCAGATGTTGCGACATGTCCGACCGGCTACAGCCCCGATGACAGCCTGGGCGGCATATGTACGCGGTTCGAGTCCGCGGTTGGCGGTCAGTGTCCCAACGGAGGGGCACTCAACGGCCAATCGTGTGTCTTCACTATCGACTTTGCCCAGTTCGTTTGTCCAGCTGGCCTGGTGCGCGATCAGCAGCGACCGACATGCGCGGCCCACCGGCCCCGGCAATGGGCAGCAGCCTGTGGCGGCACTACCGCCTTGCTACTTCCATCGAGCTCCACAGCGTTCGGACTGAACTTTGGTTGCTTCGCATACTCGGGGCCACAGCCAGATACCTGCAATGGCGAGGGCACGCTGCAATCATGCTTTGAAATTCGCGAACCAGCGCCAGTCGACTGCAGCCAGACGGCCGGTTGTATTGCTCTGAGCGACTTTGATGTGGCGCGGTGCTTCGGTCTCGTGGTCACCATCGACATGAACACGAACGGTGGCGACGGTGTCGGAACTGCTGGTGACGACGTGATTCTGGGCACCCCCGGCGACGACGTTATCGATTCAGGTGACGGCAACGACACGGTGTGCGCTCGCAGCGGAGACGACACTGTTGTAGGCGGTAACGGTGACGACACGCTCTTTGGCCAAGACGGGCGTGACATCATGCGTGGCGGCCCTGGTACTGACGAGATGCATGGCGGAGCGGACGATGATCGCGTGCTTGGCGGGATTGGCGACGACACGATGTCCGGTGGGCTTGGCGATGACTTCCTCGGGGGGTTTGGCGGCGCCGACACTATCGACGGCGGCCTCGGCGACGAGCGAATCTTTGGCGGCTTTGGACCCGACGTCATCAACGGTGGCCCTGGCAACGACGTCATCAGCGGACTGATCGGCGACGACACGATCAACGGCAACGAGGGCAACGACACGCTCAACGGTGACCGCGGCAACGACACCATCAACGGCGATGACGGCAACGACACCATCAACGGCGGCAACGCCAACGACTTTCTGACTGGCGGAACCGGCGACGACCGACTCAACGGCGGTCGAGCCGACGACACATTGTCCGGCGGCTTTGGCACCGACACGTGTGTCGGCAACAACCAACACCTCGGCGACACCGCAGACGCCACCTGCGAACAAACCTTCGGCATTCCCTAACCAACCGGTTTCTAACGAACTACCCGAGGTGGCGAAGCGGGCCGGGACTGTAGACGTTATGGCTGTAGACAGGATGAGCGCAGCGAATCCGGACTACCCGAGGTAGCAAGCGGGCCGGGACCGTAGACGTTATGACTGTAGACAGGATGAGCGCAGCGAATCCGGGCTACCCGAGGTAGCAAGCGGGCCGGGACCGTAGACGTTATGACTGTAGACAGGATGAGCGCAGCGAATCCGGGCTACCCGGTTACGGGTTGAAGCACGCCGCCGAGCACGGTGCCCCACACCTCAATGTCCTTGAGCTTCATCGGATCGACTTCGAGCGGGTCATCTTCGAGCACGGCGAAATCGGCGAGCTTGCCAGATTCGATGCTGCCCATCTCGTGGTCGAGCTTGAGTTGATATGCGGCGTCAACAGTGATCGCCTTCATCGCGTCCATGACCGAAATGCGTTCATCAGGGCCGAGCACCTCGCCCGTAGCGGTGATGCGATTGACTGCACACCACGCCGTGTGAAGGTGCCCGAGCGGCGTCACCGGCGTATCGCTGTGAATCGAGAATGCGACGCCCTCGCGCAGCGCCGTGGCACAGGCGTCCATGCGAGCCGCCCGCTCAGGACCGACCGTCGCGTCACGGTGCTGGTCACCCCAGTAGAAGATGTGGTTGCTGAAAATGTTGGCACACATCCCCATGGCGGCCATGCGCTTGTACTGCGACGGCGTGGTGAGCTGACAATGTTGAACCGTGTGCCGGTGATCCCAGCGAGGGTGACGCTCGAGCGCAATCTCGACTGCCTGCAGGAAAACTTCGGTCGCCTGATCACCATTGCAATGCGTGTGAACCGTGATCCCTGCCGCGTGATGGTTGCTCACCACATCGGCGAACTGCTCGGGCGCCATGAGCCACATGCCGTTGCCCGGGTGCCCCTCTGGCGGGTCGTAGTAGTACGGCCATGAAACCCGTGCGCTAAATCCCTGGATCGACCCGTCGAGAACCAACTTGATGATGCCGAACCGAAGCTTGTCGGTCGTCTGCTCCTTGAGCTCATTTACGATGCGCGAGAGCTCAGCTGGATCCTGCGGACCACCGAACATTGGCGAACCAGCGACCATAATGCGAGCCGGATACGACGGGTCCGACGTCACCTCGCGCCATGAATCAAGCGCAGCTTGTTCATTCACCCTGGTAGTACCAAGGTCGGTCACGAGCGTGTGGCCGGCGTTGCGAGCTTCGTATGCGTAACCCCACTTCGCCTCGGTGGAGATGATCGCCTGACCAAGCTCGGGCATGCCATTGCGCGCAAGGATCATGGCCGCAGGTTCCTGCAACTCGCCATTCGGAGTGCCATCTGCATTGCGAGCAATGCCAGGCGTACTTGAATGCTCGGTGATCTCGGACAGTTCAAGCATGGCCGTGTTGACCGTGGCCAGATGGGCGCTCGCGTGGTACACGAAGATCGGCCGGGTCTCGCTGACCCGATCAAGATGTTCGGCCAATAGACGATCGCCGGGGAAGTAGATCGGATCGAGACCCCACGCGATCAACGCTTTGCCGGGCTCATCGATCTGGCTCTCGTACTCGGCCAGTCGATCGAGCACCTCGTCGATGCTCTTGCAGCCGCTCCACTTCTTGCCTTGCGGGTCCGAACGCTCAAAGAAACCCACATACGGGAACTGCCAAACGCCTCCCGCCATCACATGGCTATGCGCCTCGATAAAGCCCGGCGTCAACACCTTGTCGACAAACGTTTCATCGACGGTGTGGTCGCCCCACGCCGCGAGTTCTTTGACCGTGCCAACTGCGAGCACACGACCGTCTCGAACCGCTACCGCTTCGGCGAATGGCACCGCAGGGTTCATAGTGATGATCCGCCGCGCCGGATAAATCGTTGTCGTCATTGACAGCCTCTCGCTTCGTCCCCGCCGATCTTAGAGAACAACGGTCGCCGAGATGGCATAGCAATCGCTTCGCAACTAGCGACTCCCTAGGTCCCACCTTTTCTGAGCAACTAGGTTCGAAGCCATGAGCGAAGCGACCGTCATTTACACCGCACGTCGAGTGATCACCATGAACCCGGCATTCCCAACTGCCGAAGCGGTCGCTGTGCGCGATGGTCGCATCTTGGGCGTTGGTTCTGTCGAGCAACTCGCAACGTGGGGCGACCACACGGTCGATGAAACGTTTGCCGAAAAAGTCATCATGCCTGGCTTCGTTGAAAGCCACTGCCACGCCATGTCCGGCGGCATGTGGGAATACCCGTACGTCGGCTTCTTCGACCGCAGCTCACCCCAAGGCAAGATGTGGCCCGGCTCAAAAAACATCCCCGAAGTCGTCGAGCGACTGATCGAGCTAGACGAAGAGATGCGCGCTGCCGGGCGGCCAGACGACGAAGTCATGATCGCCTGGGGCGTCGACCCGCTGTACTTCGACGGCGAACGCCTAGACCGCCATCACCTTGACAAGGTCAGCGAGACCCGCCCGATCTACCTCTACCACGCCAGCGGTCACCTGGCCACGATCAATACCAAGTTGATGAACGACTCCGAGATCACCTCGGCGACCCTCACGCCCGGCATCCCGCTGGGCAGCGACGGCGAACCCAACGGTGAGCTGCAAGAACCCGCAGCAATGGATCTCCCCAACGGCGTGCGGGCAAAGCTGCGAGCTGCATTGGCCAACACCGATGCTCTGTGGAACTTCGCCTACGAGGCTCGCAACTGCGGCGTCACCATGGTCACCGACCTGGGCGGCATGGGTCTCACCCCGCAGCGGGTGGGCGACTGGGAATCAGTCACCGCCGACGCCGAATTTCCCGTTCGAGCAATGCTGGCGGTATCACCGTCCTACGTCGGCTTTAGTGACCACGACGAAGTCGCCGACGCCGTAGCTGCCAAGAAAGGCGACTCGGCCGACAAACTGCACTACGGCATTATCAAGATCATGCTCGACGGCTCAATCCAGGGCTTCACCGCTCGGGTGAAATGGCCGTACTACTACAACGCTCCCGAGGACGCCGCCGAGAACGGCATCTGGATCGTTCCGCCAGAAACGGTCGCCGACATGGTGCTCGCGTATCACCGCAAGGGCCTGACCGTGCACTGTCACTGCAATGGCGACCAAGCGACCCAACTCTTCGTCGACGCCGTCGAATACGCACTTGAACAGCATCCCCGCTGGGATCACCGCCATACGGTGCAGCACTGCCAGATGACCACCATTGCGCAGTACCGCAAGATGAACGCGCTGGGAATGAGCGCCAACATTTTCAGCAACCACATCTGGTACTGGGGCGACCAGCACCGCGACTTCACCCAAGGCCCCGAACGTGGCGCCCGCATGGATGCCTGCGCCACCGCGCTCCGCGAAGGCGTGCCATTCTCAATCCACTCGGACTCCCCCGTAACACCCATGGGCCACCTGCACACCGCGTGGTGCGCGGTGAATCGCATTACGCCATCGGGCGACGTGCTCGGCGAACATGAGCGCATCTCGGTGCACGATGCCATGGAAGCAATCACCATTGGCGGCGCCCACCAGATCAAAATGGATCATCTTGTCGGCAGCATCGAGTCCGGCAAGATGGCCGACTTCGCCATCCTCGAAGAGGACCCGTACGAGGTCGACCCCGTTCGCCTCAAAGAAATCCGGGTGTGGGGCACCGTCGTTGGCGGCACCGCGTTCGAATCCACCGCCGAGTAGGGGTATTGCACCGCTCCGCTCGGGGCGACGTTCGACGCACATGGCATGAACCCCACCGGTCGCCTCCTCCGTCGGCTCCACCCGGCACCCGCATCTCACCGCTCCGCTCGGGGCGACGTTCGACGCACATGGCATCACCTCTCACGGGTCGCCTCCTCCGGCGGCTCCACCCGGCACCCGCATCTCACCGCTCCGCTCGGGGCGACGTTCGTCGCACATGGCATCACCTCTCACGGGTCGCCTCCTCCGTCGGCTCCACCCGGCACCCGCATCTCACCGCTCCGCTCGGGGCGACGTTCGTCGCACATGGCATCACCTCTCACGGGTCGCCTCCTCCGTCGGCTCCACCCGGCGCTAGTCGGTGGTGAAGCGGGCGTCGCCGGTCATCATCTGGAAAATCGACGTGCCGCAGACCTCGAACGTCATGAGTTCGGGCGTGAGTTCTTCAGGCGGCAGGTTGGCAACATCACCCCACGCGTCGAAGACACATGTTGCGGTCGCCTCGTCGGTTGCGAACGCAGCCACAATGTTGGCGACACCACCTTCGGGGTCGCTTCGATCAAAGCCGTAACCCCCAGGGCCCGGCTCAAACTCTCCTACCGCGGGTGCCCTGCTCGGTGCCGTGGTGGGTGCGACGGTAGGTGCCGGCGCTGGCGGTTCGGCCGACGGTGAGCTACCACACGACACGGCCGCAAGCACCATGACAAACAAGCTGAGAAGAAGCCGCATCACAACCAGCTTGCCACGCCATCTCGCTGATTCACCGACACGACGGGGTGTGCAGCGTTAGCGGTGTCGATCGGCGTAGCTCTCGAGTTCGGCGAGGAAACCGTCTCGCTCCGCGTCACCAATCCACGCAGACTCGAACGCGTTGCGCATGAACCCGACCATGTCGTCATTTGACATAGTTGACTGAGCGAGCACCTCGGTCATCATGTGCGTCATATGCCGACTGGCGAACTCAGACGGATCATCGGTGCCCAGGCTGACCAAGATGCCTATATCGAGCATCTCCTTGATCGCCGCCATACGCCGGGGCTCGGGATCACGGGGCCGCCACGTCGGACACATCGTGAGCGCGATCTTGTCTCGCACGACCCGATCGATCAACGCCTGTTCATCGAGCACATGCACTCCATGATCGATGCGCTCGACCCCTAACTCCTCAAGACACTGACGAATGTGTTCGGTTGAATTGTCCTGATCACAATCGCAATGCGCAGTCAGGCGATAGCCCCGCTGCTTCGCCAGCTCGTACGCATCAAGAAACTTGTTCGGCGGATTGTCCTTCTCATAGGACGCCAGGCCAAGGCCCACGATCGACTCTCGGTACGGTTCCGCAGCCTCGAGCATCTCCATTGCGGCTTCAGGTGAATGCTCACGATCAATACACATGATCCAGAGCACCGACACGCCAAAATCACGCTGACCATCGAGGCGGGCCCGTTCCATCGGCTCAAACTGGTCGGCGAAACTGATGCCTCGATTCAGGTGGGCCATGGGACCGAACATGATCTCGACATGACGCACGTTGTTGTCTCGACACGTCCCAATGAACGCATACGTGAGGTCGTAGAAATCTTGCGGCTTCGCCATGACCCGCAAACACTTGTAGTGGTAATCCAAGAAATGCGGAAGCGCCGGATCCGGATAATCCTGCGCCGCCCAAATCTCGGCTTCGGTTGACATGCCGATATCGACATCATTCTCTGCCGCCAACCGCAACAGCATCTGCGGTTCGAGGCAACCCTCAAGATGCACATGCAACTCGGCCTTGGGCAAATTGGCAATGAACACGTCAGCTCCCCCGAGCGTTGTTGTGCCGGATGTCAAGACAGCGACTCGTCGATCCATGCTGGCGAGACAGCACCATGGAAGCCAATAATCACGATACGACTTTCGTCGGCCGCCCCTCGTGGGCCGAACGGACGAAGTGTCCACCGTTGCCCGACTCGCTGCAACGCCATGACCTGATCCGGCTCTTCTTTGACCACCACGAGTCCCTTGGCACGCACGACCGTCTCTGGCAGAGCATCCATCAGCTTCTGCACGGCCGCCTTGGTTAGCGGTTCGCTGCTCGACCATGACCATGATTCAAACAAGCTCTCCGCATGCACGTGATCACCGGCCTCATGATCATCGCCATTCACATGCTCATGCGGTGCACCCCGGTCACGTGGCTCTACGACACCGAACAGCACCGCCGGGTCAACCACCCCGTTTGCGGCGTCAATGATCACGGCATCGGGACAGCGATCGCTGAGCCATTCGCGCGTTGCCGCCGCATCGTCTTCCGTTATCAGATCGACCTTGTTCATGACCACAATGTCGCCCGACCCGAGCTGGCCCACAATCGTGTCGCCCACATATTCGTCACGAGACTTCTTGCGAATCGTTTCAGCGTCGACAACGACGATCGTTGCGTCGAGGACCAGCCCAGGGCCATGGCCATACGCCGCCACGGTCGCCGGGTCAGCAACGCCACTGGACTCAATCACCAGCCGCTCAGGCACCGGATCCAACGCCTGCACCGTCTCCAGCGCAGACGAGAACCCGTCGACCAAGCTGCAACAAATACAGCCATTCGCCAACGAGATGGTGTCGCCATCCTGGCTCGCAATTAGATCCTCATCAATGTTGATATCTCCAAAGTCATTCACCAACACGGCAATACGCGCATCCGCCGTGCGAAGAATATGGTTCACCAACGTCGTCTTACCCGCCCCCAAATACCCACCAATCACCGTGACCTGTATTGCACCGCTCCGCTCGGGGCGACGTTCGTCGCACATGGCGTCAGTCATCTCGGGTCGCCTCCTGTATTGCACCGCTCCGCTCGGGGCGACGTTCGTCGCAT
>Ga0209828_1003093_pt1 | contig 13075 bp, 8 predicted proteins | sample MaitaG_FD_187429 | JGI IMG/M metagenome (GOLD analysis project Ga0209828, IMG submission 187429) | Marine algal microbial communities from Maine, USA - Maine_Asex2 metaG (SPAdes) (version 2) | ecosystem: Host-associated > Algae > Red algae > Unclassified | place: Maine, USA | collected 2015-01-05 | reverse complement strand
CTCGAAGAACGCAGGATCGAGCGGATCGAACTCGTCGGTCGCCGATGGCGCAGGGGTCGGGGCCGGGGTTGATGGAGGGGCCGCTGGCGCCTTAGTGGGTTCGGCGGCCGCCTTGCTCGCGGTGCGAAGACGGTTCGACATCTGGCGCAGCAACGCCTTGGTGATCGACGGCGCCAGCTCGAGCAACTCTTCGAAGCGTTCGGTAGGAATCGTCGCCACCGTGAGGTCGGCGCGAGCCGTGACCGTGGCTGAGCGAACCTCGCGATCGAGCGCCGCCAACTCGCCGATCGTCTCGCCCTCACCGACCGAGCCAACGTAGATGCCGCCGATCGTGACATCGGCTTGGCCTTCGAGCACGACCCACCACTCGGTGGCCACCGTGCCCTCTTGGCAGATCGCGTCGCCGTCGACGACGGTCGTGACCTCGCTGACGAGACCCCCAATTTTCGCCAGATGACCATCATCGAGGTCAGTGAACAGCTCGAGTTCACCCAGCGCTGCTGCCAGTTGGTCCACTTCCGCCGCCGCCATTTGTCGTTCTCCTAAAGATACCGAGCAGCCAGTGTCGCACAGGTGACCCAAGACCGGCCAAAAAAGACCAAACGTGAACCGAAGGGGAGTTGTCCCCCTGCTCTCCCCATGCAGTTCCCTTTACCTTGAGGTTGTGGAGATCTCTTCCGAATCGACTCGCAGCAGAAGGCCGTCATGAGCAGCGTTGGAGCACGGCCTCGATTCGATTTCGAGGGTTCACTTGAACTCGCTCGCGAGGCCTGGACCTTTGCGGAGACCCTGAACACCCAAGCCCTCACCCGAGCAGATTCTCGAAATACTGCGCTCAACGCATGGCTCGGTACGCACGGCGATGACTACCGCAACCGAGCCGAAGATGAGAACGACGGCACCGACAACGTGACACTCATGTTGCTCGAATATGCCTCAGCGTGGGGTGTGCAATGGGGACTCGCTGCGTCGGAGACGATTCGCGTGATCTACTCCGAAGCCGTCGAGGCGCAACGGCGAGCCAACGAAGAGAAGAGTCGCTGGTACGACAGCCTCAAGTTCTGGGAGTGGGGCGGCAAAGAGGAGTACGGCCAAGTGCAACAACCCCCGAACTTCGACGGCGTCGGCCCAGCGCTCGGCCCTGAGTTCGCGGCCCAACCCGTGTTCCCCGTTTATGGCAAACGCGGTGATGACTACTCGATCATCGATTGGCAAGCAAGCCCACCACCCGTCGTCACCTAACCGAGGAGCTTTACGTGTCCACCGAATCCATGGACCTTGATCTCGTCGCCGACTACCTCGCGACGTCCCCACCGATCATCGCTGATCTACGCGAATTGCGGACCAATCTTCAAATGACCAAGACCCGGGTCGAAGCAGCCTGCGACGGTGCACCCGAGACCTCGGCGTTGAGCCGCGCCCTCGATCTATTCGCCAACTTCGAATTCAACGACAACGGCGCCCAAGCAATTCATGACGCGCTTAGCCAACTTGGCGCCGGTGGCGTCATCGAGGTGCAGTCTTCAGACGTGGCTGAAGCACTCGGCGAACACGGCGACGCGCCAAGCACGGTTGAATACGAAGAACTGGAGTTCACGGGAATCCCGCAGACCTCGGGCTTCGTCGACGACCCGATCTGCGCTGCAAACGGCAACTTCATTCACCCCGACACCGACACCGACACCCCCGGCTTCGCCGAGCTGATCGACGTGCGTCGCTATTACAACTCACTCGATGGCCATCGTTCGGGCCACTTCGGCCACGGTTGGACCTCGATGCTTGATATGGAGCTCGATTACACCGACCGCTCGGGAATCGTGCGAGTCCGCCTGGAAGACGGCGCCATCATCCCGTTCCAGCCGATTGCATCTACCAGCGCAGGTGACGGGGCTGCAGATGAAGAGACCCGGCGCTGGTCGAGGTACGCGCCACGAGGTCTGCACCTCGAGCAATCTGGGGCCGACGTGGTTCTGCGCCAGGGACACGACCAAGAGTGGCGGTTCAACTCGACTGGCCAGCTGGTGTCGGGCGGGCGTGGGATTGCGCGCTTCGACATCACACGCACCGACGACGAGGTCGTGGTAGCGGAAGCGAATTCGGGCCGGTCGCTGCGCTACGAGCTCACGCCAAACGGTCTTGTGCAACAGGCATCAACTTCCGACGGTCGGGTCGTGACCTACGACTATGAGGACGGCCACTGCGTTGCGGTGCGGCGAGCGATTGGCGACCTCACCTACGTCATCGGCGACGATGGCCTGATCGCACAAATCGACGACGCCGACGGTGTCTTGATTTGCCACAACACCTACGACGAATCAGGCCGGGTGCTATCCCAGCGCAGCCCTCACGGCCGCGAGACCGTCTACGAATATCTCAAGCACGGCGGTACCCGTATCGGCGATACAGGCGCTGGCACGACCAATTTGTTTATTCACGATCGCCGTGGGCGCCTCACGGCGATGTATGACGGGCTTGGCGCAGCGATGCGTCAGAGCTGGGATCACCTCGATCGCATCACAGAGCACACCGACCGGGCCGGCGACACGACGCGGTTCGACTACCACCGCGACGACGCTCGCGATCTGCTGGTCCGCCGCATCGACGCCGACGGCTTGTTCGAGGAGCGGGCATACGACGAACTCGATCGCTTGATAGCTCGCACCGATCGCGCAGGATCGGTCGAGCACTTTGTGTACGACGGTGACCGGCGCGTTCCGAGCAGCATCGTTGGTCCCGAAGGCGGCGTGGTTCAGATCAGCTATGACGGTCGCGATCTCCCCGCAGAGCTGACCGATGCCGATGGCGTCGTCACGACCTTCGAGTGGAACGCCGATGGCAAAGCCTCGCGAATCATCGATGCGAGCGGTGCGGCCGATGTGCTCTCGTATGACCCAGCGGGTCGCCTTATTCGGTTGGTGAACCGTGATGGCGGGATCGTCGACATCGAGCGCGAATCCTCGGGTCGCGTCACGCGTTCCGAAAATGCACTCGCGATTGCGACCTACGTAAACAGCGCCGCCGGACGAATTCTTGCCTGCACCGACGGCGACTGCGACTTCACCGCGACGTACGCCGAACACGGCGATCTTGCGACTGCCGCCGACGCGACGGGCGCTACCATGCGCTTTGCCTTCGATGAGTCAGCGCACCTGACCCAAGTCATCGCTGCCGACGGTGCGACCTTTTCCCAGGAGTTCGACGCCGCAGGGAACCGTGTTGCCCTTGTTGACTCGGCGGGCAACCGCACCGAGCAATCGTTTGATCGTGCCGGCCGAATGGTCTCCCAGACCGACGTCGATGGCCGCCATACGACTCGTGAGGTCGACGCGCTCGGGCGGACCGCTTCAATTACGCACCCCGATGGCGCAGTCGAATCCTTCCGCTACCACCCGAACGGTGAGATAGCCGAGCACGTCGACCCGGCTGGTGGCGTCTACACCTTCGAAATCGATCGACTCGGCCGACTCACTGCCGAGACCGACCCTGACGGCGGTCGGGCACGCTTCAAATACTCGCCTGCCGGTCGGCTGATCAGCCACACCACTCCGGCTGGGCGAACCTCAGCATGGAAGTACGATCATGTTGGCCGCATGGTGTCATCGGTTCTCGCCGATGGCGATGAGTTGGTGCTTGAGTATGTCGACGGTCCGGTGTCGATCGAAGACTCAGCTGTTACGTTCGAAACCACACCAGACGGCGCAGTTGACCGATGGTCGCTCGCATCGAACGATCCGTTCATCGACGCAACCGCCGACAACAGTCAAACTACGACAGCTGCCGGAACTCCGCTTCCGCTGACACCGGATAGCAGTGTCGAGCGCGACGAGCGTGGCGTGACCTCGGCCTTCATCGACCCGGCTGGCGTGCGGACCGAGGTCGTGAGCGACCTGCGCGGGCGCATCATCGAGGCTGCGACGGCTGGGCATCGAACTGCATTGGGCTTCGACGCCGCTGGACAGATTGCGACCATTACGAACGTGCTCGGCCTCACGACAACGAACTCGAGCACACCCACCGGTCGACTCCAGTCCACCGAAAAGCCCGACGGTGGCGGCCTCGACCTGGCCTACAACGCTGCAGGCCGACTTGAGACCATCTCGCCCAAGGCGGTAGGCGACGAGACGACGCTTCGCTACGACGCACGCGGCAACCTCAGCTCGGCGACAACGGCGGGCGTGACGCAAAACGTCGAACACGACCACGCCGGGCGCCTGGTCTCTGGCCAGACGCTCGAAGGCAAATGGGTCGACTATCGCCGTGATGGCGACGGCATTGTGACCGACAGGGTCGAGCGAGACGGTCAAACAACGAGCTACCGCCGCACACCGACCGGTCTTCTCATCGGCTTCGACGATTCTGCCGCTGGCGCCGTTGACCTACCGGCGATGGCGATGGTTCAGACCGAAGCAGGCCGCATCTCGGTCGACGGGCATGGTCGCACGTTCCGCTACGACCTGGCGGGCCGCCTCGCCGAATCAGCAACTCCGGCTGGCGATCGCTATTGGTTCACCTACAACGATCTCGGCTTCCTTGCGACCGACGAGAGCCCCGAATACGGGCGACGGGTCTTCCACTACAACCCAGCCGGTCAACTCTTGCGCACCGAGTCGAGCGACGAGACCGTCGAATTCGCGTACGACCTGGCTGGTCGACGAGCCTCCGAGCGAAGTTCCACGGGAGCGACTACGACGTACCACTGGGACGATCTCGACCACCTCGTAGGTATCACGCGCTCAGCGGCCGACGGCTCGATGTCAACCCGACGGGTCGATTACTCGCCATTGCAGCGAGTCGAGCGGGTCGACCAAACCACCATTGGGTGGGACGACGCCATCACCAAAAAGCCCGTGCGGGTCGGCAACCAGCGCTACCTGCGCTGGGGCATGTGGGTGCGACCGGCAGCCCCAGAGGGCGAATGGACCGACGGCACGACCGACGACCCATGGGGCCATCATGCTGCCGGCGACGACATAGCACTCGGCTATCGCGGCGAGCTGACGATCGACGGGTTGGTCTTTATGGGTGCCCGGGTCTACGACCCCGCAACGCGCTCGTTCTTGTCGACGGATCCTCTGCCACAAGTTTCCACGAAGGCAGCATTTCTCAGCGCATACACCTACGTCTGGAACGATCCCGTCAACCTCGTTGACCCCAGTGGTCGCAGCGCCGTGTCACTCGAATCCTTCGAGGACTGGCGCCAGCGCCAAGAGAACACGAAGTGGGGCAACGCTTGGGACGCGATCACAGACGATCCTTGGGGTTCACTTGCGACCCTCGGCTTGGTGATCATCGGTGGGACACTTATATTCACTGGTGTTGGTACCGCCGTCGGCGCGGGCATCTTGGTCGGTGTGGCCGTCTCGGCAAGCTACGGAATCGCAACCGACAATCTCAACCCCACATCGGTAGCCATATCCGGCGCCGCGAGCGGCATGTTGTTCGGGCTTGGCTCAAGCGCCGTGTTAACCAACACCGTCGGTCGCGGTGGGGTAGCCCTGTTGCAGGGCGGTGTCGGTGCCGCCACTAGCGCCGCTGACCAAACGCTGGCCCACGGCGTGCCGTTCGGCGACATAAATCCGGCGTCGGTAGCGGTTAGTGCCGTGCTTTCGGCCTTGCCAAGTCCACAGCCTGGGCAGAGTCTCGGCCGCCACGTGGCCGTCGAGGCCGGCAAGGGCGGCGGCGAGAGCGTGGCCGGTCAACTTGCCGTGGGCACGTCACTCGACGACCTAGATTTGGGCCAAGTTGCCTTCGGCCTCGGCAGCGGCGGCTTCTCAGGAGCCGTGCGGTTCAACGCCATACGCCCCGAAGCACCAGCGGTGCAGGCCCCCACCCCCGGCCCTATCCACGGCCCACAACTCCCCGGCCCGATGCACGGCCCGCTCGCGCCAACTGGCCCCTCGACTGCTGGCGCGACGATTGGAAACACCCACATCAACCCATCGACCGGCGTCACGATCACCAAGATCACACTCGCCGACGGAAGTCCGGGTGTCGTTGTTCCGACCCCGAGTGGTCCACAAGTCGTCATACAGGGTTCGCCCATCCAAACGCCAAGTGGACACACCGTCAGCGTCCATGGGCCAAGGGTGACTATTCAAGATCCAACGACCGGACGATTCGTCCCGCACGGCGATGCGGTACCTGCTGCGGCTCCTGGGTCCTGAGCTGGGAGCCGTAACCCATCGTTGCCGCGTCAGATCGATCGCCACCACTAGATTCGATGCCGAATGACCAGCTTCCGTCAACGGGTAACCCAATCAGCCCGCGACCTAGTCACGGGCACCCCACTCGTGGTCTATCCCGAACGACACGTATCGAGTAGGGGACGCCTGCCCTTGGCGCTCATACAGATTCCGTGCGTTGCGTTAAGCGTTCTGGTGACGGTCGCCCTGCTGCCGCACCTGGCTGGTTGGCTAAGCCTCGTATTGGCCGTCCTAGCACTCGCGATTTTCGTCGGCATGATGATGCATCCTGGGACCTTGACCATCGATGAAACGGGCTTCACGACCCGACATCCGTTTGCGACAATGCACTGGAGTTGGAACCGGACCTCAAATTATCGGGTGGTCGGAAGGGGCGTGATTCCGCAGGTCTACTTCGACGCCGAACCTGCAGAGGTGGACACCCGAACTAAATGGCTGTTCATGAAGCTCGGCGGCTCCTTGCCTCGCTACGGCGTCAACGTCAACGACCTGGCCGCCACCCTCTCCGCCTACCAAGTGGCGGCTTCACAGGCCAAATAGCGCTCTACGCGCTATCGGGCGGGGAGTTGTCCCCCTTTCGTACACACCGGCAAGGCTTTACGTTGCTTTGATGGCCATCACTTTCGATTTCGTCGGCAGTCTGCTGCTCGCCGCGAACCTCGTTGCGATCGCCGATTCTGTCGAGGCCGACGCATCGTCACGGCAAGGTCCCCGTAATACCGCATTGGCCAGCTCGACGTTCAAAGGCCCCTATGCCGACGCACATCGGGGCTTTGCCGACGAAGAAGATGCCCTGCTTGATCTCACCGAACCCTGTCGTAGCGCTGCCGAGGCGTGGGCAGCTGCGTGGACGCGTGCGGTCAACGACCACAACGACGAGATCTACGAAGACGAGCGGGCCCAAATGGAACGCCGCAACGACGCCCGGCTCAGGGCGTGGGCAATCAACAACGGCCGACGCGACCCCGATGCGGAACCGCTGCCCTACCCCGACCTCGGGGTGGTGTGGCCGCCCCGAGACGCCATACCACCCGTCGGCACAAACTATGACCCGACCGACTCCTTTGTCTTTTACATGAACACTGGCGCCGACCGAGTCCCGAGATATCGGACGACGCTGTGAGCACCACTTCAATCAACCTCGATGATGTCGACGCCCACTTGTCGTCAAGCCAGGGCATCACCGACACGCTCGAGCCTGCAATCGACAGCGTCGTTCGCGAAGAAGGAGCAGTAGTCGCCGCGAGCGGCGCCTACGCCCCTGCTGAGGCTGCTGTGCATCTGCCCCAAATCACCGATGCCTGGCGCGCCAATGACGACAAGCTCCGAACCGTTCATGACGTGCTCATCGCGAACGGCCTCAGAGGATCCGTCACTGGCTTTGACACCGACGACCTTCGAGACGACGTCGCGGACGAAAACCGCATCGATAACCGGGGCACCTTCGAGCTTCGCGACGACGGCCTCGACTTCATCATCGACGGCCAAAGCGGCGATGACATCATTGACGTCACGCAACGCGCCGACGGCACCGCGCTGGTGCGGATCAACGGTCGAGTTGTGATCCTCGATGCCGACGAGACCGAACGTCTGCTTATCGAAGGCGGCGACGGTAACGACACCATCACGATTAACTCCTACGCAGTCCCCAGTGTCGCCGGATCACCGGGCACCCGCCTTCCTGACCCATCAGCATCGGACCCGATCGGCTTCCGCATCAACGGCGGAGACGGGAACGACTACATACAGGGCGGGACAGGCGATGACGAAATCTGGGGCGGCGACGACTTCGACACGATCTACGGCGGCGACGGCGCTGACTATCTGAGAGGCGAAGACGGCAACGACTACATCGACGGCGGACAAGGCGACGACTTCGTTTGGGGCCAGGGCGACAACGACACCGTCGTCGGCGGCGACGGTGCAGACACCATCTCGGGCGGGTCGGGCGACGACGTGCTCGTTGGTGGCCGCGGCGTCGACACGATCAGCGACGTCACCAAGGGCGACAACGACTCGGTGTTTGCCCAAGACGAAGACACCGTGAACGTCGACCAGGCGAACGAAACCAACATCACGAGATTTGACGTCTACGAGAACCCTGACAGCCTGATCAGCATTGACGCTGGCGCGAGCGACACGTTCCGCGATCGAGTTCAGTCCGACCTCGACATGATGGCGGCAATGCCCGAGGGCGCAGCGCTCTTGGAGAGCATTGACAACAACCCCGAGGGCCATACCGTCACGATCAACGACACAACTGGCTCGGGGAGCAATGCGGCACGGCCCATCAACCCCGACGGCACTGTCAACCACGACGGCACCTACGAAAGTGGGGGCGTCAATGGCATGAACTCAGACGGGACCCTGCCCCCACCCGATGCAGCGGGTAACCCCGCCCCAATCGGCGCGAGTGGCGAGGTCGACTACGACACGAACAAACGGCGGCTCTACGAGGGCCGCGACCATGAGGATTGGATGGATGCGCCACCAGTCGTGATTCTTGCTCACGAGCTTCTGCACACCGAGGACTACGTCTACGGCATGCGCGACCCGGGGAACTCTGAACAAGTAGTGCACGACGACAACGGCAATGCCGTCACTGCTTCAGGTGCCACCGACCCAGAAATCATGACAAGGACCGATCCGGCCGGAGGCGCGGATATTCCGATCGGAGATGCACCGAATCGGGAACTCAGCGTTGTCGGTCTGCCCTACGACAAGGGCGACACCGTAAATGTGAATCGCGGCGGGACAGTGTCAGGGCCCGCCGAAGTCGACACGAATACGCGACCAATCACCGAGAACTCGTTCCGAGAACAGCTTGGCCTGCCGCCAAGACGGTTCTACTAGCCCGGCGCTAGTTTCGGTAGCACCATGACATCCGACTCGATGAATTCCCCGCTGGCAAGAATCATGGGATCGCTCGCCGCCGCTTTGTGGATCGCAATGGTCGCATGCGCAAGTAGCAGTGAGCCGGGCACTGGTGGCCAACCCTTGCCCCAAGCCACGCCGACGGCCGTGGTTGAGCCCGAAGAACCTGAGCAACCCGAACAAGAGGTCAACGCCATGCAAGCTGACGACGCCATTTGGCTACGAGATGATCGCACCGCAGTGTTTCCCGCCAGCTCGTTCGGCGCCTACAGCACACCCTCTCGCGAGGCCGCAGAAGCAGCACTCGCGACCGCAGCTGGAACTGATGAACTAGCCCAAGCCCAGGATCACACGAGATTTGTCTACGGGGTCCAAGAGCCAGCCGGGACCGAGGCGGTTCAGATCTTCTTCGTCTGTGACCAGCCAGCGCTCACCACTGCGGAACAAGCTCTCGAACTCCTCGAAGATGCATTCGAGGTTGATGGCGGCGGGGACTGCTACGCGAACGCGACCTTCGCTCTCGATGGCACGCTGCTCCGGATCAGCTCAAGTGGAGGCGGCGCCTAACAAGCGGCCGCGCGTCTTCTGACTCGAACGATTAGCTATAGCTCTTCGCCATGGAATCTGATCCGGTCGAAGAACTCTTGAAATGACGTACCGACCCGATGGAGTGTCGGGTCCCCGCGCCGTTCGAAGAACACCTCGCCGGAAGGGGCCATTAAAAAGGGACTGGCGACGGGGACAAGTCCCCTCTCCCTCCCCCGGTGCCGCTGGTGACCCGCAAAGTTCGACGACAACACTTCGGGTCTTGCGGCGCTGACAACTACAGTGCGCCCCGATGGGAACACAGACTGCTGACGCGGTCGATACCGAAGCGGCAACACCTTCGCGCGGGGCTCGACCGAACCACCTGATCATCGCCTTCTGGGCCTTCTTTGCGATATTCACCGCAGGGTCGGGCGTGGCCGCGACGATCTTCAACTTCAAGAACGACAGCGAGATCACACGCGAGGTGTTCGGCAACATTCCGAACCCGATCAAGGCGATCTTCTACACGCTGATTCCGGTGCTGTTGATCTACGTTGGCTTCCAGCTCTCGTTCCGCGTCAAGAACTGGCAGCGCGGCGCGCCCGAGAATCGCAAGACCACCTCGAAGAACTTCAAGCAGCGCATGAGCGACATGCGAGCCGGTTTGTACATGCAGACCCTTATGCGTGACCCGGTCGCCGGTGTCATGCACTCGATGATCTACTTCGGGTTCCTGATCTTGATGGCGGTTACCACCACCCTTGAGATCGACCATCAGCTTCCCGAGAGTCTCAAGTTCCTGCACGGCGGCGTCTACAAGGGCTACGCACTGGTTGGCGACGCTGCTGGCGTGATGTTCCTCGCTGGTCTGTTGTGGGCTCTTAGCCGTCGACTCGGTCCGCGCTCGATGCAGCCCTATCGCATTCGCATCAAGAACAAGCCCGAGCACTTCGTGATTCTCGGCACGCTGTTGCTGATCGCGATCAGTGGCTTCGTCGCCGAAGGGTTCCGCATCGCCCTCGACGGAAATCCTGACTTCGAAAAGTGGAGCTTCATTGGCTACCCGCTCGCTCTGCTGTTTGACGGCATCGGCAACCTGTCGGGCTGGCACCAAATCTGGTGGGTCGTACACGTGGCGTCGTTCGCCCTGTTCCTGATCATTTTGCCGACGACGATGTTGCGCCACATCGTGACCTCGCCGGCCAACATGTATCTCAAGGACCGCGATCGCCCCAAGGGTGCGATGAAGCCGATGCCGAACCTGATGGAAACCGAGCTCGAATCGTTCGGCGTCGCCACCATCGAAGACTTCACGTGGAAGCAGCTCATGGACACCGACTCGTGCACCATGTGCGGGCGTTGCACCGACGTGTGCCCGGCCCATGCAACCGGCAAGTCACTCGACCCCCGCGAGATCGTGCTCAAGACCGGCGAAGTCATGGCACGGTCGGGCAGCCCAATCGTGACTCCTCCGATCGGCGTCGACAAAGAGATCGCAGTGGCGAACCAGCCGGGCAACATCTTGGTCGAGCCGAACAATGTGTTCGACCGCATCACCAGCGAAGAAGTGTGGGCCTGCACCAGCTGCAAGGCCTGCGACGAAGCGTGTCCGGGCAACATCTTGGTCGAGCCGAACAATGTGTTCGACCGCATCACCAGCGAAGAAGTGTGGGCCTGCACCAGCTGCAAGGCCTGCGACGAAGCGTGTCCGGTCAACATCGAGATCCTTGACAAGATCCTCGATATGCGTCGCTACCTGTCGCTCATGGAGAGCGACTTCCCAACCGAGTTGGGCAACGCCTACAGGGCCATGGAAAACCAGGGCAACCCGTGGGGAATGGGCCAGGGCGAACGCGCCGACTGGGCCGGCGAACTCGAAGGCATCGAGGTCCTCGAAGGCGGCGATCCATTCAACGCCGAGTTCTTGTACTGGGTCGGCTGCGCTGGCAGCTTCGACGACAAGAACAAGAAGGTCTCCCAAGCGTTCTCGAAACTCATGCAACGAGCCGGGGTCACCTTCGCAATCCTCGGCCCGAGCGAAATGTGCACCGGCGACCCGGCCCGGCGCTCAGGCAACGAATACATCTTTCAGATGCTGGCGATGCAAAACATCGAGACACTCAACTCGATGGGCGTCAAGAAGATCGTGACGCAATGCCCGCACTGCTTCAACACGCTCGCCAACGAGTATCCGCAGCTCGGCGGCCACTACGAGGTTGTGCACCACTCGCAGCTGCTTGAGATCTTGATCGACGAAGGCAAGCTCGACGTGAGCAACGCCACGCTCGAAGACCGGCTCGTCTACCACGACAGCTGCTACCTCGGTCGCCATAACGACGTCTACCTCGCGCCTCGCAACGTCGTCGGTTCGATCGGCGGCATCGAAGTAGTCGAAGCCGAGCGCAACGGCACCAAGGGCATGTGCTGTGGCGCCGGCGGTGCCCGCATGTGGATGGAAGAACACGTCGGCAAGCAGGTAAACGTTGAACGTTCTCAAGAGCTACTCAAGACTGGTGCCGCCCGTATCGCCACCGCCTGCCCGTTCTGTTACGTGATGATCGACGACGGCGTCAAGGGCGAAGGTGTCGAAGACGACGAAGTCATGGTCGCCGATATCTCGATGCACTTGCTCGAAGCCATCGAGAACGGCGAGAAGAGCGCCGTCGAACGCAGCGGCATCATGGTGCCGACCCGCGAACGCGTCACCGCCACCACACTGCAGGGGCCACTCGGCTATGGCATGCACGGTGACAGCGACGCTGACGCTGACGGCATCGCGGATTCAAAGCAGGCCGAGACCGCTGGCCCCATTGCTGCACTTGTGAATGAAGCCGAACAAGCCGCTTCCGAAGACTAGCTAGGCGCCAGCTGCTGCGATGTCAGTCACTGGCGGACTCGTTGCCGAAATCTACATTCAAGGTCTCGGCCACGGCTTCGTCGCTCGCAGCCTCACCAGCGCCAGGCTCGGCGACATCAGGATTGGCGACATCAGGCTCAGCCGCGGTGGGTTTTGCGGCCGATGCGGCTGCTCCCTTGAGCAAGCTCTTTGGTGACTGATTGAGCGTGCGGTTGGCCTTCTTGAATACCTGCTCGGCCTTGTCGACGCCGGTCGCCTCGATGACCTGTGCCTTGGTGTCGGCGAATTGCTTCTGGGCCTTGTCGACCTCGACCTTTGCACGCCCAAGATTGCGAGCGGCCTTGGGCAGCCAGCCAGCCCCGAATACCAACACCACGATCACTGCCAAGATGAGCAGTTCGCTGGTGCCGAGGTTCATGACCGCAATGTAGTGCGGCGACTCGCCGATCCGGGGCCGATCTAGGACCGGCCTCGACCGTCAGCTTGTCGGCGCCGCAGGCGCTCGGCAGCGAGGTCTTCGGCGATGAGCCGGTCGCGATCGGCGCGACGTAACGTGACCAACCCCGCGATGATCACAATCGGCACAGTAGCCACGTGGGCCGAAGTGATCGCG
>Ga0209828_1003091_pt1 | contig 13079 bp, 8 predicted proteins | sample MaitaG_FD_187429 | JGI IMG/M metagenome (GOLD analysis project Ga0209828, IMG submission 187429) | Marine algal microbial communities from Maine, USA - Maine_Asex2 metaG (SPAdes) (version 2) | ecosystem: Host-associated > Algae > Red algae > Unclassified | place: Maine, USA | collected 2015-01-05 | reverse complement strand
TCCACACCGAGGCGATGATCGCGCTGCTGGATCTCGGCAGCGATGACGTTGTCCTCCAAACGGCGCCGCCGAGTTTCGATATCGCGGTGTGGCAGTGCACGACCCCACAGATTGCGGGCGCACGGGTTCACGTTGCGACCGATGAACAGCGGCTCAACCCCAAGGCGCTCTGGCAATTACTAATCGATGAACAGATCACGGTCGTCCAGCTCGTGCCCTCGATGCTCCGCATGCTGTTGTCCAACCCGCCTGCCAAGAGCGAATTGGCACTGCGACACGTCATCTCAACGGGTGAAGCACTCCAGCCGAGTCTGGCGAACCAATGGTTCGAGCAGTTTCCAGCCCTGCCGTTGATCAATATGTACGGTCCGGCCGAATGCAGCGACGACGTCAGCGTCCATACGCTCACTGGGCCGGTGTCGCCGACCGAGCCCGTACCAATCGGGCAGCCCTTCGCTGGCGCAATTCTGCGGGTTGTCGACGACCACGGCCGAGACGTACCCGAGGGCAGCACCGGCACCCTGCAGGTATGTGGAGACATTGTCGGGCGCGGCTACCGCAACGATCCCGACCGCACGGCACGCGTGTTCTCGACAGCGACGATCAACGAACGCGAAGTGCGTACGTACGACACCGGAGACCTCGTCTACCTCGACGAGACTGGACTGCTGCGTTTCGTCGGCCGCAGTGACTTCCAGGTCAAAATCCGAGGCAATCGGGTGGAGCTGGGCGAGATCGAGTCAACCATCACGACACACCCAGACGTCGATGTGTGCGTCGTGACCAAATTCGACGATGACACGGATCGACTCGTTGCCCATGTCGCGACCGAGCGACCGCCAGCCCGCAAAGACTTGAAGGCGACCGCAGCGGCCGCGCTACCGACATACATGGTTCCCTCGGCATATGTCATCTACGACCGATTGCCGTTGAACGTGAATGGCAAGATCGACCGTCAGCGGCTTCGGGCTCCAACCTCGGGCGATTTGGTCGTCGGCGAGCGCGTGTCGAAACGTCTGCCAGCCACGCCTCTTGAGCGGGCGTTGGCGCGCAACTGGTCCAAGCTCCTCGGTCTCGACGAGGTGCCGGTCGGCGCAGACTTCTTCGACCTCGGTGGGACCTCGCTGCTTGCCGTGATATCGATCGACGACATCAGCGTCGAATTGGGCTACGAGATTCCCACGCAGACGTTCATCACTGCAGGAACAATCGAAGCCATCGCTGCGGCTGCGGAGGCCTCTGGCGAGCCGAGTCCAAGCAGCGACCCGGTAGCCACCGGGCTCGTACAGATCCAGAACGATCCCAGCGGTACTCCGCTGTTTCTCTATCCGGGTGAAGCAGTCTCCGCACTCGGAATGGTCGAACTCGCCCGACTGATCGAGCCAGGACGATCAATCTACGTATTCGAACCCGCACGGCCAATCAACGGTCAACCGGGCCCGAGCATGTCGAAGCTTGCCGAGCGTTGTCGCTCGGCAATCGACAAGGTTCAGCCCGAGGGCCCTGTACACCTTGCCGGGTTCTGTATGGGGGGCGACGTCGCTTGGGAGATCGCGTACCAACGTGAGGCGCTGAATCAGCCGACTACCTCGGTCACATTGCTGCAGACCGAGCGCGACGGCGTGTACCCCAGCTGGCCGGGCGACGTCTCCAAAGGTCAAATCCGGCGCGGACTACATTGGCAACGGCTGCGATTTGAGGTGGCCACAATGCGCTCACTCGGCCGATCTCAGCGCCGCAGCCACCTCCGTCACCTGATCCTCGGCAAAGCCGTCGCCAAGCTGACAATGCCGGTCGAGAAGTGGCTTCATGACACGCCCCTTGCTACGAGGTTCGGAGTCAGACCATCCCTGCGCCTGCGTCAGCACGAGTGGGCGCTCATCGACCGGGCCGCCTACGACGGCTGGACGCCACGACTACTCGGCTGCTCTATCTCGGTGATCGCAGCTACCGAACAGCCACCTCTTGTCGAAGCCGATCCCACGCTGGGATGGTCGAGCACCGGCTCTTCGAAAATCTCGGCCCGAGTCGTTCCAGGATTCCACTGGAGCTTTCTGCACCGGCCCGCCGTCGTCGGCGTGGCCGCAACCATGTCCCACGACCTCACCCACTATGACGCCCACGGGCCAAGGCGCAACCCATGAGTATTGATATTCACAACCACCCCGAAGGCAAGCTCACCGACTTGCCAGAGTTGCACCGCCCAGAGTTCGACCGGTTTCTCCCCGAGTTCAAGCGGCGGGCCCGGCCGGTCGTTCTCCGCGGCTATAACGACCACGACCGCGCCCTGGTCGAGTGGTCGTTCTCGTCCTTTGCCGAACGACTGCCTGACCAGGCGATCGACCTCGACGTTGGCGATGCAATGGTTACCGAGGGGCTTACCTTCGAGAGCGACACGCTGCACAACTACCTGCATGATCTCGCCGATAACGCGAGGCCTTCAGGCGAGCCGGTTCGTTACCTGCAGGGCTTCGACATTTTTGGCCACGACCCAACACTGCACGAAGAGATCAGCTTTCCTCACCTCGAATCTGTCGCTGCTCGAAGCTTGCGAGCCGGGTGGATTGGACCGGCTGGGACCGTGACCGGGTATCACGCCGATATTGCCGACAACCAGCTTTCCCAGATCGTCGGTCGCAAGCTGGTGAAGCTGATCTCCCCCGACCAATCGCAAAAGGTGTATCGGCACAAGAAATACGATCCCAATGGGATCGCGTGCGCCGTCGACGCCGACAACTGGGACCAGCAGGCCCACCCCCTGTTCGCGACCGCCAACGCATTCTTCGTGGTGCTGGATCCAGGCGACTCGGTCTTCATCCCAGGAAAGTGGTTCCACTACGTTCGGTCGCTCGATGCGTCGATAAGCGTCAACCAGCTCGGCTACACGCGATCGCAGCTCGCAATCGGCAAGTCCGCCGACCAGGTTCGGCGCTTTCTCCACAACCGCGGCCTGTACGGCGACACCTGTACCTGCCACATGTTGATCGATGGCGTTCGCGTCGCCCGCCGGTGACGCGTACGTGACCACGATGGAAGAAACCGGGATCGCTCCGAGCCCGCGATCCCGAGGCATCATCGGCGACTCGTCCGCGCTCGCGCTCGGCACGGTGATCAGCCGTACCTCCGGTTTCGTCCGGGTGCTGCTCATCCCAGCGATATTCGGTGCCACATCGGTCGGAGACGTGTTTCTCGCCGCCAATGCGTTGCCGCTGACGGTCTTCGCCATGATCGGGGGCCAAGCGCTCGGTTCGATACTCGTACCCGTGCTCGTCCGCACATTGGAAAAGAACCCGGCGCGAGCCGAGGCCATTGGAAGATCCGCCCTGACCATGATCACGATTGCTCTCGGAAGCATCCTTGCGCTGGGACTTGCGTTTCGTAGCACCATCGCGTCAGGGCTTACGCTCGGCATAGCAGATCAGGGCGACGCGACCGCGATCGCTCGCATCCTGCTGTTGTTCATGTTGCCCCAGCTCGTGCTGTACGGCTACATCGCCTTCTTCGTGGCTTATCAGCAAGCGTGCGGCAAGTTCTTTCTACCAGCTGTGGCGCCGACCGTCGAGAACCTCACCCTCATCGTCGCAATGATCGCGATTGCAGTCTTCTTCGGCGATGTCCACCAGACCACAGCGACAGACACCGTCGTGCTATTAGCGCTGGGCGCCGGCTCGACCATCGCGCTCGTCCTTCATCTTGTGATTCAGGCCGTCGGCGCCGCCAAGGCCGGAGCGAGGCTCGGTTTCGGACCGCTACGTCCACCTCCTGAGCTCGCGGCCCAGCGAGGCCAGCTCACCTCGAGCCTCGGCTGGACGATGACGTACGGACTTCGAATCATCGCGCTCATCATCGCTAGTGGATGGGTCGGCGGAGGCGGAATTCAGGCGTTCCAGATCGGATTCCTTCTGCAGAACTTGCCGATGGCGCTCATCGGCTACCCCATCGCAGCCGCGCTCCTGCCACGCCTCGCGGAACTCCCGGCGCTCTCCGTCGAGATCGCCACCGTCTACAGCAAGGTGCGAGACCTGGTGGGCTGGATTTTGGTACCGATCGGGATCGGACTGATTGTTCTGAGTGCTCCGCTTGGCGATGCACTATCAATCGGCAGGTTCTCGAGCGCCAATGGCCCCGAACTCATTGCAGCGTCAATCGCCGGTCTCGCCATGTCTGCGGCCTCCGAGGCGGTCTACGAGATCGCCCGCCAGACCACGCTGGCGCACGGCCGTACCGGCGCGTTCACCCGGTCGATCTGGATACGCGGCGCGATCAGCGCGATCGGAATTGTCGCGGCACCGATGCTTTTAGATGGCTGGCGTCTTCTGCTGGCTCTCGGTATCGTCGTCTCCGCCAGCGACCTTGCTGCGCTGTACACGATCGATCGCCCGCTGCGGCGCCTGGCCAACAGGACGCACTCGGCATCAGGGGCGCTCTACAAGTCCGTCGCCGCTGCGCTGATCGCTGCCGTTGTATGTCTGCTGGTTGGATCCTGGCTGAGCGTCTCGGCACCGATTGCCCGACTAGCGGTTCTCGGACCCTGCTACCTGGTCGTGTATCTCGCTACGGCCGCAGCGGTGACTGACCGCGGTTCCCAGGTTAAAGAGATCTGGTTTTCGATGCAAAGGACCCTCTCGTCTTGACCTCACAGGTTCGCGCCCCGGCCAACAAGGAGCTCACAATGTCTCGACCCGCCATACGAACAATGGTTGTCGACGACCACGCGCCGGTCGTCGACCTTCATGTCAGTGCATTCGGTGACCGGCACAACCCGCAGTCCCAGATCAGCGAGTTCTATCGAAATTTGGTGACCCGCTGCGGGGTGGACGACGACAACTCGCCGACGAGATCATTGGTCGCCGATAAGGACGATCAACTCGTCGCGATGGTGTTCGGGGCGCCAGTCGCTCTACAGCTTAACGACGCGCCAGTAACCGCAAAGGTGGCGACCCTGCTGGCAACCCGCAGTGGCAACGGCGACATGACCCTCTCTCGCCGGTTGTTATCTGAGTTCTTTGGAGACGATGTGGACCTGGTGCTCGCCGACAGGGCCAACAGCGGCGGCCGGCGTGCGGCCGAGCGCAGCGGCATGGTCTTCTACCCGCAGTACTCACTTCGGTGGGCGCGTGTCATCTCGCCGGGACGAGCGGCAGCGGCGGCAGCGTTGAACCGCAAACCCGATGTCGGCCGCCTGGGTCGGCGGGTGCTCATGGGTTCAGCTCGGCTGACTGATGCCGTAACGTCCCGCGTCCTGGAGCGCGTTAACGGCACCGCTGTCCACAATCGCCAACGCGTGGTGGCCACGGAGCTGAGTGCCGACGACCTTGCCGCCGACGGCGGGAAGGTTCTCAGCGACTTCAGGCTGCGGCCGCGCTTCGCGAGCGCTGCAGACACCGCAGCAACATGGCGCTCGTTGGAGATGCTCCGCAGCGAAGGCAGCCACCACAGAGTCGCCATCCGCTCATGTGACGGCGAGTTGGTAGCGTGGTATCTGCTTCACGTATGGCCCTCGGGAACGGGCGAGGTCGTGCAGTTTGGGTCACTACCGTCACACCATGCAGCGGCGCTGAATATCCTGATCGAGCACGCCGAGCAGCTTCAGCTCGGCTCGTTACATGGCCAAGCACACCCAACGCTCAACATCGCTCTTTCCGACGCCGGGGCAGTATTTCATGGACGTGGTTCGTCGTTTGGTGTTTACACCCGCAACCCGGAGGTGCAAGAAGCCTTGACCCAAAGCCAGGCCTACATCACCCCGCTCGAAGGCGAGTATCCGCTTCAACTGGGCCGAAAGTCTCGGCAAGATACATGATTGCTCGAATGTTGACTGGTTTCGTCGCGCTACTCGCGGTTGTCGCGTGTGGCACGAACGGGACGTCCTTTGCTGATCGCCAATCGGCCGGCTCGGGTATCGCTGCCAGGGCGCCAACGGCACCGCCGGCCGAGGTGGAAACAGCCGCGACTGTCGACGCACCAGTCGTACCAGTCGTACCAGTCAGCGAGGATACACAAGAGACTGATGACGCGGGTCGGGCCACCGAAGAAGCTGCAACGGCTGCACCCACTGCGACATCGATGCCAACCGTCGTGGCGTCGGAAGACAGCGGCACGTATTTCGTCACGCTCGCCCCCGGCGACGCCCTGCCTACAGGCGAGGCCTGCGCTCGGCTCGTGCGCCAGCACAGCCTGCCGGAGACGCACCCGGAGAATCAAGCCCCTAATACCCGACCGGGAGGCCCGTCGGTACTCATCGACGGCGCGGAGGGTTTTCGTGAGGATGCGCTCGCCGCTCGGATCACTGGCGACTTCAGCGGTTCAACCGAGGACATTCTGCGTTGGGCAGCATGCAAATGGGGCTTTGACGAAGACATCACTCGAAGCCGGGCCTGGACCGAGAGCTCGTGGTCAATGCTGACGGCCGGTGATCGCAGCAGCGAGGACTGGGTGTGTGCACTACTCGGTCTGAGTGCACCCTGCGCTCAGAGTTACGGCCTGCTCCAGGTAAAAGGCACCATTCACGAGGGCACCTATCCGGCGTCGGTCGAGTCCACGGCGTGGGGCGTTGACTACGCCATGGCATGGCAACGAGCGTGCTTCGAGGGGGCCTTCACCTGGCTCTCCTCGCAGGGATACCAGGCTGGCGACGTCGAAGGATGTGTCGGCGCCTGGTACTCGGGCGAATGGTACGATGCGCCAGCGAGTCGGTACATTGCCGAGGTTGCTCGGAATTTGGAGGCACGGCCGTGGGACGGCTAGCTCTGCGAAAGCAAGCACTGGCCAGCACTCAGTCCCGCCTGCCTGGACCCGCGTACAAATCAGATGGCTGACCCACCAGCGCGCGACGGTGGCGAGTCCCTTTATAAGCTCGCACGTGACCGGGCCGAAGCCGGACAGCCCGACGCTGCGCTGAACCTGCTGGACCAGGCCCGCGCCGCCTTCCAAGATGAGGGCGCTCCGCTGCTCAGCATGCGCACTGACCTAGGACGAATCAACGTTCTCGACGATCTGGGGAGAACCACCGAGTCCATTGTGGTGGCCCAACAGCTGCAGCGGGACCTGCGGGCCATTGACACCGTCGCACTCGATTCCGCTGAAACGGCTCTGTATCTGTGGTTAAGCGCCGCAGCGGCGGAGAATCTGGGCGCAACATTGGGACTCGTCGGCCGCCACAAAGCGGCGGTCGAGGCTCACAAACATGCCCGTAAGCTGTACCGAACAGCGGGCTCTGACATCGACGTCGCGCGCGCTTCAGCGAATCTTGGGGTTGATCTCATCCACACGGGCGATCCTCGCGCCGCGCTTGAGGTACTGGAGAACGCGCGTCACCAGTTTCTGGCGGGTGGCGATCCGGCGCTGGCGCACCGTTGTCTGTTGTACCAGGCCCGGGCGTTGGCGATCATGGGCGACTACGGGCAGGCACTCGATCGGTTGGCCGCCGTCCAAGCTCCCGCGGTGGATGAAGTTGACAGCAGCGCCGGGATCGACACCCTTCGGGGCGAGCTAGCGCGCGCAGGGGTCTACGAAGCGCTGAATCTCTTCCCCGAAACCCTCCAACTGTGCTCACGACTGGCGGAGGTCTTCGATCAGCGCAAGTTGACGCGCGACCTCGCGACCTGCCGGCACATCGAAGCTCGCACGATGCTGGGCATGGGGCGCTGGAACGACGCTCAACTCCTCGCCCGCGAGTGCGTGGACCTCTTCGAGTCGGTCCGGCTGCCAGTACGAGCGGCGTCAGCGCGCGTCACCCTGGCCCTGGGCACCCGCGCACCGCGTGGCTGCGCTGATGTTGATCTTGCACTGGAACAACTTCGAGGGTCAGGTGAATCGCGAAGCATCGCCGAAGCCGCTCTCGCCGGCGCCGAACTCACGATGTCAGCAGCGGCGCGAACGAACTACTTGGACGAAGCCGTCGATGCTGGCGCGTTGGAATCCCCTGAGACCCGCTGGCGGGCGTTATGGAACCGAAGCAAGAACCCGCAAGATGCGGCGTCGCGTGTCGCTCTTCTCGACAGCGCTCTGTCCGCTCTTGATGAGATTCACGGCACACTAGACGCCGATCACTTGCGGGCGCCGTTCATGGCGAACCGCCGCGAACCGCTCGAAGCTCGCCTCGCCGCCCACCTGCGAGCAGCCGAGTCAGCCGCCGCATACCGTCTGTCTGCAACCTATCGAGCGATGGCGCTGCGTGGTTCGGTGGAACCACTCCCCCTACCTCCGCCGACTGAGACAACGCTGCTCTACCAGTCGATCGGCGACCGTCTGGTCTGCTTTATCCGAAGGCCGGCAACCACAGCGGAAGAGGTCGAAGCCGTGGACCTGGGCGAGGTGGGATCCGAGGTTCGGGACCTGCTGGTCAGGCTCGCTGCCGAATGGCGGCACTTCTCCAATCCGGCCATGCGGGCACATCTCGATGCCCTGCGAGCGGCCACCGAGCGAGTGCTTCGACGCCTTTATGCAGCGGTGTTCGAGCCGTTGGCCGACCGCTTGGAACCTGGTCCGCTGACGATTTTGCCGACCGGTTACCTCGCTGGTGTTCCCTTTGCCGCGCTCTTCGACGGTTCGTCATACCTGATTGATAGCCGGGCGTTGTCGATCTCGCCCGGAGTCACGTCCGCAGATTCGTCGACCACCGCTCGCAGCAGTCGCACCTTGGTCGTCGGTCTGGCTGATGAGCTCGCACCATCGATCACCACCGAAGTAGAGCAGATTGCCCAGGTGGCGAACGGCCTCCTACTTCGCGATGACAATGCGCACACAGAAGCGGTGCTCGCTGCGCTGGGCGATGTCGACATCATTCATCTGGCAACCCACAGCGTGTTTCGTTCCGACAACCCCTGGCTCTCGTCGCTGCGCTTGGCCGACCGCGAGGTAACCGCGCGTGAGCTTGCGACCTGGGATCTCAATGGCCGGACATTGGTGCTCGCAGCGTGCTCTTCCGGCCAACAGTTGAGTCTGGGGGAGGACGAGCTAGTTGGCCTGCCACGGGCAGCGTTGCTGGCGGGTGCGAACTGCGTCGTCGTCAACCAATGGCTGGTGGACGACGCTGCTTCCGTGGACATGATGACCAACTTCCATTCCTGGCTTCCCCAACTTGGAACAGCAGAAGCGCTTCGTCGATCACAGCTCCATTGCCGAGCCGAGCATCCGCATCCGTATTTCTGGGCCGCTCCCATGATGTACATCGGGTCCTAGAGCTGACCCGTTCTCGTTGACACGGGAACTCGACGGTTCGCTTTTCATGCTGAGAGTCCGACCGTTGCGCTAGGCCATCTTCGCAACAAACGGCTCAACGACGCCGTACTCGTAACCCCACCACCGGGCATGAAAGTCGGCTACGTGTCAATCGTGACCGGCGAAGATCTCGCCCACGTCGTCTGCGGTCTTTGGAGGATCATCGCGATGCGGCAGAAAGGTCGGCGAGCCAGCGGCCGGCACGGTTGCATCGACCTGTCCGTTCCACCACCGCTCGCCTTCGTCGAACAGCGGGCCAGCCACATAGACAGGATCAGTCAGATCCATCAGGCGATCTTTTCAAGTGGGGTCCAGGAGAGCAAGACACGCTTCTCGCCGACCGAAGGGAAACGCACCACGGCTTCGGCCTTTTCGCCTTGGCCTTCGATCATGATGATCACCCCTTCGCCCCACGTGGAGTGCATGACGTCGTCGCCAACCTTGAGTCCGATCTCGTGGGCGCCCGTCGTCTTGCGACCCGCTGGTGCTGGATTGGCAATACCGGTGCCCAGCGAGTCCCGTCGACCGCCACTCATGGCCTGGTCGACCTTCCACTCACGGGTGGAATCCCATCGGTCTTGACCGCGGCGAGAACTGCTACGCCGCTGCGACGCCGTGGACTCGACCTCATCGACCAACTCGACCGGGATCTCGTCGAGGAAGCGGCTCGGCGGGTTGTACTGATTCGAGCCATACAGGTTGCGCGACGCCGCATGAGTCAGGTGCAAACGCTGCTCAGCTCGGGTGATTCCAACATAGGCGAGCCGGCGTTCCTCTTCGAGTTCCTCGGGATCACCGATGCTGCGCATGTGCGGGAAGATGCCGTCTTCCATGCCGATCACGAACACCACGGGGTATTCCAGACCTTTGGCCGAGTGCATCGTCATCAAGATGACCGAAGCGTCTTCTTCCTCTTCGAGTGCATCTGTGTCGGCTACCAGCGCTACCTGTTCAAGGAACTCGTCGACATCGCCAAAGTCTTGGGCTGCACCTATGAGCTCACCCAGATTCTCGAGGCGGCCATCGGCCTCGACGCTTCGCTCGGCTTCGAGCGCCGCTCGATAGCCCGAAACATCGAGCAGATGGTCGAGCACGTCGGCCGGACCTTCGGCCAGCTGATCTTGGGCCGAAGCCAACAGGTTCAGGAACTTCTGGATACCGGAGATGGCCTTGCCAGACACGCCTGCCTCGGGCGCATTCTTGAGTGCCTCGATAAAGGTCAGCCCATGTTGCTGAGCCCACAAGTCAAGCTTGGCGATCGAGCCATCGCCAACGCCTCGCCGAGGCGTATTCAGGACTCGCTTGACGCTGACCTCGTCGATTGGGTTGATCACGGCCTTGAGATAAGCCATGGCATCTTTGATCTCTTTGCGATCATAGAAACGGGTGCCGCCAACCACCTTGTACGGAATGCCATTGCGCATCAGGCGTTCTTCGATGACCCGCGACTGGGCGTTCGTGCGATAAAAGACCGCCATCTCGCCCCACTTGTAGTGCTCGCGGCTGTGGAGCAGTGAGAGCCGATTGGAGACCCAGGTGGCCTCGTCGGTTTCGTCTTCGGCGTGGTAGCGAACGATCTTCTCACCCGGACCCTGCTCGGTCCAGAGCTTCTTGGGTGCACGATCGGGGTTGTTGTCAATCACCGCGTTGGCGGCATCGAGAATGGTTTGGGTCGAGCGATAATTCTGCTCAAGCACCACAGTTGTGGCCTGCGGGAACGCCTTTTCGAACTCCAAGATGTTGCGAATATCGGCCTTACGGAAGCGGTAGATCGATTGATCGGCATCGCCGACCACGCACACGTTGCCCGCCGCGCTGGCGAGCAACAGCACCAGTTCGTTCTGCACGGGGTTCGTGTCTTGGTACTCGTCGACCAAGATGTGTTCGAAGCGCCGCTGCCAGGTCTCGAGCACGTCGGGGTTCGTCTTAAACAGCTGCACGGTCACGCTCAGCAAATCGTCGAAGTCCATCGCGCCCGCGGCTTTGAGCCGGCGCTGGTATTCCTCGAACACCTGGCCGATACGACGCTCGTGCGTCGAACTGGCCTGGTCGAGGTACTCCGCAGCGCTGCGGCCTTCGTTCTTTGCGGCACTGATGGCCGAGTGCACCGAGCGCGGCGGGTTTCGCTTGGAGTCGATGTTCAGGTCGCGAAGCACATAGCTCGTGAGCCGAACTGCATCGGCGTGGTCATAAATGGTAAACGACGACGGGTAACCAATCGCTGCCGCCTCGCGCCGCAGGATGCGGACACACGCCGAGTGAAACGTGGACACCCACATGCGTTGGGCGACAGAGCCAACAAGTCCTTCGACACGGCTCCGCATCTCCGATGCGGCCTTGTTCGTGAAGGTGATGGCCAGAATCGCAAACGGCGACACGCCTTGTTCTTGGATGAGCCGGGCGATCCGGTGGGTGAGCACACGGGTTTTGCCCGAGCCCGCTCCGGCGACCACCAGCAGAGGGCCGATCTCATGCAGCACCGCCTCTTCTTGGTCAGGATTCAGTCCGTCGAGGATTTCTATGCTCATGCAGTTTGTAGTTTCTGGCGCAAGTGCTCAAGAACCAGTTCGTGTCCTTGGTTGGCCGGATGCTCGCGCCGGGCAAAGTCGGCAATGTCGGGTGTGAGGCCAGGAATCTCGGGAAGAATCAGCACCGCTGGACCCTGACCGGCAACAAAAACGTCGTAGGTCGATTCGTGGAAGCTCAGGGGACGCCGGTCGAAATCGGCGAGTGCATCGGTCACCGGACCAACATAGAACGCGCCACTGACATTCATGGCGCAATCCCGACCAATATGGCGAATTTCCGGACCGGATTCCTTGACCATGACCCCGTAAGCAACATCAGAAGCAAACCAGCGGGTTGCGCCTCTCGCCCGGCGCAAACGTGCCGATTATGTCGATTGGTTTGCAACCCCGCAGTGACCTGTTCTGGCGCAATTCGCAACGTAGTGTTGATTGGGTCAATCACCCGCAGGTGACGACCAAGCATCGTTTCCCCACGCCCGAGAGTTCACTCCGTCGTATCGTGCCTCCCCTACCTACTGGTCAGCAGACCAATTCGAAGCGAGCGTCACTGCCTTACATGGCTGGTCTCGATGGTTTGCGTGCGCTGGCGGTGGTGGCGGTGCTGCTCTATCACGGTCAAGACGTTGGCGGAATAGCGAACTTCCTCAAACCCCAGGGGGGATTCCTGGGTGTCGAAGTCTTCTTTGTCATCTCTGGCTACTTGATCACTTCGCTCCTGCTTCAAGAGCACAGCTCTTCGGAACGGATCGACCTGAAGGGTTTCTGGATCCGTCGGGCCCGCCGGCTGCTGCCAGCGCTCTATGTCTTCCTGGTTGGCACCGCGACGCTTGCTGGACTGTTCGCGACCGATGCCTTCGACAAGCTTCGACGAGAAGTCCTTGGCGCCCTCTTCTACGTGAGCAACTGGTTGCTGATCGCGACCGACGAGTCCTATTTTGACGCCGCAGGCCGCCCATCGCTGCTGCGCCACCTCTGGTCGCTGGCGATCGAAGAACAGTTCTACTTGATCTGGCCGCTCATCGTGCTCGGCGGTCTGCGCTTCGCTGGGCGCCGAGTCCTGCTCGGCTTCACCCTGGTTGCGGTAGCGGCGTCGACCACCTTGCTGTGGCTGCTGTTCGATCGCATTGAACAATACGGCGACGTAACCAGCCTGTACTACCGCACCGACGCCCGAGCCGCAGCGCTGCTCAGCGGCGCTGCGCTCGCTATGGTGTGGCAGCCGTGGTCCGCGTCGGCCACGAATCCCATCCGTTCAAATGCAGGCCTTCGATGGGCAATCGACATGGCTGGCGTTGCTGGTATCGCGCTCGTGGTCGTGATGAACTACGG
>Ga0209828_1003090_pt1 | contig 13080 bp, 4 predicted proteins | sample MaitaG_FD_187429 | JGI IMG/M metagenome (GOLD analysis project Ga0209828, IMG submission 187429) | Marine algal microbial communities from Maine, USA - Maine_Asex2 metaG (SPAdes) (version 2) | ecosystem: Host-associated > Algae > Red algae > Unclassified | place: Maine, USA | collected 2015-01-05 | reverse complement strand
GTTTCTAATTTCAAAGGTGACTTCGTATATGATCTCTTGCCGGGGGTCTATCAAGTAGGTTTTTCCAAAGTCGGTTTTGATGAGCAAATTCACTCAATTGAAGTAGTGTCTGGAGAATACAAAGAAATAAATATTTCTCTTCTCCCTTCTTATAATTTATTAGAACAAACCGCCATATCAGATTCAAAGAATGAAACCAAGGTAACAGACTCACCAGTTTCTATCAATATTATCACAGCCGAATTAATAGAAAATAATCATACGACTGATGTAAGTACCATCATCAATAAAACAACAGGAGTACAAGTAGTAGATGGTCAAGTAAGTATTAGGGAAGGAGCAGGTTGGTCCTATGGTGCGGGTAGTCGAGTGATCGTTTTGATTGATGGATTACCCTCTTTACAAACTGATGCGCATCGTCCAAATTGGACGGACATACCAGTAGAAATAATCGACCAGATAGAAGTTATAAAAGGAGCTTCAAGTGTTCTGTATGGCTCTTCTGCTTTAAATGGAATCATCAATGTCAGAACTAAAGGTGCAACGCTAAAGCCTCAAACAAAGTTTGTATTTAATTACAATCATTTTATGAATGTGCATTCGACTAGATCTAATTATCAATGGTGGGGAAAGGATACGGGATTTAGTGCTCCAAGTGAGATTAATATTTCTGGTGTCCACCGCGTGAAAAAAAATCAATTAGAGATCGTTCTAAATGGATTCTACTCAAAATTTAAGGATTATTATAAGAGAGACATAGCTTCACTAGACGCGGGGCATATGGAAGATGAAAGGTTTCGTATCGGGTCAAGCTTCAAATATAAACTATCAGATAGAATTACTTTTAAGTTGGGTGGACTACTTACATTGAATAGTAATGAATCTCCTATAATTTGGAAGTCACCTCAAAATGCATTAGAATCTTTTGAGGGAGCTTTTTTAAAAGGAGAAAATGTGAGATTTAATATAGACCCATTAATACAGATATTAGATCGTTCTGGGAATGAGCATACTTTTCAAGCTAGATTTTATTTTATCGATAATAAAAATAACAACAACCAATCGAATAAATCAATTAATTCTTATGGCGAATATCAATTTCAAAGAAACTTTTATAAAATAGGAATGGTTCTAAATTCAGGTTTTTATTCTTCTTTTACTAGATCCAATGCCGAACTCTATGGTGACGAAAAGGTGATAGAAAGGAACCTTGCATGGTATTCTCAATTCGAAAAAGATATTTTAAATAAATGGAGATTCATAGCCGGTCTAAGAGTGGAGAATTACATGCAAAATTCATTACAATTTGAAGCCAATGGAAGTGAAAGCGAGACAAAAGCTATAGGTAGAGTAGGGATCATTTTTGATGCATCAAAAATATCTATCTTTAGAATTTCCTGGGGCCAAGGATATCGATTTCCATCTATTGCAGAAAGATTTGTAGAAACAAATGTCGTTAGTTTTCAAATAAAACAAAACCCAGGAATTATGTCAGAATCAGGCTGGTCATCTGAAATAGGACTTAAGCAAGGCTGGTCTATTCCAGGAATGCAAGGATATATAGATATTGCTGGATTTTGGAGCCAATTTGATAATATGATAGAATTTCAACAGACAAGGAGTGGTCCAGATAAGGGTAGTTATCAATCGCGGAATGTAGGCGACACAGATATAAAAGGTATAGAATTGAATATTGCTGGAACTTCTAATTTTGGAGACTTCCCTCTTAATTTCCTAGCAGGTTATACATTTAGCGATCCCCAATATTCCAATTTCCAAGAAATTCTTGATAAATCTTTGTCTACTGGAGAAAATGTTTTGAAATACAGAAGTAAGCATAATTTAAAAGCAGATATTGGGATTGGATATAAAAACCTAAAACTAGGAGTAAGCCTTACAAAGATTAGCCATGTAATAAATGTGGATAACAATTTCGAGTCACGTGCTGGAATTGGAATATTCAGAGATACTTACAATAATGGTTACACGACCATCGATGGTAGAATATCATATGATATTAATACTAATAGAACTCCTGAAAACCTGAGTACTAAAATTTCTATTGTATGTAAAAATTTAACCAATGAAATTTATGCCCAAAGAATAGGCATTCTCAATCCACCAAGAAGTATTTCTGCCCAAATACAATTAAGTTTTTAAGATTTACAATAACTAAATAGTACGTGTGAACGTTCGTCTATTACATTCAAAAAAAACAAAATGATAAAAATGATACCTATTCTCGTAGTCCTTAATTTATTGGTTAGTCTCATTGCTTGTAATCCTGCTAATTCTCCAAGTGCAAAAACAAATGAAACTAAAAACACGAATGAAAAAATGGCAGCTTCCGCTAGTGCAGAGTTAGTCCAAGAGAAATCTAAAAAAAATGCACTCGAAGTAGAACCTGGTAATATAGAATCCGACAATAAGAGCATTGATCTTAACATAGATGTGAATGAAGCAGAATTGAATAAAGCAGGATTGAAAGACAATTATGAAAACCAAAAGAAAGATACAAAAACTTCAACGGTAAAAGAACAACCCCAAAGTTTAGGAAATAAGGCACAAACATCTGATAGCCAAAATAAGTCAAGTGCTGCATCGAAAGGGGGCGCTTTAATAGAAAAGCAAGTAGCAGAATATGATTCTAAATTGGAGAAGTTCAAAGAAGATTTATCAGCCACAGTAAATGAGCAAGAAGTTGTAAAAAATTCAGAACCTACTGAAGAAGTTCCAGCAGTGAAAAAGGCTACTTTTTCGCATGATATATTGAATCAACTATTAAGCACCCATGTATCTTCATCAGGAGTGGTAGATTATGCAGGTTTGAAAAAAGATATGGCTAAATTAGATGAGTATCTAGCATCGGTGAGAGCGACACCTGCAAGTAAGGAATGGTCAAAAAACAAACAATTAGCGTATTGGATAAATGCGTACAACGGTCATACCTTGAAACTAGTTGTAGATAATTTCCCTATTTCAAGCATAAAAGATTTGGAAGGAGGTGAGCCATGGGATAAAAAATGGATAGAAATAGGTGATCAGACACTTAGTTTGAACAATATAGAGAATGATATTATCAGACCACAATTCAACGATCCAAGGATTCATTTCGCTGTAAATTGTGCTGCAAAGTCTTGTCCAAGGTTAGCAAACTTTGCATTCTCTGAAAAAAACCTAGACAGCGAATTAGACGAAATGACTCGATCATTTATCAATAGTTCCGCTAATAAGATATCTGCAGGAAGTGTATCGCTTTCTCAAGTATTTGAATGGTATGCATCTGATTTTGGAGATATGGTAACCTTCCTGAATAAATATTCTAAAACAAAAATTGATCCAGGAGCTGAAATTAAACATCTCGAATATGATTGGTCTTTAAATGGGAAATAACAAACATCAAATTATCATACTTGATGGGGATACTGTTACAAATGGAGAAATTAGTTGGGATCAAATAGAATCAATCGCGCCAACTGCCATTTATGCAAATCTAAAGGAGTCAACAGAAATTATAAAAGAGGCAGTAGACGCAACCATTCTCATTGCAAACAAATCCTTATTATCTAGGGGTACACTAGAGCAGCTGCCTAAGCTGAAGTACATCTGTATTGCAGCAACAGGTTATAATAACGTGGATCTAGATGCTTGCAGGTCTCTTGGTATTCAAGTAAGTAATGTAATAGGGTACAGCGCAAATTCAGTTGTTCAGCACATTTTTGCGATCATCCTTTATCATATCAATAGACCGTCAGAATATTTTGTAGAAACTAAAAATGGCGTTTGGTCAGGTAAGGATAACTTCTCTTATTGGAATCGTCCTTGGTCTGAACTAAAAAATCTCACCTTAGGGATATTGGGATTTGGTTCTATTGGGCAATCATTGGCAAAATTAGGACTCGCCTTCGGGATGAAGGTGATTTCGACGCACACCCATCCAGAAAGAGATTTTATGGAAGGATGTGAATTTGTTGATTCGGACCATTTACTAAAGCAATCAGACATCCTAAGCCTGAATGTGCCTTTAACACCCATTACAAAATATTTTATAAATAAGGATTCATTATCGAAAATGAAGCCTACTTCTATCTTAATCAACACCGCACGAGGAGGACTAATCCATACGGAAGATCTCAAAGTTGCATTATTAAACAAAACAATTCAAGCTGCCTTTCTGGATGTTTTAGAAGAAGAACCACCGCCATCAAATCACCCTTTGCTTGCTGTGGATAATTGCTATATTACTCCACATATGGCTTGGTCCAGTGTTCAATCTCGCGAAAGATTAATCACTAAGATCGCAGATAACATTCATTCATTTCTAAAAGGTGAAACCATCAACGAATTAGTAGGATTGTCATAGATCGTTTGTGTATTCAGGATAATTTTGACAAATACCTAAAAAGAAAAGGCCCCAAATAATTTGGAGCCTTTTTTCTTTATTGAACATTTTATTTCAATCTTGCTTTACTCAAGATTACTTCATTCGAATCCTCTTTTTGTCAAAAGATTTCTGTCTAAAGATTCGGGATACGTAATTGTTGTCCCGGATAAATTTTGTTTGGATCTGAAAGCATTGGCTGATTAGCCTCAAAGATTGCATTGTACTTTAAAGGATCACCATAAACTGACTGAGCAATTTTTGATAATGAATCACCTGCTTGAACTTCGTAGAATTTAGATTGTGGTGGAGCCGTTACAGAAATTCTATCATCTACAGCGCCAACACCATTGACATTGCCTAAGATTAATATCACTTTTTCTTTGTCGTCCACGGATTTTGTTTGGCCATAAACGGTAGCAACATCTTCGTTAAAATCTACGGATAAATTGTCAATCTCAATTCCAGAGCTCGTTACAATCGAAGAAAGTAATTCTGCTGTTTTTGTGTTTTCAGCCGCTTTATTTGCGGATGCAGCAGCTTCATTCGCTTCACTAGCATCATTGGAAGCTGCTTTGTCTTTTAAGATATTGTTTCCTGCGTTTTTCAGGAATGAAAATAAGCCCATTTTTGTTTTGATTTAGGGAGTTAATTAAGATTATGCACATTTACATAATGCTTAACAATGTAAAAAAATTCCTTGATATCCTAATAACATTTCGAAAAATGTCATCTCATGATAGAAAAACCCATGATATTGCTAATTTATTGTCATATAACCGAGCTAAAAAACATTATTAATATCCATAATAAAGGGCTATCTTTGCAGCGTTTTTTCAGCGACGTATAAAATTTATAAAATTGCAAAAATGCAGGGTAAAGGACTTATAAAAATATTTCTCGTTTTACTGGTTTTAGTAACACTGATGCAGATCTTCTACATGTTACCAACTCGTAATGTAGAAAAGAATGCCGTTAGATACGCTGAACAAGTAGCACCAAATGACTATGAACTTCAGAAACAGGCAAGAGCAAATTATCTGGATTCTATGTCAGGAGAGGAAATCTTCAGCATTCCAATGCTATCCTCTTATACTTATGATGACCTTAAAAAAAGACAATTAGCTTTAGGTTTGGATTTGAAAGGAGGGATGAGTACTGTTCTTCAGGTAGACCTAAAAGATCTCTTATTGAGATTGTCTGGTAATAGTAGAGATGAACAATTTAGAACAGCTCTCGATGCGGCTGAAAAAGCCCAAGAAAGTTCACAATCAGATTTCATCAGCTTATTTGCTCAAGAATATCAGAAAATAGGTTCTGACGGAAAGTTGACCAGAATTTTCATGAGGGATCCAATCTTGAGAGAGGAATTGAATATAGAATCTTCTAATGGAGAAGTTATTCAATTACTTAGGGAGAATGCTGATCAAACAGTGGATCTTACTTTTAAGAGGTTGAAGCAAAGAATAGATAAACTAGGAGTTACGCAACCAAATGTATCCTTGGATGAGTCGAGAGATCTAATCCTTGTAGAGATGCCTGGTATTGATAATCCGGAGAGAGCTCGTTCGTTCTTGCAAGCAAGTGCAGCTTTAGAGTTTTGGGATACTTATAGAGTAAACGATCAAGGCATTTTAGGCGCTGTAAGAGAAGCAGATAAGAAGTTAGGAATGGACCAAAATGGTGAGGTGGAGGAAGCTCCAGCTAAATTTGATACAATTTGGACCAAATTAGATTCATTAGGACAAGAGACGGGAGATTCTACTTCCCAAATAATAGAGAGAGCGGCAGACCCATTTGCGAGCCAAGGCCCTTTACTATCAAAACTAAATCTGAATGGTGCTACTGGACAGTTAACAAGTCCACAAACAGTAATCGGAACTGCACCTAGAAGTCAAAAGAAAAACATCATGAAAATGTTGGAAAGAGAAGATATAAAGTCTCTTTTCCCAGCAGATGCCATGTTTAGATGGTCTAAAAACGAAGCTACGAATTATGAAACCGGCGAATCTACCGGGGAATATGAATTGTATCTAATCAAAAAGTTACCTGGCTCAGATAAACCGCCTTTGGAAGGCGATTGTATAATAAACGCTGGTTCTGCACCAAACTCTACCGGAGAAATGGCTGTAAACCTTCGAATGAACTCTCAAGGGTCAAAGAAATGGGCGGAAATGACCGAAAAAGCGGCCAATGCAGGAAACAGAGAAGTCGGAATTGTATTGGATGATGAGGTGGTATCGGCACCTTCCGTAAGAACACCAATCACCGGAGGTAGTACAGAAATTACCGGTTCATTCTCCGTACAAGAAGCAGCAGATTTAGCAAGTATATTGGAAGTAGGAAAGTTGCCAGCCAAAACAAGAATTATTCAAGAATCCACCGTAGGTCCGTCATTAGGATCTAAGAATATCAACAGTAGTATGCTTGCCTTAGCAATAGGGATGGCATTGGTATTATTGTTTATGATAGCTTATTACGGAGGTGCTGGTATAGTGTCCATCATTGCATTGTTATTGAATTTGTTCTTCATTTTCGGTGCCTTAGCAAGTTTTGGTACAGTTTTAACCTTACCAGGAATAGCTGGTATCGTACTTACAGTAGGTATGGCCGTTGATGCCAACGTAATCATATACGAGAGAGTTCGAGAGGAATTATTAGCCGGGAAAACATTGAGAGCGTCCATTGTAGATGGATTTAGGAATTCCTATTCTGCCATCATAGATGCCAATGTAACGACTTTACTGACAGCCGCTGTATTAGCCTATTTTGGTTTAGGACCAATCAAGGGTTTCGCCGTTGTACTTATTATCGGTGTTCTTTGTTCATTATTTACCGCTGTTTTGATCGGTAGAATGATCATTGATTGGTGGGTTGGAAAGGACAATAACCTGACCTTCTTTACAGGTTGGTCAAAAGGTATGTTTTCCAATCTAAATATAAATTGGTTAGGCAAGAGAAAAATTGCTTACATGATCTCTGGAACAATAATCGTGTTAGGTCTTATATCCATGTTCACGAGAGGTTTTGATCTTGGAGTAGATTTTAAAGGTGGATATTCTTATAATATTGAATTTGTGGAAGGAAGTAATGTCTCCGCTTCAGATTTAAGAAAAGGATTGTCAGATCATTTTGGAGTATCAACTACGGTTAAGGCTGTAGATACCGACAATACATTCAATGTTGTAACATCATATCTAATTAACGATTCTTCTGAAGATACCGCTGAGCGAGTAATAGCAAAATTACATGAAGGTGTAGTTGCTCTTACTGGAATTGAGATCCCATATGATAAATTCAAATTAACGGATTCTCAAAATGTAACTCACGTTACGCAATCAAGCAAAGTCGGCCCGACGATAGCAGATGATATCATTAAGAGTTCATGGTATGCCGGTATTTTTGCCTTATTATTGATTTTCTTATATCTATTCTTAAGATTCAATAAATGGCAATTTAGCTTAGGTGCCGTAGCAGCCTTGTTCCATGATTCATTGGTTGTATTAGGTTTATTCTCATTATTATGGAACATTGTTCCTTTTAGTTTAGAAATCGATCAGGCTTTTATCGCCGCCTTATTGACTGTAATTGGTTATTCTATCAATGATACAGTGGTTGTTTTTGATAGAATTAGAGAGGATTTGGGTATATATACCCAAGAAAATACAGATGACGTAATCAATAGAGCTATAAATAGTACCTTTTCAAGGACCATTATTACTTCTTTGACAACATTGTTTATGGTACTCATGCTCTTTATCTTTGGATCAGGAAGTATAAAAGCCTTTGCTTTTGCCCTCCTCATTGGTATCATAGTAGGAACCTATTCTTCAATATTCGTAGCAACTCCTATTGTTAGAGACCTTACTACTAATCTTAGAACTGCAAAGACGGAGAAAAAGAAAAGGTTTTCCAAAGCGTTAAACTAACAATTAAACTAAAGATTAAATAAACTTTAAATGGGCTATTAGAATAAGACTGATAGCCCATTCTTTTTTAAAAATGGTTCAGTATTTGATATAAGTCATTTACAATCAACTCCTTTTATATTACCCCATAAGATAATGTGTACTAGTTTTAATATTTTGTTTCTCAATACGAAATAGTTTAAATCATTAACAGTCAACACATTGTGAATTTGCATAATGTATTGCTTAACTTTGTATTTACGAATGATGAACCTTCAGGAGAGAATGTATTTTAATTTGGTGTTTGGTTTAGTTATGTATTTTTCCACAACCAATTATTGCTTTGCAAATTTTAATGAATTTGCAGCACTTAATGAAATTGACAATAACATTGAATTAGAGCTAATAGGTGGACAGTTATCCGTTTGTGATGGAACCAGTTTAGATTTAGAAAATATTCCAATTAGAGAAATCAGTGGAATAGTAATAGAGAGTTTAAATTTTTACTTAGATGAAACCTGTTTAAACCAAATTACAACTTCTTTTAACAATGTCTTTACAGAGAACCTTTCTATATGGGCCAAAGGTATTTATCAAGGATGTGAGGATATATTAGAAATTCCGATTGTCATTTTGCCAGCTCCAGTACTGCTCTTCGATCAAGATGAGATAGTTTTATGTCAAGGTGAAAGTTTGAGCTTGTCTGATATTAATATTGTCAACACATCTGGGTATGGTAATGCAGTTACGTACCACACAGATGAAGAACCTTCAATAGAGAATCTAATCGATCAAAATACAATTACTCCAGATTTAGGATTTACCACAATTTATGCTTTCAGCGAATACGAAGAATGTGACTTCGTACTGGCGATTACTATACAAGTTGAGCCTGCTCCAGAATTGGTCATAACGACGCAACCTCTGGTCTGTTCTGGATTAGCACTTTATTTGGATCAGTTAAATATTTCAGACATAAATAACATTGGTGCACAACAACACAAATTTTATTGGAATGCACCTTATACTCCAGACAATGAGATTACGCAGAATGAGCTAAATCCTACTCAAGATCAAGTCATTTATGCCGTTGCTTTATTTGGTGATTGTGTAAGTGTACTAGAAATTGAGATTACAGTTGCTCAAGCTTTCTATGCAGGAGTCGGTAATTCTTCTAACTATTGTAGTGATGAAGGGATTATTGATTTGAATGATTTATTGGCCGATGATGTTGATCCTGGAATATGGACGACTATGACTGCTAACACCAATTTTGATCCGATTACCAATACATTTGATACAGAGGGAGCAAATGTAGGAACGTATCAATTTATGTATACAATAGAATCAGAAGGCACTTGTAATGGAGACGATGCCATGTATGAGATTATATTGACAGAAGCTCCTTATGCCGGAGAGAATACTTATTTTGCTCATTGTGCATCAGATGCAACCATTATCAATCTCTTTGCAGAAATTGCAGATGATCGAGAGGAGTCTGGTTTTTTCCAACAACTAGATGGGGATGTCATAAATCTTACTTCACCTAATAATCAAGATTTATTCGGTTACCAACCAGGCGAATACACTTATGAATATATTGTAAACGGAATGTCCCCATGTGATGCTGATACTTCTTTGTTGTTACTAGAAATAATTCCTGATCCGGATATTTTTGATATTGAATATCGATGTAATGAAGATTTGACACAATACAGTATTGTATATCTAACGGATGCATGGCAAGTAATTACAGATTCTAATTTAGGAATTACAAGTCAATTGACAGTTGGAGGAGTAATAAACGGAATGGATGAATTTGCTACCGTAGGTATAGCCATCGATCATACCATCGAACTAACATTGGCCACGGTAGATGGCTGTAGGATTATTCGTTATGTGGAGCCTCCAGAATGTGATTGCCCATACGTTGCAGAACCCATCAATCAAGGAGACGTAGACGTATGCCTACCAGAAACAATAAGACCTTTAATTGTCGAAGTAGAAGATTGGCAAGGGGTTAACTGGTATGATGCTTTTGAGGATGGTGATTTACTTTTGGCAAACAGTATAGAATTTAATTCTCCAGAGAGAGAGATTGGAATTTATTATTATTGGGCAGAAGCATTTAGTTTAGCGAACCCTGATTGTATTAGCGAAGAACGAACTCTGGTAACGCTGACCATCGATGAAACACCACAAGCTGACCCAATCATCATCTTTGGTTGCAGCGATGGTAATTTAGTAGATTATGATTTATCGACTGGAAACGCTTCTGTTGGTCCAGATTTATTTATTACCTACTATGCAGGTACTGTAGATGCAAATGTAAGTGAAAACATTTTGGATGAGGAATATCGATCCGCTGAAATTAATGGTGAGGTGTTATCTGGAAGAGTAGAAAATGCCGCTGGATGTCATGTACTAGTTGACGTAACCTTGATGCCAAGACCCTATCCTGATTTAGATTTCAATATTTTTCAAATTACATGTGGAAATTCATCTGGATCAATTGAAATTATAAATAATGATCCAAGTCAACAACTTGAAGTTACTGTAAATAGCGGCCCTAATTCGGGATTAAATATTGATAATTTAGGACCAGGAAATAATGTCATAATTGTCAAAAACCAACATGGATGTGTAGTTGATTCCACCATTGCTATAACAACAAGTTTTGACTTCGAAGTAGAAAATTATGGGTGTAATGACAACGGAACCCAAGGAGATGACACAGACGATTATGTGTTGTATGAATTTCTAGTAAATTCTCCAGGTACTGGTAGCCAATTTCATCTATACAGATATGAATTCGGAGATGGGTTTAATTATCAAAATGAGGAGACTTGGGAAGATTTAGGGATCTTTGAATACGGTAGCCTTACGTCTTTGCCTTTTGAAATAGACGATGGGCAGTGGACTTTTGTAATTAGAGATTTAGACGACACAGGTTGTCAGGTAGCTAGACCTCAAAGAGAGCAAACTACTTGTTCCGATTTATGTGGAATCAATGAAGCAATAATCCATTTTGATCCAGCAGATTGCGATGATGGAGGAACCCAATATGACCATACCGATGATACCGTTACTTTTGGAATTGAAGCAAACGGATCAAATATAGGCGACTTTTGGTATTTGCAAAATGACCCTACCATTAATGCCCTTTATGGAGAAATAATAAACTATGGACCACTTTCTTTAGGGACCGTAGATACGCTATTTTTAGTAGATCAAAATGTAGATACATGTATTTATCCTCTTACTACGTACGAATTGAGAAACTGTTCGGATGGATGCAACATCATGATGCCTCCCGTCGCATATAATTTAATCGATTGTGATTCTTTAGACACACCATACGATAATGAGGATGACTTGTATACACTTCAGCTATGGATACAAAACCAACACATCGGAAGGGTAGAGTTCTTTATAGAATATGGAGATGAAGTAAGAGGACCGTATAGGTATAATCAAGCAGTGGTTTTAGATAGTGTTCCTGCTGAAAATCTGCGAATTGATTTATTTTTCAGAGATGCAACGGACCCGGACTGTACGGCGCAAGCTCCACAATTGATAGCGACCCCTTGTTCTGCTTGTTTTAATGCAGTTGATATTCAAGATAGCATTCACTTGAATTGCCGAATGGATCCTCAAATAGTGGATATAGATATTCTCGAAACAGGGGAATTTACTTGGTATTTTCCTGATTCAGAAGATATATATTCGCTGGCAGAGCGACCTGAATTTGATACACCTGGAAGATACATATTGGAGGTTCTTCATGATACGGGATGTACATCTCGGGATACGTTGGAAGTTGTGTTTGATGTAGAAGATCCAAAGGCAGATGCTGGGCCAGACCAAATAATTACTTGTGCAAATGAAATGGCTTCTATGATTGGAGGCAGTACTCAATTTGGGGAGGTAGCTTATACTTGGTATGATGAATCAAATAATCCTGTTTCTAGAGATCAAATATTTGAAACCAATGTAGAAGGAACATATACCTTGATTACTACCAATGGAAACACTTATTGCGAATCAGTGCCCGATATAGTGGTTATAACTACAGATATAGAATCACCGCAGGTTTCTGAAATCTTAGCAAATCCTTCTACAGAGATTAATTGTCAGTTTGATGCCATTGAATTAATTCCTCAAAATACCTCCCTCGATTATGAGTACTCTTGGTTTTTTGCCGGAGAAGAAATACAAACGGAACAATTAGAGGCGACCAATCATGGCATGTACACATTAGAAATAATGGATGCAACCAATGGGTGTACACAACAATTAGAAATAGAAATTACGAGGTCTGACGATTTTCCAATAGTCGAATATTTAGATCCTGAAAATATTACATGTTCCAATTTTACTTCTGAAATCATAGTTGATGCATCTTACATTGAAGACTTTATGAAAGTTACTTGGTTTGATAATAATGAAATTGCATATCCAGATGCCACAGGAAGCACATTGGTTGTAGAAAATGGAGGTTCATATTATATTGAAGTTTATAATCCTCAGAACGATTGTAAGACCTACCAAGAAATTATAGTTAAAGAAGATACAGAAATACCTATTTTCGAACTAGGGCAGGATACTTTTGTTCCGTGTCAGCACGAAGAGATTGAGATACTTCCAGCATTTACAAATGTACATGATAATCTTTTTTATGAATGGAGTAATTCTGAAAATCATGCTAGTAATGGACAAGAAACAAGTTTGGTGACAGATAAGACCGGTGAATATTATTTACAGATAACAGATTTAGATAATGATTGTGTG
>Ga0209828_1003083_pt1 | contig 13098 bp, 10 predicted proteins | sample MaitaG_FD_187429 | JGI IMG/M metagenome (GOLD analysis project Ga0209828, IMG submission 187429) | Marine algal microbial communities from Maine, USA - Maine_Asex2 metaG (SPAdes) (version 2) | ecosystem: Host-associated > Algae > Red algae > Unclassified | place: Maine, USA | collected 2015-01-05 | reverse complement strand
ACGATGGAGTCGACGGGGCTTGCCAGGCGAATGTGATCGCTGAGTTCCTCGGAGAGTGCGTCGATGATCGTGCCGAGACCGTCCGGCAGCGAGTAGAAGACCGGGGCGTCGGGGTCAGAGTGCTGGGTCTGCGCTCGCAGTCCGTTCAACAGGCTCGGGTTGGCAGCTGCCGCCGAGGAAATCTGCGGCGAGGTCGCGTGGGCGGATAGCCGGTCACAATCGCCCGCGTTGATAGCCCCGAGTAGCGGGTGCACGAGCCGTTCGGCGACTTCATCGCCGACCCGCTGGCGCAACAGCGAGCCGAGGGTTTCGTCGCCTCCGACTGGGTCGGCTTCGGCGCGGGCGAGATCGGTGCGCAGATCGTCGAGGGCTCGCTCGGAGAGAAGATCACCGTCGTAGGTGTCTGGGTCGAGGGGGATGCCGAGCACGTTCGGTTTCGGTAGCGGATGCATTGACCCGTTGGCGAAGATGCGCGCTTCGCGGCCCCGCGGTGACACGAGTTGGTCTTCGAGACCGAGTTCGCGCACGAGATCGGTTCCCCAGGGCACTCGGGCGAGGAAGGCATCGGCGCCTTCGTCGACCGGCATGTTGTTGAATTCCGACGTCTTGATCTTTCCGCCGACGCGGTCGGATGATTCGAGCACGATCGGTTCGTAGCCCTGACGCAGGATCTCGTGAGCGGCGGCCAAGCCAGTAATGCCACCACCAACAACGACAATGGGGTCACTCACGCGTCGGGCCCACCATCGGCGCGACCTTCGGCGTGCACGAGTTCGACGACCTGCTCAAGAATCTCGGGATCGATCGCCGGCATCACGCCGTGACCCAGGTTGAAGATGTGGGCCGGGTTGCCCGCGTTCTCTGCGAGCACTCGGCGAACCTCGCGTTCGACCACCGGCCACGATGCCAAACACACCGCGGGATCGAGGTTCCCCTGCAGCGTCACCGTGTCGCCGAGGCGAGCGCGGGCCGAGGTGAGCGGCGTGCGCCAATCGACACCCATGACGGTGGCACCAGCCGAGGCCATTAACGGCAACAGCTCGCCCGTGTTCACCCCAAAATGAATGCGGGGCACGTCGAGGTCGGCGAGTGCCTCGAAGACCTTCGTCGACGCCGGTAGGACAGAACGCTCGTACGTCGTTGGGTCGAGCGTGCCAGCCCAGCTGTCGAACAGCTGGATGGCGGATGCGCCGTTCTCGACCTGCGATCGAAGCGAGGCGATCGCGATATCGGCGAGCCGATCGAGCAAGTTGTGCCAGAGCGCAGGTTCGTCGTGCAGCATCTGTTTGGTGCGCGCGTGCGTCTTCGACGGTCCGCCTTCGACGAGATAACTGGCCACCGTGAACGGCGCCCCGGCGAAACCGATAAGGGGCACGTCGAGTTCGGCGACGAGGTTGCGCACAGTCTCAAGTACGTAGGGCGTGTCGACGTCAGGATCGAGCGGACGCAGGCGATCGAGGTCCGCGGCGCTCGCAAACGGCTTTTCGGCGACCGGTCCGACGCCAGGCTTGATGTCGATACCGAACCCGATCGCGTGCACTGGGGTCACGATGTCGCTGAACAGAATCGCCGCATCGACCCCGTAGCGCCGTACGGGTTGCAGCGTGATCTCGGTCGCAAGATCGGGTTTGGCGATGGCTTCGTTGATCGATCCTTCACCCCGAATGGCCCGGTACTCCGGCAGCGATCGGCCCGCTTGACGCATGAACCACACGGGAACACGCGATCCGGGCTCTCCCCGGCACGCTCGCAGGAACGCCGATGACGTCAGGTCGGACATGGAAGAGACGGTAGCTCCCGCTGAGGTGAGCTACTCGACTCAGCCGATCGGTTCGGTCTGAGGTTCGTAGCCATGAAAGAAATCGATAGCGTTGCTAGTTCCCAAGTTGAGGGAGATGTGCTCATTCACGACGATTTCGAAGCTGAGAAGGCTCACCTTGAAGAGGCGCACCGTCAGCTCGACGCGGCCCGAAGCAAGGTCGATGACCTTCATTCGAACGTCGAAGTCGTCCGCGGCGGCACCCATCAAGCCAAGTACGAGCGCGACGTCATTTCCGAGACGGTGAACGAGCGCCAGATCATGCTCGACATTGGCGATCAGTCGTTGATCTTTGGCCGCATCGACATCGCTGATCAGCCGACTGAGGTTCGCGGCACCGGTCACTCTGGGGCAGAAGCCGCCGCCAATCCGAATCGAGGCCAGGCGTTTCACATCGGCCGTGTGGCCGTCTTCAACGACGACCACGACCCGCTTGTCGTCGACTGGCGGGCGCCGGTCGCCGAGCCGTTCTACCGAGCGACCGGAGTCGAACCACTGGGTCTCGCCCGGCGCCGCCACTTCGCGACTCGTGGTCGCGAGCTACTCGGCATCGAAGACGAGTTCTTTGGCGAAGGAAGCGAGGAGCGCAATGCCGCGCTCGGTCTCGCGACCTCCGGAGGTCCCGCCGGGGTCAAGGGTGAACAGACGCTCATCGCCGCGCTCGAAACGGCCCGCACCGGCAAGCTCGGCGACATCGTCGGCACGATCCAGGGTGAACAGGACGAAGTTATCCGCTCACCACTACCTGGCATTCTTATCGTGCAAGGCGGTCCGGGAACGGGCAAGACCGTCGTCGCCCTGCATCGCGCCGCGTACCTTCTCTACACCCACCGATTCCCGCTCGCTGGGCAGGGGGTCTTGGTCGTTGGCCCGAATCGTCTCTTCCTGACCTATATCGAACAGGTCCTTCCGTCGCTCGGCGAGTCCGGGGTCGAACTTGTCGTCCTCGCCGATCTGGTGTCGGGGGTCCGGGTCCAGGGGTCTGATCCGCAACCGGTTGGGCGGGTGAAGGGTCATCCCAAGATGGCCACGGTGGTCCGGCGCGCGGTGCGGCACCGCGAACGCGAGCTCCGACAGGACCTCGTGATCGGGCACGGCGCACAGCGCATTCGCCTCACGGTCGAAGACAGCCGCGAGATCATCGCCTCGGCTCGACGCCGGGGTCGTACCCACAACCACGGCCGGAAGTTCGTCGTGCAGGAGGCGTACGAGCGGCTGGCCGCGAGTGGTCGCTACGAGCTTGAGCCGAAGGAACTCGCCGAACAGCTCAGGGGCACCTTCGAAATGCGCGAGACGCTCGAATGGATGTGGCCCGTGCTCACGCCCGCGCAACTACTCCACGATCTTTATGGCTCGAAGGCGCTACTCCGTGCGGCGGGGAGCAACCTGTTCAGCGACGACGAGCTCGCGCTGCTGTACCGAGAACGCACCCGGGCGAGCGATGTGTTGTGGACGACCGACGATGTGCCGCTGCTCGACGAGGCGCACGCTCATCTCGGTTCGCGTCCGAACAAGGCAAAGAAGGGCGGCAACGACACGCAGCGCACCTACGGACACATCGTGATCGATGAAGCACAGGATCTTTCGCCGATGCAACTTCGCATGATCGAGCGCCGGTCGCTGAATGGGTCGATCACGATCGTCGGCGACATTGCGCAGGCCACGAGCGCCTGGGCCCACAGCCAGTGGGACAGCGTGATTGAACATTTGCCGAAGCGACCGAAGCGCCTCACCGAGCTGACAGTCGGCTACCGGCTACCAGCGCCAACGATGACGCTGGCGGCCAAGGTGCTCGCCGAAGCGGTGCCCGGACTGAAGCCACCGGTGTCGGTTCGCCAGCACGGCGACGCACCTCGATTCGTTGCAGCAGCCGACGGTCAGCTCCACGCCATAGTGCTCGAAGCGATTCGCCACGAGCGCGAAGTGGTTGGCGCTGGCAATGTCGCCGTCATCGCAACGACGAGCATGGTCGACGAGTTGTCAGCGTCGCTCACGGCTGCTGGGGTCGAGCACGGGCTGACCTATCACGGTGCTCTCGAACGCCCGGTCTCAATCATCGCGGTGTCGATGGTGAAGGGACTCGAAATCGACTCCGCAATCGTTGTCGACCCGAACCGAATTCTGGCCGAAGAACCGCAGCCGTATAAGTCGCTCTATGTCGCAGTCACCCGCGCGACCCGCCGGTTGACGATCGCCCACACGGGCGAACTCCCCGCCGTGCTTCAGTAGGGCCTGCTCGAGCGTCCCGCTGACCGGAACGGAAAGTCGACCGCGGTCCGGCATCGCGCCCGGTGCGGACATTTGGGGGACGCAACTATGGCAGTGGATCGGGCACTCATTGAAGCGCCGGCGTTGCAGCTGCGGACGGCATCGGAAACGGGGGTTCCGTGTGCGCCGGTCCGCGATCGTGCTCGAACACGATCTCGACAACGGCGAGCACTGCGTCGTCGACATCATCAACGCGACCGCCTACGTGTTGCCGGCGCTCGAACTCGTCGATAGTCGCATCGCCGACTGGAACATCAGGATCGTCGACACCGTCGCCGACAATGCCAGCTCGGGCCTCTACGTGGTCGGCACTCGACCGGTGCGACTTGTCGACCTCGACCTGCGCTCGGTCTCGATGTCAATGACCCAGAATGGCACCAAGGTCGCGGCCGGCACCGGCGCCGCAATGTCAACTGGGTGCAACTCACGCGGTGGGCTGCGATTCTCCTTGTGTTCACATTCGCGGCTGGCGACTGAACGGATCGGGAGCGCAGCTCAGGACGTGCGGGCCGCCGAACTGAGCGAACCCTTGCTGGTGGTCGATCTGGTCGTCACGCTGAAACGGGACGCCCGGATCGAACGGCACGCCGAGGTTCAACATCGAAACAAGCGTGGCCTGAACACGAACTGAGGTGACGATGCAAGCTGCACCGCCACCTCAGCAATCCAGGAGGGGTCTGGCCTGGATTTGGAGTTTCTCTTATCTGAGCTTTACGCCAGACTTGTCACAGGGACGTACCCTGTCGAGTGTCATCTGTTCGCTCCTGCGTCGCGAAGCGTTCGCACGCAGCAGCGTGCATCGCTTGAGGCCGAAGGCCGAGACAGTGTCACCTCGCGTTGCTGCCGTAGCCGGGCATCTCGGCTGAGACGTCGGTGCCGTCGGTCGATGACAAGTGGGGAACCCGGTGCATGCCGCACGTGTTGAACACGTTCGATCGGGGATCCAGATTTGTCGCCATCTCCTTGGACACCGCCTCAGTCACGGTCAGCACTCGGGCGAGGGTCCAGTAGCCGCTCGAGATCTCGTCCCGCTCATCGGCATCGAGCAGCGGATGGTCGTCGTTTTCCCAGTAGTACCGATCGCCGTCGCGCAGTCGCATGAATTGATCGAGCAGGATCGTGTAGAACGTCTCGCCGACTGCGGCGTCGGGAAGCGGCGTCTCCGCGAGCCCACCCACCCACAGGTCGACGGAGTCAACGTCGCCATAGGCCTGTTGCAACCGGCCGACCAGGACCGGGTCGCGCCCGATCTGAGCGAACGACGTCGCACGGGGGAGGCCGAGGCCTTCGCGCACATCGTTGTAGTTCGCGAGCCGGTGATCGCGGCCCCGCATGATGTTGAGCGAGGCGAGATCGAGCAACCCGAGGTCGACGCCGCCCGCTCCATTCGGAAAACGGAACAAGAAGTTGCGCAAACCTTCAGAGACCCGGGTGTCGATCTGCTGCATCTCTTCGGTATGGAGCAAATCGATGAACGTGCTCATGCCGTACTTGGCGACCAGGTCGGGTTTGAAGAATGCATCCTTCAAGTCGAGGCGCTCAGAGGCCGGAACTTCGCTGTCAGAGAATGTCACATCCTGCGTGATCGGCAACGATGCCGGCAGCATGCTGTGTCCGAGTCGGTACGCCGCGGTCGAGAACTCGGTCGCGATTGATGTCTCGACGTAGTCGCGGTAGCCGCCGTAGTGCCATTCGCCAGTGACGGCTTGGACGCCGAGCAACTCGGGGAGGAACTCGCAGTACGTGATGAACTGCATGACCGCGGCAACCCAGGCTCGGGCTCGGGTGAAGATCGCTGCCGCATCGGTTTCACCGGCGTCGATCAGCATTTGTACCCGATGGTTGTGCAACCGCACGAAGGTCGTGTGCAACGACGTCAGCACGACATGCTCGTTGACTCGCACGTCGCCGGCCAGGAAGAACGGGCCGCCGAAGTTGGCAGGCTCCGCGTTCGCTACGTCGGCCGTACGAGTGGGTAGCAGGTCGTTCGGTCCGGTCGCCAGGAACGGCGAGCCGTCGCCGATGAGTTCCGCGAGGCGTGCGGTGTCGACGCCGTAGACGCTCGAAGCATCGATGTAGGCACTCAGAACGTTCGTGTTCTCGCGCGGCTGGTCGTACCGGAAGCCGGTGCCGGGCGCAGGCGCTGAACGCTTGAAGTTGATAGCGATCTGTTCGCCCTCGACGTGCGGGTCGGCCGGGTCGATCTCGATCGCGATGGTCTCTTCGCTCTCGAGCGTGAGGTCGAGACCGTGGTCGAGGAATTGGCCCCAAGCCCACATCCAGTGGGTGCGACCTTCGGGGTCTGGAATCTGCGCGTCTTCGCGGCACACCAGGTTGCTGATGCGCCGGGGGTTGTCGTCTTGCCAGTGATGCACTCGCTTCCGCGAACTCGGCGCCGTGTGATGCAGACCCTCGGGGCCTGGTGCCGTGAGCCGAATGAGTTCGGAGTGCGTGGTTCCCCACCCGGGGTGCAGTTCGTTCGTGTGTGAGCCATCGAGTGGTCGGTCGTTGTTCGTTGCTGCCGCAAGGTCTGCTGCAGAAGCCGCCATTGGGATATCGGGGGGTGTTGCCATGTGAAGTTGTCCACCTTGTGAAGAGTGGGGACCGCGAGTCGGTCCGCCGCCGTGTTTGCTGTCGCCTGGTGCTCGCCCGCTGCCGCGCCGCCATTCGTGGCCAACTGCATCCAGGTACCCACTATCGGGCGTCGCGCACCTCGCCGTCCGTCGCCGTCGCGATACTTCGACGGTGACCGGCGCCACGGAAAATCGCTGATTCTTACCTTTCCTTACTGTGTTGCTTACATTCAGATGACAATCTGTCACTGAAACGTAATATTTGCGGTAACAAACCTCACCCGATGATTCGGCGAACGACGAAAGACCCAGAAGATGACGACACCACGCGGAGATGACGTGGACAGCACCGATCAGCCGACCGACTCGCTTGATGGCGCAGCCACGAGTGCCGACACCAATGCGAGTCGTCGACGATTTTTGGCAGGTCTCGGCGTCGGCGGTGTCATCCTTGGTGCGCCGGCGGTCGCCGCGGCCCAAACCCAACGCGGCGATGGTCGCCGTGATCGGGATGGTCGGCGGGGTTCGGATCGCCACGATGGCGGTCGTCTTCCCGATCTGAACCAAGGTCTGGACCCGACGCCGGTAGCACCGACTCAGCCCGTGCTTGCTCCGAACGATGGCGTCAACCGATTCGTCCGCATCTTCGACGGTCCGGTCTTTGCTGAACCGAGCGACGAACTCACCGAAGCGCTGGTCGAAGTCGGTCGTCCGGGGGGAATTATGGATGCGAACGATCCGCTTGAGGTCGGACCTATTCGCCTTATCGCCGAACCTGAACTCAGCCCAAACAATCGCGACAACCCGACCCATACGGCTGGCTCGACCTTCATCGGTCAGTTCCTCGACCACGACATTACGAGCGACGCCGGATCGCCACTCGGGGTTCCACTTCCCGAGTCGGCCAGTCAGAACCTACGGTCCGCTCGTTTCGACCTCGACAGTGTCTATGGCGGCGGTCCCGACGTCTCACCGCACCTCTATCACGATGGACGCGATCGGTATGGCCAGTTCCGTATCGAGTCGGGCGGGCTGTTCGAAGACCTGCCTCGAGCCGTCGACGGGTCGGCGATCGTCGCTGAGGCCCGCAACGACGAGAACCTCATCATCTCGGGGTTGCAGGTGGCGTTCCTCTCGTTCCATAACGCGATGCTTCGAGACCTGGCGCCCCGCCGAGGCAATCGTCGCGAGGCATTCTTTCTTGCGCAGCGCACGGTGCGATGGCATTACCAGTGGCTGATCTTGCATCAGTTCCTGCCGCAATATGTCGGGCAAGCGATGGTCGATGATGTCCTGAGTCGGGGTCGACAGTTCTACACGTCGCCTATCGCCCAGATCCCGCTCGAGTTTCAGACCGCCGCCTACCGCTTCGGTCACTCGATGATCCGGCCGTCGTATCGAGCGAATCTCGCGGGTGACAACGGCGAGCCGTTCTTCGCCTTGGTGTTCGATCTCGGCGAACTCGGTAAGCCCGACCCGGACGACCTCACGGGTCGGCATCGAGCGCCGCGCCGGTTCATCGGCTGGCAGACGTTCTTCGACTTCGCGGACGGAGAGGTCAAGCCGAACAAGCGAGTCGACACGTCGATCTCGACGCCGATGTTCAACCTGCCGACGTCGACGATCTCGTCGCCATCAGGCCAGCCGCTTGGGCCGCTATCGCTGCCGACCCGCAACCTCCTGCGTCACACGACGTGGCAGTTGCCGTCGGGTCAGTACATCGCGCAGCAGATGGGGACCGACCCGCTCGCCACCGCTGACCTTGCCGACATCGGCGGGATACTCGGCTCGCTCGCAACGAGCACGCCGTTGTGGTTCTACATCCTCCGCGAGGCCGACATCTTCTCGGGTGGGCTTCACCTCGGTCCGGTTGGTGGCCGCTTGGTCGCCGAGGTGTTCATCGGCCTACTGCAGAACGATCCCATGTCGTTCCTGAACGCCGCGCCCGGGTGGACGCCAACGCTGCCGAGCCGCACCGGCGAATTCCGTATGGCCGACCTGCTCACGGTCGCCGGCGTCGACCCGATCTCGCGGGGTCAGTAAGTCGCTTCTACGTTTCGCGGGCATGGGTAGCGGCGATCTGAACAGTGGCGATCCGGTATTCCAAATCAACGGGACGAACGGCGGAGCGGAGACGACCGTAACGGCCATCCCTGCTCAAGGGCACAAGGTCAGATCGGGCGTCTGAGCGGAAACAGATGCAGGTTTGGGTTCAGGGCTTCGCCGCCGCCCCTTCTTGAGGATGTTCGCCGGGCCGATGAGTGTCCATGCTGAAACCAGCGGCCTGGTTTGGGAAGTCGCCTATCAGGGCGAGCGAATCGTTCGTTCGACCTGATATCTGCTGACTGTCGGCGGCAAGTCTCGCCTATGGCGTGACGAACTTGGCCCACTGATCGAAGGGCATTCGTTCGCTGTCGAGGGTGTTGACGGGTGCGTCGGTGTCGGCGTGGCCGATCGCGACGGCGCAGAAAATCATCTCGTCGTCGGGCGCGCCGACGAACTCGCCGACGGCGCCGCCCCAGCTCGCCCACGCTTCCTGCGGGCACGTGTCGAGGCCGGCCTCTTGTGCTGCGAGCATGAACGTCTGCAGGAACATGCCGAGGTCGGACCATTGGGGCGGACCCATGCCTTTATCGATGAAGCAGAAGATCGCGGCCGGCGCTCCGAAGAACTTGAAGTTCTCGGCCATCCGGGCGAGCCGGGCGGGCCGGTCGTCTCGGGGAATGCCGAGCTTGGCGTACATCTGCTCGCCGAGCTCGAAGCGATTCGTGCGGTACGGCTCCCACAGCTTGTCGGGGTAGATCGGGTACGCCGATTCCTCCATCTCGCGAGTCGCCAAGAACTCATGAAAGTGCGGCATCGTTTCGCTGCCGATCACGTAGACCCGCCACGGTTGGACGTTGCCTCCGGACGGTGCCCGAGCCGATAGCTCGAGCAACTCCCGCAGTGTGTCGTCGGCGACGGGAGTGTTGAGGAAAGCTCGGATCGATTTACGGCTGCGGATGGCGTCGGTGACGTTCATGACACGAGAACTTAGTCCGTGTCCGAATCGCGGCTGCTCCGGTGGGCGTCGCCGGTCGGCTACGCGGCTGCCATGGACTTCGCTCGTTCGAGAAGACCTTCCGGACCGACCGAGCCGGTTCGCACCTCGGTCGAGCCGTCGGCGCTGACGAAGACCATTGCTGGTTGCGACAACACGCCATGTTCTCGCCACAACGAGCCAGGGTTATCGAGCACGTGTGAGATCTGCGTGCTCATCTGATCGATGAATTCGTCACGGTCTTCGTCGGTCCCGTCGCTTGGGTTGGGAACGCCGATGATCGTGACGCCGGTTGGTTGTCTTGTGACCCATGCGACCGCAGAGGATTCTTCGCGGCACGTACTTCAATTGGCGCCCCAGAACCACAAGATGTGAGGTTCACCGTTGGTGGTGGCGGCCGCGATCGCGTCTCGCCCGGAGATCAGCGCGACGTCGTCGACAACCTCGGCGGTGGGCTGCGCGCCTTGGGCTGCTTCGAACCCCTCGACGCCGGTGCCGACCGTGACACTTTCTGCGCACGCCGCAAAGACGAGCGACAGCGCGAGAACGATCCCGAGGGCGCGGCGCTGTCCGGTCGATGCCATAAACCCCATTCAACCTGATCCCCAGCGCTACCCGGCGGCGCGCCTGCTTGTTTCTCAGGAACTAGAACGGTGGGCGATGAAACCGGCGAAGTTCCACCTGGCCCAGTTCTTGATTCATGGCCCGACCTATCACAGTCATGCAATGTGGCGGCACCCGCGAACGACCTGGGAGCCAAACGATTGGGCCCGGCCCGAGCTTTATCAACACATTGCCCAGGTCTGCGAGCGCGGGTTGTTCGACATGGTCTTCTTCGCCGACCTGAACTACATCTCTGACACATTCACCGGCTCGCTCGAACCAGCATTGCGGTACGCGGTGCAGGCGCCGGAGCACGATCCGATTCCGTTGCTGTCGTTCATGGCCGCAGTGACGAAACGCATCGGGTTGGCGTCGACGTTTTCGACCAGTCATCACCATCCCTTCTACGTCGCTCGGCTGTGGGCGACGCTTGACCACCTCACACGAGGCCGGGTGGGCTGGAACGTTGTGACGTCGCTGAATCACAACCAGGCCGCGAACTATGGCGAGGAACGCGAGCCGACCGACCTGCGATATGAGAAGGCGCAAGAGTTCGTCGAAGTCTGTCGAGCTTTGTGGGACAGCTGGGATGACGACGCCGTGGTGATGGACGCCGAGTCGCCGCAGTTTGCCGACGCGTCGAAGGTGCATCGCATCGATTACGAGGGCCAGTTCTTCCGGTCTCGGGGTCCACTGAACGTGACCCGGTCGCCGAGCGGCGGTCCGGCGATTCTTCAAGCAGGCACCTCGCCGACCGGTCGGAACTTCGCGGCGAAACATGCTGACGCGCTGTTCGCGATTCAGCCCCGAGCCGCAGACGCCGCCGAGTACCTCTCCGATATCAAGACCCGGATGGTCGACGATCACGGCCGCCGCCCCGACGATTGCCGCATCCTTTTCGGCGCGCAGCCGATCATCGGCGAGACCGAGGCCGAAGCGCAGGAGAAACTCGAAGAGCACAACGCACTCGTGCCGCTCGACGCAGGCCTTGCGATCTTGTCGGCCCACCTCGATTTCGATCTCTCGAAGCTCCCGACCGACACCCTGATGGCCGAGCGCGAGGAACCTGAGCTGCAGCGGATGCGAACCCGCTACCTCCACCCCGACGGCTCGTCGATGACGTTGGCCGAGGTCGCCCAAAAGCACGGGCAATCGGTTGGACTGCCGCAGTTCGTGGGAATGCCATCGGCGGTCGCCGATCAGATGGAGGCCTACTTCGACGAAGCTGGCGGCGACGGTTTCATGCTCTCGCCAATCTATTGCCCTGGCGCAATCGAGGAGTTCGTCGACCTCGTCGTTCCCGAGCTCCAACGGCGGGGTCGCTACCGAACCGAATACGCCGGCTCGACCCAACGCGATCACCTGCGTCAGGAGTAACCGCGAGGCAGACGCGAGTCTTGCGCCACAACCACCGGTCGTGAGTTACCATTCCCTCGCAGTCAACTCAGGGGGAAGTATGAAGACCAAGGCAGCAATTCTGTGGGACGTCGGCCAGGAGTGGAGCGTCGAGGAGATCGAGCTTGATCCGCCCAAGGCTGGCGAAGTTCTACTCGAGCTCGTTGGTTCGGGTCTGTGTCACTCCGATGAGCACATGGTCACCGGCGACATGAAGCTCGACGATTCGGTCGCCAAGGAACTCGGCTTGCAGCAGTTCCCGATCATCGGCGGCCACGAAGGCGCGGGCAAGGTGCTCGAAGTCGGACCAGGCGTCACGACGCTGGTGCCCGGCGATCACGTCGTTCTTGGTTTCATCCCATCGTGTGGTCGGTGCCCGTCATGCTCGACCGGCAAGCAGAACCTCTGCGACCTTGGTGCGCTGCTACTCGCAGGCCGCCAGGTCACCGACATGACGTCGCGTCACCACTCAGCCGACGGCACCGATCTCGGCATCATGTGCTGCATCGGCACGTTCGGCGCCCACACGGTGGTCGGCGAAGCGTCATGCATCAAGATCGAAAAAGATATTCCCCTCGACAAGGCCGCACTCGTCGGCTGTGGCGTCACGACCGGTTGGGGTTCGGCAACCTACGCCGCCGATGTCCAGTCCGGCGAAACCGTCGTCGTCGTCGGTTGCGGCGGCGTTGGCATGAACGCGGTACAGGGTGCGGCGATGGCCGGAGCCGCCCATGTTGTGGCCGTCGACCCGGTCGAGTTCAAGCGCGAGCAGGCCATGGTCTTCGGAGCCACGCATACTGCGTCATCGATGGAAGAAGCGACCGCGATGGTTGGCGAGCTGACCTGGGGGGCGATGGCCGACAAGGCCCTGATCACGGTCGGCGAAGGCGACGGCACGCTGATCGCCCCGACGATGGCCATCATCGGCAAGGGCGGGCGCGTTGTGCACACATCGGTGGCGCCGATCAATGACATCGACGTCAACCTGAGCCTGTTCGATCTCACGCTTATGCAGAAGGAACTCGTTGGTTCGATCTTCGGATCAGCGAACCCTCGGCGCGACATTCCGCGCCTGCTTCGTATGTACCAGGAAGGCAACCTGAAGCTCGACGAGCTCATTACGAAGACGTACTCCCACGAGGACATCAACGTCGGCTACCAGGCCATGCGCGATGGCGAGAACATCCGCGGCATGGTCATGTACGACCACGCCTAATCGCGCTGGCGCTTCCGCAACAAGAACCTGCTAACTGATTGGTGATTCGTGACTGCCGTATTTGACCGCGCCCTTGTGGATGCCACGATGGCCGATGTTGTTGGCCGTCGCTCCGAGATCGAGTTGGTGGTGGCCGCGCTCGGGTCGGGCCGGCACATGCTCTTGGAAGGTCCGCCGGGCACGG
>Ga0209828_1003080_pt1 | contig 13102 bp, 12 predicted proteins | sample MaitaG_FD_187429 | JGI IMG/M metagenome (GOLD analysis project Ga0209828, IMG submission 187429) | Marine algal microbial communities from Maine, USA - Maine_Asex2 metaG (SPAdes) (version 2) | ecosystem: Host-associated > Algae > Red algae > Unclassified | place: Maine, USA | collected 2015-01-05 | reverse complement strand
TGGAAATGGTGTTGATTTGTCCTTAGGGTTCGATCCGCAAGTTGCCACTAAGATGAAAGATTACATCGATAATTGTCTAAGTCCAACAACTATTATGTATTGTCCAATGCCTCATGAAGCCGATTTAATAGTCAGCTCTCCAGAACCTAATCAATTAGAGTTAACGTGTACAATCACCTCAGGAATAGACGGTTATGCCTGGTATATAAAGCCAGATTATTCTTGTTCGAATGACACGACTATCATATCGACAAGCAATACTTTGATCTATTATGATGATTCAACATTGGGTTCAGATTACATCATAAAATGCTTGCTTAATTGTGATACAGGACCTGAATGGGGTGAATGGTCATGCGAAGTCAAAGTGAAAGCGCCCAAATGCTATACAAATAGATATTTAAGTGGAATTCAGTCCGATGTCTTAAAAAGTGAAAAAGCATCTAACTTGATTCAATCAACAGAATCCATTCAAGATAACTCCCGCATTAGTTATCAATTTGGTAATGAAACACAATTGATGCCTGGTTTTGAAGTCCAAGAATCCTCTATTTTTGAAGTTTTAGTAATCTCATGCCTCTAAGAATCTCAGGCTTTTGGCATTTAAATCGAATATGGTCTCCCAATTCAAGAGAAGACTTTAAAAGAAGACAGTTTTTTCATGCACAATCGCTTGAAAAAATCTATCTTTGCAGCCCATTTTAATATTCTGGTTAAATGAAAGACCTAAAGAGTGAGTTTTCATTACCGATCAAAGGACTTATAGATGGTATGCATCAGTATAGCTTTCAGTTGACTGATTCATTTTTTGACATGTACACAGAGTCTTTGATACGGAAAGGATCCTTCGGAGTCATACTCAATTTAGAAAAGAAACCATCGTTATTGGTTTTAGATTTTGAAATTAGTGGACACATTAACGTGCCATGCGATCGATGTTTGAAATCAATTGACATTCCAATTGAAGCTAATGAGCAATACTTAGTAAAGTATGCTGATGAAGACATTAAAAGTGAAGAAGTCATCTTTATACAAAGAGATGCATCTGAAATTAATGTTGCTGATATGATGTATGAAATGATCCAACTTCGTCTTCCATTAATGAATGTGAAGGATTGTGAAGCTGAAGATTATAAAGATTGTGATGAAGGCATGTTAGATTATATAGATAGAGAAGATACTCCTGATGATAAAGAAGGGAATGATATTTGGGGAGACTTAAAAAATATAAAACTTAAATAAAAAACAGTTGTTATGGCACATCCTAAGAGTCGGATTTCAAAGCAGCGTAAGCGTAAGAGAAGAACGCACAAGAAAATGGCGATTCCTCAGATAGCTATCTGTAAGAACACTGGTGAGTCTCACTTGTATCACAGAGCGTATTATCATGATGGAAATCTCTATTATAGAGGTAAAATTCTCGTTCAAGCTGAGGAAGAATTGGATTAATTTTTCTAATGAAAGAGATCGTCAATACACCACAAGCGCCAAGTCCAGTCGGGCCGTATAACCAAGCCATTATGGCTAGTGACACTCTGTATGTGTCAGGTCAAATTTCTCTTGTTCCAGAAACTGGGGAATTGATTATTAGCTCAATTGAAGAAGAAACTCATCAAGTTTTTCGAAATCTAAAAGCGATTTTGGATAAAGCTGAGATGAGTTTTGAAAATGTTGTTAAGTGTTCAGTATTTGTTGCAGATATGAATCAATACAGCGCGATTAATGCTGTTTATGCAGAATACTTCAGAGAATCAACTGCTCCTGCACGTGAACTCGTCGAAGTCGCAAACCTCCCCAAATTTGTCAATATAGAAATTTCATTGATCGCAGTAAAGTAATCTCACTATGAGTGATCAGAAGAGAGTCTTGTCATGTATTCAGCCAACAGGTCAACTCCATCTGGGCAATTACTTTGGTGCTGTTAAAAACTGGGTCGATTTACAATCAAACTATCAATGTTTTTATGGAGTCGTCGATTATCACGCGATGACGATGCCATTTAAGACCGATAAATTAAGAACCCAGTCGTGGGACTTGATTGTAGAATTGACCTCCGTAGGCGTAAAACCTGAAAATTTGTTTGTCCAATCACTTGTGCCTGAACATGCTGAGCTTTGTTGGATATTTAATTGCTTCGCTTCTGTAGGAAGAGTTAGCAACATGACCCAGTACAAGGATAAAAGTCAAAAGGCGGCTGATAGTTCGAAAGAGTCTTTTATATCAGTAGGCTTATATGATTACCCAGTTTTGCAAGCTGCAGACATTTTGATCTATAAGGCTGATTTTGTCCCAGTCGGCGATGACCAAGATCAGCATCTTGAATTGACAAGAGAAATCGCTAATAGATTTAATTCTAATGTAGGGAAGGAATACTTTGTTTTACCAGAAACCCTTCATACAAAAACACCAAGGATCAAATCAACAGCAGATCCATCCCGGAAAATGAGTAAAAGTGCTGGTGAAAAACACCACATCGGTATTTTTGCAAGTGAAGAAAGAATCCGAAAACAAATTAAGTCAGCAGTAACTGATGCCGGCGAGACCAAAGATGGTGAGATGAGTGAAGGTGTGCAGAATCTCTTCGAGCTAATCAACGCTAGTGGAGGAGAGAGCTATGACTCTCTGATGAAGGATTACGAATCTGGAGTATTGAAATATAGTGAATTAAAGGATGCTGCAGCAGATGTTCTTGTACGCTTAACTGCAGAGTTCATCAGTCGAAAGGCAGAGATTTTGGATAATAAAAGAGAGCTTAAGTACCAAATTAAGCAATCATCATCTGAGATTAGAAAGGTAGCACAGCAAACACTAAAGGAGGTAAAAGACCTTGTCGGTTTAATGAATGTAAAATTCTAAGCCCATTATGAAGATATTCTGTATCGGAAGAAATTATATCGATCACGCAAAAGAATTGAACAATCCAGTTCCTAAAAAGCCTTTGGTCTTTATGAAGCCGCCGACAGCGATTTTAAAAGATCCAAATGTTTTTTATACTCCAGATTTTAGTGAAGACGTGCATTATGAGATCGAGGTTGTGTTAAAAATGGCGAAGAATGGAAAGTCTATCCAAAAAGCATTTGCACTTGATTATATAGAGGCGATAACTGTTGGGATAGATTTTACAGCGAGAGATGTACAGAGTCAATTAAAATCAAAGGGTCATCCGTGGGAAATCGCAAAAGGATTTGATGGTTCCGCCTTAGTCGGCTCATGGCAAGACTATGAAAGAGAAGCAGATATCGATTTTTTATTAGAAAAAAATGGAGAAATCGTGCAAAAAGGGAATACATCTAATTTAATTTTTAATTTCGCGCATTTAATTTGCTATGTATCTAAATTTTTTACCATCCAAAAAGGTGATTTGATTTTTACGGGTACTCCTGCGGGAGTAGGTCCGGTCAGTCAAGGTGATGATCTCAAAGGATATATAAGTGAAACGCAATTATTTAATTGTCATATAAAATAAACTAACGAAACATGCCATATTTATTTACATCAGAATCAGTTTCGGAAGGACATCCGGATAAAGTAGCGGATCAAATTTCAGATGCTTTGGTAGATCATTTTATAGCATTTGACCCTAACTCAAAAGTTGCCTGCGAAACTTTAGTCACTACAGGACAAGTTGTTTTAGCCGGAGAGGTAAAAACAAAAACATATTTAGATGTACAGCAGATAGCAAGAGATGTGATCAAGAAGATAGGATATACAAAATCTGAGTACATGTTTGAAGCAAATTCATGTGGTGTATTCTCTTCTATCCATGAACAATCTCCAGATATCAATCAGGGAGTCGAAAGAAAGAAAAAGGAAGACCAAGGTGCAGGTGATCAAGGTATGATGTTTGGATACGCTACAAGCGAAACCGACAACTATATGCCACTTGCGTTGGATTTGTCCCATAAGATTCTGCAAGTATTAGCAGATATTCGTAAGAAAGGAAAGCAGATGACTTATTTGCGTCCAGATTCTAAATCTCAAGTGACGATTGAATATGCTGACAATAATAAGCCAATCAGAATTGATAGTATAGTCGTCTCTACACAGCATGACCCATTCGATAAGAATGATGATAAAATGCTGAAAAAAATAAAAGAAGATGTCAAAAACATTGTGATTCCTCAAGTCAAAAAACAATGTAATGGATCAATTAAAAAACTATTTACAGATAAGATTACATATCATGTGAATCCGACTGGAAAATTTGTGATCGGTGGACCACATGGTGATACTGGTTTGACAGGTAGAAAGATTATCGTTGATACATATGGTGGAAAAGGAGCACATGGAGGTGGAGCATTTTCAGGAAAGGATCCGTCTAAAGTCGATAGATCCGCTGCATATGCGACTCGACACATAGCGAAAAATCTTGTCGCTGCAGGAGTATGTGAGGAGATCTTAGTGCAAGTTTCTTATGCGATTGGCGTAGCTAAACCGACCAATATTTATGTTAATACAAACGGTTCGGCTAAGGTTAAGAAGACAGACGGACAGATTGCCAAAATAGTTGATAAACTTTTTGACATGCGTCCTTATGCAATAGAAACTCGTTTAAAATTGCGCAATCCGATTTATTCGGAAAGTGCAGCTTACGGTCATATGGGGCGACAATCTGAAAAGAAAAAGCTAAGTTTCATTGATGGCAGCGGAAAAGTCAAAACAAAGAATGTCGAAACATTTACTTGGGAGAAATTAGACTATGTATCCAAAGTGAAAAAGGCATTTGATATAAAATAAAGAAAGGTTTAACCCCTTTTGTATAGAAGAATAGCTGACACATTTGTGTTGGCTATTTTTGTTTAAACTGATAATTATGCTAGACGGTTATATAGACGGCATTCAAGAAAAAGATTATAGACCTCCTTATCTCTTCCTGTGTTGTTTAAACTTCTAACATGACTATTATTCGATAACAACTTTATTCGTAGTCATTTTATCTTCATCAAAAGTTTGTAAAAGATATATGCCAGGACTAAGATCAGACACTGAGATTGGTTCTTTTTGATTTTTTAAATCAATAACTGTCTTCCCCATGATGTTTACGAGTTGTATCACTTCTGGATTGTAATCATTTGGGAATTCAATCTTTAGGAATTCAGAAGCCGGATTTGGGTAAATATTGATGCCTTGACTCAATTCGTGGTCATATAGCGATGAGGTTTGATCTAGAAAACTTTGAAAAAACTCTACTGTGGCAGCAAACGCTGGTCTGATACAACTGCCATGGGTTCCCATCTCATCGATGAGGATCGCTTTTACATCTTGAGCACCTAATGAAGTCATGGTTTCTTCGGCAGTAATCGCATTTTGAAAAAATACCTGCTCATCCATTCCACAATACATCATTCTCACAGGAGCTTGAGGGATCCAATTATGTAAATCATTATCTGCTAATGCAGTATTAATCGGATGGTCTGCTTTCGATAGTATAATATCTAAAATATTCTCCTTCAACATTAACCTTGGCAGCGCTAGTTCACTTTCTTCTAAAACCAAACTTCTTAATAATGTATTTAGCTCGCCCAGATCAATCTCCTCATTGGCAAATTGTTCTATGGGGCCGACGTATTTATCCTTGTAAATTTCATCTATCCCTCCACTATACAGATCTCCATAGGCTCGTTGGTAAGACAATATTGTCCAAGCGAGATACGACAAGAAATCGAATTCTTTGTCCCCTAAAGTGAAGTCTATCATATCACCAGAAATATTATAAGGCCCTGACATTGGAGATGAAGCAGTTACTTCAAATTGATCACTATAGCTTTCTTGGATGACCTTGTGAGCTGCCATTGCTGCATGGCCACCCTGAGAATATCCAGTAATAAATAATTGCTCTGTAATGTCAATTCCATTTTCTGTAAGGAAAGGTTGGACCGCAATTAATAAATCTATAGCCGCAAGCGCTTGCGAATCTGAATGTACATATGGATGAATCCCTCGAGAAGTGCCCAGCCCTTGAAAATCTGGAGCGACAGTTACAAAACCAAAAGAACTAAGGGCTAATCCTAATTCCCAGCCGCCTCTTAATTCTGAAGGTACGTCGGAACGAGAATTTACTGTTCCATGTTGATAAATCGCTTGGGGCAATGCGCGGTCTATATCCTGAGGGATTAAGAGTAAACCGCTTGCGGTATCGAGTCTTCCTTCGAGATCTGTCGTCGTGTATGTAATGCGATAGGCATCAACACCATTTTCAACGGTTTCACCTAAATTCAGCTCGATAAGTATCTTCGATAATGAAATTGAAAGATCAGAAGTGACTAATGTTTGTGAAATTCCATGAGTGAAAGACACAATTATGAACAAAAATGTATACTTCAAATAAGACATTAAGTGCTTTTTTATCAAATTTACATAAGCTAAAGACTTATATAACTAAAAAAGAATCGAGAAGTGTTAATTTTGTAGCATGTATGTAAGATTCGCTACGTTCATTGGATTTCTTATTGTTTTGGGAATCATTTTTCAATCATGTGTGCCAGCTTCTGATTCTAAAGCTAAGGACCAACTTCTTTCATTAGCTGACCCAATCACGCAATCAATCCATGAATATCAAAATAAGCAACAAGTTGATAGCTTGATGGCATTGTTTACTGATGAGAACAAATTTATTAGACAAGCTGCTGCTGAAGCTTTTGGATCTATGAAAATAAAAGGGAGTGGTCGTAAATTAAAATCATTGTTAAAAGATCAAAGCCTAGACGTTAAATCATCTGCGGCTTATGCTTTAGGACAGATTGGTGGACCTTCTATTGAGAACACCTTGGTCCAATCATTTATACAAAAGGACTCTACGGTAAACTTGAATAACATTTTCAATAAGACCATACTAGAATCAATTGGTAAAATTGGTACAATAGAACATTTGCAAAATATTGCGAAAGTTTCAAGTTATACAAAGGAAGACGATTTGTTATTGAATGGACAAGCTAGTGCGATTTATAGATATGCACTGAGAGATATTTATGATGAAAGTGGCACAGCCAAAATGATGGAGTTATTGTCAAATTCAGAATTAGGTGATGATGTTAGAATAATTGCGGCTAACTATTTTTATAGAGCCAAGGATATTAACATCGACCCTTACAAATTTCAAATTGCAAAACAAATGCAAAATGATCCGTCTGCCGATATTCGCATGGCTTGCGCGGCTTCCTTAGCTAAGACAAAAGATTCTGAAATTGAGACCATTCTTATGAATCAATTAAAAAGTGAATCTGACTATCGTGTAAAGTGTAATATCATACGCGCACTTAGCAATTACAATTATGAAAATGTATCAAAAGCTATATCCAGGTCTATTAAAGATCAAAATATTCATGTCGCTCAATTAGCATCCGAGTATTTATATCTAAATGGCAATGCGAGAGATGTCAATGAATATAGAGATTTAACAGCGAATAATTACCCTTGGCAAGTTCAATCGAATATTTACAAGGCAATTCTTAGGCATGTCCCCAATCGTTATGTCAACACAAGAAATATAGTATTTGAAGAAATCAAAGAGCTATATAATAATACTAAAAGTCCCTATGCGAAAGCAGCATATTTAAAATCCATGTCTGAAGATGTCTTAAATTACAAAGCCATTTATAACTTGGCAAAGGACTCAGATCTTCCTGTTGTAAAAACAAGTTTAGTCGAAGGGTTTCAGTCAGCTTTGGAAAGTCCCAAATGGGGATATGCGTATAATACAGCTGGAAAAAATAGATTCGCCAAAGGAGAGATCGCAAGTTTTATTTCGGAAATATCAGCTGATGGAGATGCAGGGCAACTTGCAGCAATCGGCCAATTACTTTCAAAAGAAGAATTGAACTTTAAATCACTCAGGTTTGATTATGAATTTTTAAATTCAGCAATAAATAAATTGAAATTACCAGAAGAATTAGAGTCGTTTAATTTTCTAGTTGATGCCATCAATTACCTCCAGGATACCACAATGTCAAGAGTAAGTTCAACAAATATCTTAGATATCAATTGGTCTTTACTAGAAGGCATCAGTGATTCTACAAGTGCGACAATTCGGACAAACAGGGGAGATGTGTTACTTGTTCTTAAACCAAGTAAAGCCCCTGGAACAGTTGCAAATTTTATCCGATTAGCGCAAGAGAATTTTTATGATGAAAAAGTGTTTCATAGAGTTGTCCCGAACTTTATTGCACAAGGAGGATGTCCTCGTGGAGATGGTTATGGGAGTCTTGATTATACAATTCGTACTGAAGTGCCATATGATTCGTATAATACGGCAGGAAAGGTGGGTATGGCTTCTGCAGGAAATCACACAGAATCTTGCCAATTCTTTATCACACATTCGCCGACGATGCACTTAGATGGGAACTATACAATTTTTGCCGAAGTCATCGAAGGCATAGAGATTGTACACAAATTAGAGGTAGGTGACCGTATCAATGATGTCATTATTCATACACTTTGATGAATAAGTCATGTTGAATTAAACTATTTACGTGAATAATGATTTATAATGGTTAGGACTAATAGTTAACATGGAATTTTCAGAAAACAAAGAAAAGTTTATTTCTGAATGGGGCAAGCTCTGTATGAACTGGGGCGTCAAAAGAGCCATGGGTCAAATACATGGAGCATTATTAATCTCTGATAGATCGCTATGTGCAGAAGAACTAATGCAGGTACTCAAAATGTCTCGGGGGAATATCAATATGAATCTTCGAGAGTTAATCGATTGGGGTCTTGTACATAAAGTCTTGATCACTGGTCAGCGTAAAGAATTTTTTGAAGCTGAAAAAGACTTTTGGAAAGTATTCAAGTTGATCGTTATCAGACGAAAAAAGAAAGAACTTGACCCAATGCTACAATTGTTAGAATTAAGTTCTTGTGTCGAAGCAAAATGTCCAGAATCAGATGAATTTTGTAAAGTCATCAAAGAACTTAAACACTTTTCCGCCAAAGCAGACAAAGTCCTTGATATGTTCACTGACGAATCAAATCTTATCTCGTCTTCCTTAATGAAAATGATGAGGTAAGAAAGGAAGATATCGTGATTAATTAAAACCTTCCCACTTTAGCTTACCGCTCCAAAAGTCAAGCTTACCGCTCCAAACTTCAAACGTCTCGCCCCAAACTTCAAGCTCTAAAAAACCCAAACTTCCCACTCCAAACTCTCAATTTCCTACTTCGAAGAATTACTTTTACCATAATGATTAAAAAACTAACTGCAGATTTAGTGTATCCTGTCAATGGTCCAGCGTTAAAAGATGCCGTGATTGTGCTAGATGAGAATGGAACAATTTTGAACATTGATACAATGCAGAATCATGATATTCAAACAGTTGAAAAATTAAGAGGCTTCATTATTCCAGGATTAATCAATACGCATTGTCATTTGGAATTGTCTCACATGAAAGCAAAAGTTGAGACAGGAACTGGACTGATACCTTTCATTCAGAGTGTTGTCAGTTTTCGAGATATAGCACAAGATATAATTGATGAAGCGATCACGGCTGCAGATGCTGAGATGTATCAAAATGGGATTGTTGCCGTTGGAGATATTTCTAATAGAATAGATACAGCGCTAATAAAGCAGAAGAGTAGACTACACTACTATACATTCGTAGAGGCATTTGATTTTTTAAATGATGCCGAAGCAAAAGCGACTTTTGACAATTATAAAACTGTTTTTGATCATCACGGTGGAGAAGATCAATTGCATAAATCAATGGTGCCTCACGCGCCCTATTCTGTGTCGCCCACTTTATTTGGGATGCTCAATACCATAAACGCTGGCACACAAAAAACGGTGAGTATTCACAATCAAGAGACAGTCCACGAAAATCAGTTTTTTATAAATAAGACTGGTGAGATGTTGGACTTTTATAAAGGCTTTGACTTGCCTTTGGACGATTTTAAGCCTAATGGAGAGCCTTCTATATATTATGCTCTTGAGCATATGGATCCCAATCATCGGACTCTTTTTGTTCATAATACCGAGATGTCATCTGTAGATATTGCAGCAGCAAAACAGTGGTCTCCACATATTTATTTTGCGACTTGTCCAAATGCTAATTTATATATCGAGAATAGACTGCCAGTATATAAAGACTTTATTGACGCACAGGTAAAAATGACAATTGGTACTGACAGTCTCACTTCCAATTGGCAACTTTCTGTTTTAGAAGAAATGAAGACGATACACAAATTCCAATCTGCGGTAGACTTTGAAACCTTACTCACTTGGGCGACGAAGAATGGAGCTGAATCTTTAGGTTTTGATGATCGCCTGGGTACGATTGAAGAGGGGAAAACTCCTGGGCTTAATCTGATTTTTCATGATAATATTGACCATAAATTTGACCTGTCTAAAGCAAAGATTAAGGCGTTGACATTTCAGTAATTTGATTGTTTATATCTGTTATTTCCTCCGCAAATCTGTCCTGATAAGGATGGTGGGACATTTTATCTTTCAAGCTGTTTAAAAATTGAATCCTCTTGTGGGGGCTAGTGGTCAATGCTTTGTGATTGTACATATTCACAAGTGATTTAATAGACTCAAGATCTACTTTAGTTTGATCGTCTAAATATTGATCTTTAAAATAAGACCAAATGTATTCAATCGCCTCTTCAGAAGGATGAACTAAATCCCGATTATAAAATCGATAATCTCGCAAGTCATCTACAATTATTTCATATGAGGGAAAATAGTGCAAAGCTTTATGCTGCTCCACGAGATCATGTACTGCGGAAATTAAATTTGCTTTACTTCTGTTATTTTCTATCAGGCCATGACGAGAGTGTCTGACCGGACTGATCGTAAATACAAACTGAGCCTGAGGATTTAGATGATGAATGTCATGAATGATAGAGTTAAGTGAATCAGAAATTTCCACATGTTTAAGTTGTCTTTTTTTGAAGTATTCTTGTGGAAATTTGTGGCAGTTAGAGACTATTTTTTGATTTTTAATATGTTCGAATGCGACCGCACTTCCGAGAGAAATGAAAATTAAATTAGATGAGTGTATTGCTTTATGTAGTTGAACTAGCCTACGATTGATTTGTGATAGACAAATATCAGCATCGAAATGACCTAATCGACTATGAAAGTCGAAGTGTACAAACTGTTCTCCATTTTGAACAATATCTGCTGAAGTGACAGATTTTTGATTAACGGCTTGCCTTATATTTTCTGCTAAAGAAATGGGGTTATAACTGATACCAGTTGGATTAATTTCGATAGGAAATTTGTGATTTGCCATCTTAATTCCGATATTCTCTGCAAAACATGATCCTAGAAACAGCATTTTGGTATCTAATGTGATCCGGAATGGAAAGGAGATTGACTCAATAACAGTGCGCCACTTCATCATATAAAAGTAAGATCATTTTTATGATTACAAAGCTGCCCTCAAATCACGTGGTATAACAAATTAGACTTTCATGTATATAAATCCAACTTGGATTGAGTATCCCTCCACAGTAATTTATAGCCTGCGACTTTAAAATTAGAATTTAAATATGTTAGATAAGAGCATCTTGTCACACACTCTCAAATTACAGACGCACGAATTTCGAATCAGCAAATCATCGAAACATCGAATCAGCAAATCATTTCCTATATTCGCATTTGCCCTATGGATTACTTCAAGAAACTATTTGGATTACAAGGAAACTATATACCTCCGGACATAGAATTTGGTCGGTTTAGCGATTCTTATAAAGAAAAAGAGAAGTATGAGTTTTGGGATAAATCATTGTTAGAATTTGAAGAAAAGAAATATTTAGAATCATTTGAAAGTTTTTTGAAGTACCTCAGCAATGAGCAGGGGAATTTGACTTACCAACGAGATGGTGATTCTATACGATTCGAACTCTTTCAAGGATCTAAGAAGGTGACTGGGACGGCAAATGCAGAAAAAGTTATAGCTAAAGCAGAAGTTGCGATCACATCTGATATGAATATTGGCTTTCTCAGGAAATTAGTGGAGCAAAATTTCACATTAAAATATACGAAGTATTCGCTCGATGAAAATGATACCATCACGCTGACTTTTACATCTTATATGCTCGATGGGTCTCCCTATAAATTATATTATGCTTTAAAAGAATTATCAGTTAATGCTGATAAGCAAGATGATATTCTATTAGAAGAATTCGACACCTTGACTCCTGTAAATACTGGACATCTTAGAAATGTATCTGATGATCAAAAACAAATCAAGTATGACTATTTGCAAACCCAACTTGATAGGCTAATAAAACAAATCACAGAAGGGAAGTTAGATCCACATAAATATCCAGGAGGGATCTCATATTTGATCTTGTCTACAATCTATAAATTAGATTATCTCATCCACCCAGAAGGTGCGACGATGGAAGCCTTCGAAAAAATTCATAAAGCCTATTTTTTAAAAGATGGGAAGACAGCTGAGCGACGAAATCATGATATGCTTAAGAAATTAAGAAGCATCAAGGAGAGGTCCAAAGAGGTGTTTTGCAAAGAATTGTATGGCGTCAAATCAACATTTGGAATCACCGCACCGACTTCTCACGATCGGGTTAAGGAATTGATTAATGATGAACTACAAAATATGGATTGGTATGTGCAGAATCATCATGACAAAGTAGGGATTGCTGTCCCTGGCTATATTACTGGATATTGTCTGTTTAACTATGCTGTACCTTTGCCGATAAAACAACTTTTTACACTCTATTACCAAATAACAGAAGAAGATTATTTTAAAAATCTTGGCTTTAAACAAGACTTTTATACGGGTGGGAAACTGAATAAATCCAAAATCAAATCTGCTGTATATGAAATAGAACAAGCCATGAGGGACGAATTTCCAAAGTTTCGTCCAAACACTAAAACATTAGTATTTAGCTCTGTAGCACATTTCTCAAAAAGTTATATGTTGATGATCAAAGCACTCGATGTGAAAAAAGTGAAAGGTATATCATGAATAGAAATGATATCATAGATGCATTTAGAAATTTGGTCATACAAATTGCGACTCCATACAGTACTGGTACAGGATTTTTGTTAGAAAAGGAAGGAGTAATTGTGACAAACGAACATGTCATAAGAGATAATAATCTCGTTGTTGTCAAGGGTTCTGGTGTCGAGAAA
>Ga0209828_1003078_pt1 | contig 13110 bp, 12 predicted proteins | sample MaitaG_FD_187429 | JGI IMG/M metagenome (GOLD analysis project Ga0209828, IMG submission 187429) | Marine algal microbial communities from Maine, USA - Maine_Asex2 metaG (SPAdes) (version 2) | ecosystem: Host-associated > Algae > Red algae > Unclassified | place: Maine, USA | collected 2015-01-05 | reverse complement strand
TCATGCCTGAACTGGTACACAGCGTACTTGACACCGACATGGTACGTAACGTCGAGGCCATGTATAACCCCGATAACAGCGTCTTAGGTCGCGAACGTGAATCCGATACTGACTTGGAGATGTTCGGCCACTATATTCGCAACAACACTGGCATAGGCTTTCGAGTGTTTGCTGGCGGCATGCTGTTTGGCATTGGCACACTGTTCTTTATGTTATTCAACGGGGTGCTGCTGGGCGCGGTGGCCGGTCATTTAACTTATCTAGGTTTTATCGACACCTTCTGGGGATTTGTTTGTGGGCATGGCGCTTTCGAGCTAACCGCTATCGTTATTTCTGGGGCGGCAGGACTGAAACTGGCTATGGCGCTGATTGCACCGGGTCGTAAAACCCGCATTCGTGCGCTCATCGACAATGGGAAAATCGGTATTAAAATTATGTACGGCGCTGCTACGCTGTTTATTATGGCGGCGTTTGTGGAAGCTTTCTGGTCATCGATGACGCTTCCCGTTGGCATAAAATATGCGGTCGCCGCTGTGCTATGGGCCATGGTCATTGGCTACTTTTGGTTAGTTGGCCGGGAGAAGACGCATGCAGCTTGAGAACATTGCCGCCAATGTCCGCATGCGCAGCAACTGGGAAGCGATTGATCTTGGCTTCACCATGGTTCGCGCTTGGTGGCTAATTATTTACACGCCGCTTGCGCTGTTGCTAGCCACCCTAATCGCGTTGTTTTTGTTGCTTATCCCCTACGAATATTATTGGGTTACGCTGCTACTGCTTTGGTGGTTAAAGCCGCTCTATCATCGCTTAATTCTCCATATCATTAGTCGTCGACTGTTTGGTGAATCAATCGATGTCATCGCTGCGTTAAAACAACTGCCTACCCTACTGTTTAAAACAGGTCTATTCAGTGAACTCAGCTGGCGACGCTTCTCGTTTAGCAGGGGCTTTCGGTTACCTATCTGGCAATTAGAAAATTTACGGGGCGCAGCCAGAAAGAAACGGCAAGCTGTACTCCTAGGCAATATGCATAGCGACGCCGTCTGGCTAACGATTGCCGTGTTCTGTTTTCAGGTCATCCTAACGCTGTCATTTTTTATGCTGATCTGGTTGTTCATCCCAGCGTATTATTCTGACGATCTGATTAACCGACTCTTCACTAATCAGCTTGATGGCATTGGATATTCTGTAGAAATTATCGCCGTCACCGGATTTGTTGTCGTCATGGCCTTTCTGGAGCCCTTTTATATTGGTGCCAGTTTTGCACTCTACATCAATCGCAGGACTCAATTGGAAGCTTGGGATATTGAATTAGATTTTAGAAAAATGTCACAGCGCATGGAAACTGCGGATAAAAAAATCAGCGCCCTCCCCGTCATTTTATTAGCGCTTTGCTTAATGTTCAGCATGACCGATCAGACCGCATATGCCGACACAACTAACGAAACAAACGCTTCAACGCTGTCGAGTGACTTTATTGCTGAAGAACGTTTACCCGCCGCCGAGTCCAAACGCGTCATTCATGAAGTGATGGATGCTGAAGGCTTGAGCCGTGAAAAGAAAGTCATGGGTTGGCGCTTCATTGACCGAGATGAACCGCTACCAGAAGATGAAGACCAACCGGAGTGGCTAAAATCGGTTGCTGCCTTCATAGCAAAAATTGTTGAGTTTAGCCTGTGGATCTTGGTTATAACAGCCATCATTGCGCTCTACGTCTTTAGAAAATACTGGCTGCCATTACTGGAAGGTAAACCTAAAACTGAAGCGCTGGAACAACCTGATATTTTATTTGGCATGGATGTCAGAAGTGACTCCTTACCCGATGACGTGCTGGCTACGGCGCGCGAGCTTTGGCAAGATGGCAAAGCTCGCGATGCGCTGAGCTTGCTTTACAGAAGTGCGCTGATTCAACTAATTAGTCGCGAACAGCTTCAGCTTAAACATAGCCATACCGAAGGTGACATTCTCAAGCTTAGCCAAACCGAACTTGCGATGACTCGTCAGGAATATTTTCAGCAACTGACTAAGCAATGGGTGCAAATTGCCTACGCTCATCAAGCGCCGTCTGAAGCACAAATGCAGCACTTATTCGACCATTGGGAATCCGATTTTGCCAATGACGCGACGGAAGTTGCCGCATGAGCTCGATGAATCCGTGGATCAAAAGAGCGCTCTACGCAATCGCCATCTTGGCTTTAGCTGCATTGCTGATTTTAAGCTTCCAAAAGAATTTTGAATACGTTGAAAAAACGCAGTGGCAACCACTATCTGGCGAGGCAAGGAGCAACCCGCTTTACGCCGGCATGTTGTTTTTAAGGCGCATGGGCATACCCACTGAAACCATTGACAGCCTGCAAGACTTAACGACGTTACCTGATACTGACACCGTTCTACTGATCAGCTCTTCGCGCCAAACGCTGCGTGACGAACAAGTTTCAAACCTATTGGATTGGGTTAAAAGCGGTGGCCACCTTATTATCGCGGGGATAACTGACTGGAATAGTTATTTTAGTGATGACTCACTGGCTAATGAACCCAATGACGGCGTTGGGGATGAGTCAGAAAGGAGTGAGGGAGAAGGCGCAGGCACTGAAGACGATGAAGTTTATTACGACGAAGATGAAATGGCGGAAGCGCTGGCATCTCTGCCAACTATCGATGCTTTACAAGAATTTCTGGACGTTGAGCTTCGTGAAAAAATTCAATTTGACGATGACAAAACTCCCGAAAAAATTAGCATTAAAGGCTCAGACAAACCATTGGAGTTAGGCCCGTATTACTACAATTCCATTGTGTTACGAGACAAAAACACTGCTTCCAAACTAGAGCAAATTGCAATTAATGGAAAAAACTTCGCTATCCGCCAGCCTGTCGAAGACGGCCTGATTACCTTAGTCTCGGACTTCGCCTTCATTAACAACTATAAGATTGGCGAATATGATCATGCAGAGATACTGTGGAATATAGTCAGAGGTAAGCCCATGCTCGCAGGAGCATCCGGTTTACAGCTTCCACGAGCCATTTGGTTAATTCATTCTGATGAAAGAGCCAGCTTGTTTGCGGTTATCTGGAAAACTTGGTGGGCCTTAGTCATCACATTAGCCATGTTGTTTGTTTTCTGGATATTGCGCGTGTCGCGGCGTTTTGGCCCAGTCATTGCCAAAGAAACCGAAGACCGACGCAACCTGCTAGAACATATCGACGCTTCTGGCGCTTACTACTGGAAACAAAAAAACCAAGCGATACTGCTGGAAAGTACACGCCAAGCCGCGCAGCAGCAACTAGCCAAAAGTATCCCCGGATGGCAAGCCATGTCACAGCAAGACCAAATTCAGCTATTAGCTAAACGATTAAAGATGAATGAGTCACCGCTAGCAAAGATCCTTTACGGCAATATTGCTAACAGCGCTCACGAATTTACTGAAACAATCAAGCAACTCGAACACATCAGGACCAGCCTATGACGACGATGCAAGCAGACCAAGTCAGTGAGTTAATCACTAGCATAAAGACAGAAATTAGCCACGCGGTAGTTGGGCAGGCTGATGTCATCCATCAAACGCTCATCGCGCTTATCGCTGGCGGAAACGTGTTAATTGAAGGCGTGCCTGGGCTGGGTAAGACGTTGCTAGTCAGGGCTTTAGCCAAAACCTTTGAGGGTCAGTTTTCCAGAATTCAATTTACACCAGACCTGATGCCTGCTGATGTTACCGGACATACTCTCGTTGACCTGAAAACGAACGAATTTAATCTACGTCGTGGGCCAGTATTTACCAATCTATTGCTTGCCGATGAGATCAACCGAGCGCCTGCCAAAACGCAGTCTGCGCTACTTGAGGTTATGCAGGAGCGTCAGGTGACCATTGAAGGTGAGTCACACGCAGTGCCGCTGCCATTTATGACCTTAGCCACGCAAAATCCACTGGAGCAGGAAGGCACCTACCCGCTTCCTGAAGCCCAACTTGACCGCTTTTTGCTGAAGGTATATATCGAATACCCGTCAAAGGAAGAAGAAAGCTTGATGGTTGCGGCGGTGACCAACAAGCAAACGGGCGATCAATTAAATCTGTCGCGTGTCAATGCTGTCGCCTCGCCAGAGCAAATCCTCGCGCTGCAAGCCATGGCCGCAGAAGTTAAGGCCGACCAACAAGTTATTGATTATGCAGTAAATCTAGTAAGGGCGACCCGCCAATGGCAGGGTTTGAGTATCGGCGCGGGGCCGCGGGGCAGTATTTCATTGATTCGAGCCGCACGTGCTGAAGCACTCATTCAACAGCGCGACTTTATTACACCGGATGATGTGAAAGCAGTAAGCTTGCCAGTATTGCGGCATCGCGTGGCACTCGCACCGGAAATGGAGCTGGAAGGTTACTCGACGGATCAGATTTTGCAGTCTGTCATTCAAAGCATTGATGCACCGAGGCAATAAGCCGCGCGATGACCTTACCTATACCCGGCAAAAACCTCTATAAGCTGTTCGCGATGTTGATTACACTCGCACTGATTGCAGGCTTTTGGGTGCCTGCCACAATCGTTTGGCAGGCCGCGTTGGTGATCGCAGGCATTGTTGCATTGATAGATTTATTTTTGTTGTATCGGCGCGCCGTACCAGAAGCTAAACGCGTTATTCACACGTCGATCCCGTTGGGTGTGAAGCGCACAGTCAGCCTGCAAATTAGCAATCTATCTAAATATCCCAGCACATTTGATGTCATTGATCACTACCCCAATGAGTTTGAGGCGATCGGTCTACCGCTGAACCTCAGTTTAGATAAAGAAGGGACGGCTGAGGTTCGCTACCAGCTGATTGCCAAGGCTAGAGGAAAGTTTAATTTTATTGGCGTTCAATATCATTTGTATTCTAATTGGGGGCTTTGGGAGCGAGATTGTCGCGTGCCGCTAGACAGTGAAGTACATGTATATCCTAACTTCTCCGCGATACCACATCTGAATTTGTTGGCGACTGATAATCAACTCAGCCAACTCGGTATTATCAAAAAGCCACGCCGTGGACAGGGTCAGGATTTTCATCAACTACGGGAGTATCGTGAAGGCGACAGCATTCGGCAGATTGACTGGAAAGCCACTTCACGCATTCGCAAAGTGATTTCACGAGAATATCAGGATGAGCGTGATCAGGAAGTGATTTTCCTATTGGACTGCGGACACCGCATGCGTGCAATGGATGATGACCTCTCGCACTTTGATCACACGCTAAACGCCCTACTTATGCTGTCCTATGTCGCACTGCGTCAGGGCGATGCGGTGGGCCTTAGTACCTTTGGTGGTAGCAACCGTTGGATCAAACCCAAGAAAGGCTACCACACCATTCAGCGCTTATTGAACAACACGTATGATTTGCAACCGGGAACCGATGCTCCTGACTATACACAAGCTGCAAGCGATTTATTAGTTCGTCATAAAAAACGTGCCTTAATCATTATATTGAGTAATGTCCGTGATGAGGACAGCGCCGAACTTCAAGCCGCAGTGCGATTGCTGAAGCGCCGTCACTTAGTGTTGTTAGCCAGTCTCAGAGAGCAGCGCTTAGACGATGTACTCAAATCACCACCAAAGGATATCCAAGATGCCCTGCGCACGAGTGCGACACACCATTACCTGCAGCAACGCAAAGTAGCGTTTGATGCATTAGTCAATCAAGGGGTAATTGCAGTAGATGTCGCACCACAAAAGCTGGGTGTTGCGCTAATTAATAATTATTTGAATGTTAAGAGCAGCGGAAAGTTGTAGTGAATCCCAGTGAAGCTCGCCGTAACAATATATTAGAGGTTATTTTTAGTATTGCTACGTCGAACCTCACCAAGAAAGTAACCGATTCCATGGAGTGGTGTGCTGGTCGATCTTTCATCGCGGATAGTACTTTCGTACTAAATCGTCCAACCTCGGGGCACGGCTAGCGCTGTTTTTGGCTAAGATTAACTAAATAACCTTGGTCGAGCTACAGAGCAAAAGCTACATCGGACGAAGTACAAACAACGTTAAAACGTGTTTCAGACCTTTCTCGTTTCGGGGGCTATTTGAAACGAAACAAAACCTATTCAAAACTCGCTTTGTAAAATCCATTTTACCTTGAACGTGATTTGCCTGTGCTTACGTCACAGTCCCAAGATAGCGAACTATTACCGCTTGTCCTTACTCAGCTATGATGAATTGACAAATTCACACGACAGTCGGTCAATTGCACAAGTAAGTGTAGAAAGTTTAGAATTTTATGCCTGATTATTTCGCCCGTGTTAAACTGCACGCAACGATAATAAACTTAATAATCAATCACAATGAAACTAGCCGGAACCACATTTAGACGCCTATTAGCGGGACTTGTAGCCATCTCGGCAGTACTTCTTTTGCTTTTTATATTCTTTGCCACGCGCAGTGTACTCGACATTTGGGATCGTCTGCAGGAGCTTCCAGCCGCTCTGTTTTATACTTATATTGGACTTATAACGGCGTTTATTCTCGGTGCGATTTGGCTGATTTATAAACTCCTTAAGCCCTCCAACAACGCTTCTTTTCTCGATAATAAAGACGTTACAGAAGAAAGTGTGCTTGAGGAAATCAGCCATGCTGAGAAAGTTGGCATGGACACCGATGAGCTTCGCCGAGAGCTAGAGCAACTTCAGGAGCGTAAAGACAGCGGCACTATTTACGTCGCTCTGTTTGGTAATGTTAGCACCGGTAAAAGCTCCATTATTAAAAGCCTGCTGCCAGAAGCGGATATTGATATCAGTGTAAAAGGCGGCTCGACTCAAGAAATCGCCCAATACACGTGGTCTTCTGACTCTGGGGATCAGCTCGTACTGACCGATTTACCTGGGAGAAATGAAGCCTCTGGATCGCTCGATGAAATGGCGAGTGACGAGGCAATCAGAGCTCAAATCGTTGTGTATGTCACAGACTCCGACTTATCACGCACCCAGTTTGAAGACATTCAAGCACTACAAAGCTTTGGCAAACCGCTGGTTGTGGTGCTCAATAAAAGTGATAGGTATAACGATGAGGATCGCGCTTTACTAAAGCAACGTTTTGAAGAGCGCATGACAAACACTGCTCGACTAGTGTTTGTGCAATCTGGCGGTCGCGAAGAAGTTATACGTATCGATAAAGATGGTAAAGAGTCAGCGTTAATTAGAACGCGTCAGGCTGATGTGAATGAGTTGGCAGAAGCACTGCAATCTGAAATCGACGAGCAAAGTAATTTATTAGAAACGCTGCGTGATGCGTCAGTATTTGTATTAGTAAAACAAAAGCTTGATACGGAAAAAGCTGACTTCAGACGTAATAAAGCTTCCGCGATTGTGAAAAGCAGCACACGCAAAGCGGTCGTAGGCGCAATGGCGTCGGTAAGCCCTGGCGCGGACATCGTGATTCAGGGTTACCTTGGCACGCGTATGGTCAAAGACTTGTGCGAACTCTACGACTCGCCAGTGAAACAGTTGGATATCGATAAATTCCTCGACTTTAGTCAAGATCAAATGAAAAAAAGTGTGCCGCTAGTTTTAGCGGTTGCAGGTAATGGTTTAAAGGCATTCCCTGGAATTGGCACCGTGGCTGGTGGACTGGTTCATGCCGTGGCCTATGGAATGATTTTTGACGCACTCGGTAACTCAGTGAGTAAGACGCTGGAACAACGCGGGCAACTAAAGGCGGCTCCGGCTGCCTTAACCTTCAAAGAGATGCTAAGTGAAAACCTAGACTCGCGCGCGAAATTATTTGCCAAGCTAGTTTTTGAGCAACGCAACGAAGAAAAAGCAAAAGACTAGCAACGAAAAAAACGACACAGCACAAGGCGCGATAGGCATTTTATGAGCGATCACAAACAAAAGAATAACAAGACTGATCAATCTGGCAAAGCGGATGCCAGCCCACTTGAGCAAGCCAAAGACGGCCTGACGCAGCTGTTCAAAGATGGCATTATCCCAGAGTCTGTCTATGGATGGTTTTCAAGTAGGGAAAAGAAGACCAGCGAAAGCAATACCGACGCTGATACGCCTCAAGTAACAGGCGATAACCACCTAGATCTGGCTAAAGAGAGTCTCTCTCAACTGCTCAATGACGAACGCGTGCCTGAGTCCGTACGCAGAGGCTTGCAAGCAGATTATCAGACCATTCGGCAAATGCTAGAAAAGCTGGAAGAAGGCCAATTGCACATCGCCGTGTTTGGCCGCGTTAGTGTCGGTAAGTCTTCTGTGCTTAATGCGCTTGTCGGCCGTGAAGCCTTTAGCGTCAGCCTGCTGCACGGTGAGACTAAAACCGCTGACATGGAAGCGTGGCAAGAGATTGATGCAGGCGGCGTTTATCTCATTGATACACCGGGCATCAATGAGATTGACGGCGAAGCGCGTGAACAACTCGCGCACGATGTTGCAAATCGGGCTGATTTACTGCTGTTTGTGGTCGATAGCGATCTGACAGACGTTGAACTGAAAGCCTTGAAAACCGTCGCTGAAGCCAAGCGCCCAATCATTCTAGTCGTCAATAAAGCCGACCAGTATAATGAAAACGAATTGCGTCAGTTGCGCACGATTATTCGCGACCGAGTTAGCGGTATTATCGCGCCGGAGAATATCGTCTTCGCTGCCGCTTCGCCTGGTACGCAAATTATCATTCGTGAAGATGAGTTTGGCAATGAGACCGAGACCACTCGCCAACGCCCTGCTGACATCATCAATTTAAAATCCCGCCTGTGGGATATTATTGAAGCAGAAGGTAAAACACTCTCGGCGTTAAATGCTTCGTTGTTTGCCGGGCAGCTCAGTGAACAAGTCGGTGATCGCATGCTGGAGGTGCGTCGGGAAGTCGGTGCACGGGTTATTAATTTGTACTGTATGGGCAAAGGTGTCGCGGTAGCATTAAACCCTATTCCGATAGCCGATGTGATCGCAGCAGCGGCGATTGATGTGAGCCTAATTGTCCACTTGTCGAGAATTTACGGGTTACCGATGAGCAAAATGGAGGCTGGTGAACTGATTAAAAGCATCGCTGCGCAAATGATCTTATTGTATGGGTCGTTCTGGGCAGTGAACATAGCTTCATCGGCGCTGAAGATAACAACTGTGGGCCTTTCGACCGTTTTGACGGGTGTTACACAAGGTGCCATTGCTTGGTACAGCACGTTGGTGATTGGCCGAGCAGCCGAGCAATATTTAGCCAAAGGCAAGTCTTGGGGAGAGAGCGGCGCGAAACTCGCCGTTGCTGAGATACTTGATAGTCTGGATCGCGACTCCATAATGAAAGAAGCGAAAACAGAAATCATGTCCTATCTCAAACAAGGCAAGAAATAATGCAATTTAACAATAAACACATGATGAACAAATTTGGCAGAATCATTGCCGGCGTAATCATTGCTGCCGCTGTGGGTGGTTATAACTACTTCGTCAAAGACAATACTTCAACCGGCAACCAAGGCGACTCAAACGTTGCCAGTGGCAAAAGCCCTGCGGTTGACAATCAAAGTCAGTTACATAAGAAAATACGCAGTGCCAAAGAAAACACTAACTCTCGTTTTTGGATGAGTACAGAAGCCACTGTGGTGAAAAACCTCAAAGACGATACCAAGGGCAGTCAGCACCAGAAGTTCTTGATTGAGCTGGCGCCGGATATCACTTTGTTGGTGGCACACAATATTGACCTATCACCACGTGCACCGGTGACTCAAGGCGACAAGATCAAAATTAAAGGACGTTATGAATGGAACAATCGCGGCGGTGTGCTACATTGGACGCACCATGACCCTAAAGGTAAACAAGAAGGCGGCTGGATTTATGCAGATGGGCGTTATTACAAATAATACAGCAACGCACCTGCCGTAAAGCAGTGCTGATATGAAGCTTTATTTCCCTAGTCTGACAAGCCGCTAATCATGACTAAACACCAGCCCTCACAGTGAACATAGCCCTACGTAATTACTTCACTATAACCGGTGGGTACTGGGCCTTCACACTCACTGACGGTGCCATCCGCATGCTGGTGGTGCTGTACTTCCATCAGCTCGGTTACTCTCCATTTGCTGTCGCCTCTCTATTTTTACTGTACGAATTCTTCGGGATGATCACCAACCTAGTCGGTGGTTACCTCGCCTCCCGACTTGGTTTAAACGTCACTATGCACATTGGCATGGCCATGCAAATTATTGCACTGGCTATGTTAACCGTTCCCGACACATGGCTAACAGTTGCCTACGTGATGTCAGCGCAAGCGCTATCCGGTATCGCCAAAGACCTGAACAAAATGTCCGCCAAAGCCAGTGTTAAAACGATTGTTAGCACCGGGGCTGACGCGCAATTATTCAAGTGGGTCGCTGTACTCACTGGCTCTAAAAATGCACTGAAAGGTGCGGGTTTCTTTCTTGGTGCTGCACTACTGCAATGGCTGGATTTTAGAGGCGCTTTAATCGCGCTAAGTCTATTCTTACTCACCACCCTAATCATCACTTTCTTCTTGCTACCAAGGGACCTAGGCAAAGCCAAAGAAAAACCCAAATTCACTCAAGTATTTTCGCAAATTGCAGTGATTAATTGGCTGTCTGCTGCTCGATTTTTCTTATTTGGTGCACGGGACGTTTGGTTCGTGGTTGCCCTACCGGTGTTTTTGCATAGTGTTTTAAATTGGAGCTTTACTGAGGTTGGAACATTTATGGCACTGTGGGTGATTGGCTATGGGGTGATTCAAGCTAGTGCGCCTAAACTCCTTAGAAGAGAAGGCAAAGCACCACAAGGCTTAACGGCTCGCAATTGGGCGGTAGTACTTTGTGTGATTCCTGCGGCAATGGCCTTAGCCCTGACATTTGACTACCCACCTCAAATCATTGTTATCGTGGGGCTTGCGGTTTTTGGAGCGGTATTTGCGATTAACTCAGCGGTGCACTCTTATCTCATCCTTGCCTATGCCTCAGGCGATAAGGTCGCGATGAACGTAGGCTTTTACTATATGGCTAATGCGGGCGGGCGGCTTATTGGAACGATACTTTCTGGCTGGGGCTATCAGAGCTATGGGCTTATTGGCTGTTTATGGATATCCACTGCTTTTATAGCAATGGCCTTGCTACTTTCTGTTCACCTCCCGTCCACTCAAGAAACTGCCAAAAAACAGACTACGAGCCAATGACAAGAAAATCAGGACTATTTATTCTATAGTTATATTAAGCGGTGATTAACTATCTGACTTGAAGCTATCACCTGCGGTCATTGTCCGTCTATACATTCCTAAATATGATCGGCAAACACCCTTCATCATTGTCTGGGGCGATCACGAAATAGCCAATGATGCTTGGAAGAGTGGGGCAGAGAACCACAACGAAGGAGAAGGTGACTTTCAGGATCGAGTAAGTGCTGCGATATAAGCACACTATGAGTGGTTACCTATTCGTGAGCCTGAAGATGGTAACCGACGCAAGATCTATCGCAGTTAAATCAAATACCTACTACGTTGTGAAAGCATCTGGCAAGAGCCTAAGTGTTCTACCCGGTGAAGGAAAACGTCGTTTACAGGTTGGTGTTCTAAATTTAACCTAATATGTAATGGCTCAAAACCAAACTGACAGCCAACCAGCTTTATGGATGGCGGTCAGGTGATATCTCAGCAACTGCATGCGGTACAAGCGCTAGTCGTGAGACCACTTTATTTGAAATTCGATCTCTTCTTCAGACTCATCTCTTTCATGCTCAATAGAGAATTCAGCGCGAACTGGCACATAGACACGCTCGCCTGCTATTTGGATTTCAAATTTTTCACCTTTTTCCAGTGCATCCGCTAAACGTCTTAGCTTTGCAACAAACTCTGGTGTGGAATAGACTTTTTCAATGTCTCTTTCTTCTTTTCCGCTCATCGTATTAATACCTTATTGAATAAATTATGTGGGTGGATCAGCTCAGAGAGCTAATGCTGATAAAACTTTGCTTGAGCTTACTGATACCACTGATTCATTACAAATTGTGGGACTTTTGTTAAGCGTCAATTTTACAACCGCTTTTCAGCTCTTCCTGATCAGGAATCTCAAATCTTGGCTCCATAAAATCAAACATATCACCTGTCACTTCAAACGCATACACATCAGGATCTTTCTCAGTATTTCGCTTTTCGACACGTTGCTTGCGAGTATCCGTTGAGGCATTCAAATAATGCACTTCGGCCTCTATGCCTAGCGCTTTTGCTCTATCAGAAAATAGATCTCTTTGCTCTTTAGTGGTAAAGCCTAAGTCCAAAATCACCTTTCCATCGAGCGCTAATATTTGCTCACTAACCTGCCAAATTTGCTCATAGCAACGATTCACACGCTCAATCATCCATGAATAATCCAGCTCTGTCATGTCTTTGGCGAACAGCGTCTGCATCCACGGATCTATGGAAAATTTAACGGCCCCTATTTCCTTAGACAGCGACAATGAATACGTGGTTTTACCGACTGCTGTTGGACCACACACTAGAATTAATCTTGTCATTTGACTTAAAACCTCCCTTTAATTTTGTCTCTCAACTGGATGTGGCCATTACAATTGCTTTATGAAATGGTGCACTGTCTTGACCTCTTCAAAACCAATCGCCTTGTGAGCCTCTAAGCTTCCCGTGTATCGCGATGTGGTGCCGCTCGCCAAGACTTGGTAGCCCTGCTCTTTGCAGAATCTCCGTCAAACCCAACGTAAAGAAATTCATCAGTAGAGCTCATCAGTTCTGAAATCTGTTGCCCCAAAGCATCAAACCCGTAATGCGGCCAAAGCTCGTGTCTGAGCGTCAAAAGCACAGGCCGATCTACCTGTTTGCCATCGATAATCTTCATTTGAATATAATCTCATTATACTTCTTTGAGCACTTGTGCAGAATTCCTGACAACGACAACCTTATTGAAAATCTAAGGTTTAAGGTGACCCGGCACTTCAAAATGCGCAGAATCGACAGCCTGTACTGCCACTTCATCCACAATGATTTGCTTGTCCTGACTAGCGTCTACCTCCAACCGGATAATTGTTTTCGTGCCCTTCTGAGTCTTATTGATAATTTGATACTTGGCAACCTTCAGCCCCCAATCATCCCAGAAAAATGTCTCTGTAATTTTCATGAGCTTATCTTCTGAAAACCCTTGGGTGATAGTAGAGC